>Ga0172362_10001684_pt1 | contig 18995 bp, 21 predicted proteins | sample LakKivs1_kivu2a2_FD_114534 | JGI IMG/M metagenome (GOLD analysis project Ga0172362, IMG submission 114534) | Sediment microbial communities from Lake Kivu, Rwanda - Sediment s1_kivu2a2 | ecosystem: Environmental > Aquatic > Freshwater > Lake > Sediment | place: Rwanda: Western Province, Lake... | reverse complement strand
GAAAGTATCTGTCTCTAAGCTGGTCAATAGACAATACATCGAGCAACAGGACGCTCCCATTACTTAGAGGCGCGATTCATCTCAGCTCTGAAGGACTGAGTTTTCTCGCGTCCTTCGGATAAACACTATCTCTCATCTATCGTCTGTGACAAGAGCGTTATAGTCACTAGCCTAGCTCTCTTAACATCTTGACGAGGTGGACAAATTAGAATGATCAACCTGAGCGCTTTTCAGCTGTTATCAAGAGCTTTTTGCATTCCTGTAACCACGGCAACGCAGTAAATGTATACAAGAAATACCTTGTCCAGAAAAACTCTTAGATAGAGCTACAGAATCCTGGAAAAAACCTATGACCTCTCTTTTGAAAGAGCAAAAAAAACAGTTTTTGGTGATTGTCATCATCATCTTTATGAATATTTTTTGAGCCCTGCTGCCCCACCTTTGTCCCAAGGGACACCTCATTCATTGTTAAAGAAGACTTGAATAAAGAAAGGTGAAATGCTATCCTTATTGAAGATAACTTGAATAACGACCAGTTTTGAGCTCCGTTATTCTCGATAGCTTTCATAACCCAAGGCAGCCCATGAGAAGTGGCAAATACATTACGCAACCCAACCAATACAAGGCGTTTATCCCGACCAACCTCCCGCCAGAACCCCCTATTCGCATTGAGGGAGACATGCAAAGCCTATTGACTGACGCCAACATCGCTATTGGCAAACTCGATACAATGGGCTATTTGGCTCCCAATTTAAGCCACATCATCGCCATGTACGTCCGCAAGGAAGCGCTGCTTAGCTCACAGATTGAAGGCACTCAAGCCACGCTGGAAGACATTTTTGAATACGAAAACGAAATTCCGCTTAAAAACGCAAATGACGTTGAGGAGGTCGTGAATTACATCAAGGCTCTTAACCATGGCATGAAAAGGCTCGATGAGTTCCCTATGAGCATTCGCCTGATCAAAGAAATTCACGCGATCCTTATGGAAGGTGTCCGAGGTAAAGACAAGACCCCTGGCGAATTCAAAAAAAGTCAAAACTGGATCGGCCCTGCAGGTGCCACTCCAAGCACAGCATCTTTCATCCCCCCGCCTCCAAAAGAAGCGATGGATGCCATGGGAGAGCTTGAACTGTACTTGCATAAAAACACAGATATTCCCCTCCTTGTTAGTTGCGCCCTCGTTCACTACCAATTTGAAACCATCCACCCTTTTCTTGACGGTAATGGCAGATTAGGCAGACTTTTGATCACCTTCTACCTCTACTGGAAAAAAGCCCTACAACACCCCACCCTTTATCTCAGTTACTACTTCAAAATACACCGCCAAGAGTACTACGACCGTCTTAATCTCGTGCGCAATAAGGGCGATTATGAACAATGGGTTACTTTCTTTCTCAAAGGCGTTATTTGGACTTGTGAATCCGCTCTACAAACCATCAAAATGGCACTACAGCTGCAAGAAGATCACAAAAAGCGCTTGGTCAAAGAAAAGCTCTCAACCCCCTACGCCATCGCTTTACTTGGATATCTGGTTGAAAAACCTCATCTCTCCATCAAAGATGCAGCAAGCTACCTCAACATCTCGTACCAAAGCGCCAAAACGCTTACGCATCAGCTGGTTAATCTTGAAATCTTAAAAGAAACAACGGGCAAACGGCGCGACAAACGCTACAGTTATTGGGAATACCTCAATCTATTGTCGGAAGGAACATGAAAAAGCCAAAACTCAAAACAAAACGCCTCGGAGACATCGAGTATACCGAAAGCTCAGGCAATATATTCGCAGACCTTGGCCTAGCTAATCCTGAAGAAGCTCACCCAAGCCAAAGCCGAGAAAATCCTCAAAATCACTCAACCTAAAATCTCCCTACTTCTTCGTGGCTACCTCGAGGACTTTTCTCTTGAGCACCTTCTTCGCTTCCTCAACGACCTCGGCCAAGATGTCTATATCTCCATTTAGACACCCTATCAAAAAAAAATAAGATACAAACAGCCAATGCTATGTTTGACATACAAAATAAAGGAACATTCTCTATGAGAATGGGGGCGGGCGGACTCGAACCGCCGAACTCCGAAGAGGAGGGATTTACAGTCCCTTGCAATTGCCGCTATGCGACACCCCCGACAAAGAAGGGAGAAAATTTGCTGGAGAAAGGACTTGAACCCTCAACCGTCCGATTACAAGTCGGGTGCTCTACCAGTTGAGCTACTCCAGCGAATTTTCGACGCTAGTTATAACAAAACCTTGGTTTGTCAACAAGGGATTTATTTTTGAAAGTGTTACAGCTGAGATGGCGTTGTAGAAACTTTTTCTGCCATCAGCATCGGCTTAGACTCTACATCTACCTGTATGTTATTTTTAAATAAGGAAGAAAATTTCCCTGCCGTCTCTCCGGAAGAAATCACCGTTGCCTGTAACCCCCTTCTCTGCGGAGGCTTTTCACAACATTTTTTAAACTTTTTTCCTGAACCACATGGGCAAGAATCATTACGTCCTGGCTTACTCATGTTTTACCTCTAAGTCGCTTATTTGGAAGGATATTTTACCATTCTTCCCCCTATAAATACAAGGATACTTGTCAGCATCTATCGCTATGCATATAATACCCCTTTCTTTCTAAGCGAGTTATGAATGAACATCTTATGCCCCATTGCCCAGCCCCCTTGGACAGCTTTAGGCAAAAAGCTAGAGAGCCTCATGAGGAAGGCCCTTTATGACTTTGAGCTTCTAGAAGGAGCCTCCTCTGTTGCTGTTGCCCTTAGTGGAGGGAAAGATAGCTTGGCTCTTCTTTTTCTACTCCACGCTATCAAAGGTAGAGGTTTTCCTGATTTTGCTCTTTATGCCATTCACGTATCTGGGGAGTTTTCCTGTGGAGCTTCTATGCATTTGTCTTACCTACAAAATGTATGTAAGAAACTGAATGTCCCTTTAACCATAGAAACATCAACACAAAAACAAGAAACACTTGAATGCTACAGCTGCTCAAGAGAGCGTCGCAAGCTCATCTTTCATGCAGCAAAACAGTTAGGAGCTTCTTTGGTGGCTTTTGGCCATCATCAAGATGATCATGTGCAAACTCTTCTTTTAAATCTTTTGCACAAAGGAGAGTTTGAAGGTAATTTACCTAAAGTGCCTATGCATCTGTACGGAATTACTATCATTAGGCCCCTGATTTATGTCAGTGAGCAAGATATCATAGAGTTTGCTAAACATTATGGATTTGCAAGAATTTCTTGCCAGTGCCCTGTTGGACAAAACTCAAAAAGAAAGAAAATCGAGCAGCACCTAAAAAAAATGGAAGAGGATTTTCCTCATCTAAAAACCAATCTTGCTTCTGCTGGGATACACCATGGATCCAAAAAAGCTCTATGCCCAGAGCTTAAGTTGTGATCTTTTTCTTGCTTGCACAGCTTCTACAAAGTGCTTATAGAATCTATGATGATTTTCCAATGCAACAACATGGTTAAAATAGTCAATAAATGCAGCTATCTGCTTATGCTCTTTCTCATCGATTCCCTCTTGCTCTAGCATACGCTGCGCCTTCTGTATAGAAGAAAAAATTTCTTTTTTAGATTCTTTCACCTCTAAATACACTTCTGGATGAAATTGCGTGAGCAACATGAAACCATTCTCTGTTGATTCTGTAATTAACTTAGGAATATCTCCATCCTGAGCGAGAATCTCTAATCCTTGTCCTAGCTTATCAATGGCTTGATGGTGATTAGAATAGGCATAAAGCTTAGGATCTTGGAGCAACTGCTGAAAATACGATACTTTTTCACTTTTTGACGTATAGGACAGTTCTTTTGCACCCTCCTGCCAACCCACTTCTTTTATAGTACCTCCCTGATATACATTGACGATTTGAGAGCCTCTACAAATAGCCATTAAAGGGACAGCTTTTTCTTTAGCTACCTTGATGAGCATACATTCAAAAACAGAGCGTCTATGATCTGCAGCAAGCTCTGGCTGGCTATCAAGGTGATAGAAAACGCTCTCTACATCATTGCCTCCCGAAAGCACAATCCCTTGCGCTGTATCTATAGCCTCTTGTGCCTTCCGCTGCAATTTGTCCATTTCTACAGAAGAGCCTCTGATAAGCTCATCCGCGATACTAAAATGCACGTTTTGCATATGACGCTTTCTTGCTGCAAGCTCCTCTGCTAAGGCCCTAGGATTCACATCGTCAGGGGAAAACTCCATGAACATGACAAGAGCCCCCTCTTCTTGTAAAGCTTTTCCAATTTTTGAGGTGTAGCGCAAATACTGCTTAAAGTTCCAAGTAAGAGCAATGACAGGTTTTGTAAACTTATGCTCCTTACAGTTTTTATAAGAAAATTCTCTCTTGCAATTTGCTAAGATGCAGTTTGTCAAATCACTGTCTCGGATAGTGGACTCTTTAACCTGCGCATGCAAAAAGCACGCTCCTTCTAACGAGCATTTTTGCATCATCAGTTTGTTATGCAACGAGTTATTAAATATAGCCTCGCAAAGGTTTGAAGCGATAAACTGCAACCTTTCTGATTGCACCTGATAAAAATTACTCCCTTGCATTGCGCATTGTTGAAAAGTCACATGAGAGAGTTTTGCATACATCAAAGAGGTGTTTCTCAGCTCACAAGTGTTAAACGAAACCTGATGAAACACGCTCTTAGCAAAACTGGATCCAGTAAAATTGCATTTTTTAAAATGGATATTTGTAAAGGTTATTGCATCAAACTGCTGATCTATAGAATGAATGTTTTCAATATAACTAGAAAAATTGCCTTGTATGAGGCTCTTTTCAAGATCTAAAGAACCCTTATTCCCTTCGCGAGGACACAAGAAAGACTCCCAATCTTTCTGAGAAACTTTTTTACCCAGCCAATTTCTTTGTACAGTCAGTGCGTGCTCCCTCGCTCCATAGCCACGAATCGCAGCAAGACAAGCATTAGCTACCGCCTCTAGATAACGACCTCTTTGCAATTCAGAGTAGGAAAGACAAAGCTCACACCCCCCTTGCATGACAAGAGAAAGAAATAACAGCTCTGGCAGAGCATATAAAGCAGCTCCTACATACACCACTGCAGATAGCATAGATCCTAAAGACTTGATCGCCTCTTTATACTGCTTTTGAAAAAGACTACGAGCAAACTTATTGGTTTCTGTTGCAACTGCCATCCCCTGCGTACAGAGGAGCGCTGCAATAGGCATCAAAATCGTAGCCGCAAGGGAAGCCACAAGAAAGGCTACCTTTGCAACACTGCAACCGCAAGCTTTCCACTGCCTAGCCTGCAACGCAAGATAGCCTGTTTTGAGTTCCACAACACTATTACAAGCGCCCAGTCCAATAGATAAATATTTAGCAGTAGGAGCATGCAAATTAAGAAAAGGTATTGTGATATCTACAGCTCTTCTTGCTGTCTCATACGACAAGAACTTCGCCTCTTGTAAATAAGGTGTTCTGCGTTGATGAGTTTGTATATCTTTTGTGTGAATCATTGTTTTTATAAACAAAATAAATAAAAATAATTACGGAGTATTTTATCATGAAATGAGTCTGTTTTTTAGTAAAAAAAACAAAAAAAATTGTTTATAAGAAAAAAATCTACCTTTTCTTAGATAAAAGGATATTCAATATTTTTTGACATACACGAGAAATCACGATATGATACAGTATCTCAAAATGTTAGGGACGATCTCGTCATGTACACTTCAAAATTAATTGCGGTAGCAATTTATATCCTTGTCCTTCTCGGAGTGGCTTTACTCTCTTATAGGAAACATCTTTCTTCTAGTGACTATATCATTGGAGGAAGGTCATTAAATTTTTGGCTTACCGCGCTAGCCGCTCACGCCAGTGACATGAGCAGTTGGCTTCTCATGGCTTATCCAGCAGTGATCTTCACGCAAGGGCTTTTTCAAGCGTGGATCGGGATAGGTCTTATCATTTTCATGTATTTGAACTGGACCTTCATCGCGCCGAAAGTGCGTCAAGCCACAGAAAAATATAACAGCATGACTCTCTCCTCATTTTTTGAAAGCCGGTATAATGATACCTCAGGTCTCATTCGGATTATTACGGCGCTGATGCTCTTTTTCTTCTATACCATCTATGTATCAGCAGGTCTTATTGGACTAGGTTTTCTTGTAGAATCTTTGTTTAACTGCAACTACTATCTTGGCATTAGCATTGGCATTTGTGTTGTTATCCCTTACCTATTCATTGGTGGCTACGTAACGCTTGCTTGGACAGATCTTTTCCAAGGGCTGTTTTTGATGGTTGTGTGTGTCTTTGTCCCTTTCTATATCATCTTCCATGTAATAGGTGGATTTCCTCCTGTGTGGGAAGCGGTGCTCCACAAACACTTATCCCTCTCTTTAATCCCTAGCTTTAACCTATCGACTATTGGACAGATTCTTATGATTATGGGGGGCTGGGGACTCGGTTATTTTGGTCAGCCTCACATCATCACAAAATTTATGGGCATTAAGAAAACCAGTGAAATGAAAAAAGCGATGTATGTAGGGATGTCTTGGCAAATCATCACTATAGGATGCGCTACTCTTGTTGGACTTGTAGGCATTTCCTACTTCCATGGCGTTTTAGACAATCCTCAGCTTGTATTTGTCTCTATGGTCAACGAATTATTTACACCAGTTCTTGCAGCTTTTATTTTGTGCGCAATCTTTGCAGCGACGATCTCTACCATGGACTCGCAAATCCTTGTGCTCGTTTCTTCTTTTGCTGAAGACTTTTACAAAAGAGTCTTTCATAAAAATGCCTCCTCTAAAACCATCCTTTTAGTCTCAAGAATTTCTATTTTCATTGTCGCCTTTTTAGCTTACGCCATTGCCTTCACAAAATTTAGTACTATTTTCTCCCTTGTCTCCTACGCTTGGTCTGGACTTGGGGCTACCTTTGGACCTGTACTCATCGCAGGGCTTTTTACAAAAACCGCAAACAAGTATGGGGCATGGGCTGGCATCTCTTCCGGAGGGGTTGTCGCTGCTATATGGCCTTACTTTAATCACTTGTTTAAAATCGATGTCCCTTCTATCATACCTGGCTTCTTTATCAGCTGCTTTTGTATTTGGGTGTTTTCTGCTCTCACAAAAAAAAGAGTGACATACTCTATAGAAGATCAGCAACCTACTGGATAACCTCATGAGCCGCCCTCATTTTCTTCTTACCAACGATGACGGAATTCACGCACCAGGTCTTTTCTATCTGTGGGAAGCGGTAAAAGATTTTGCCGATATTACTATTGTAGCTCCCGATCGAGAAAAATCAGGCGCTGGAGCTAGCATGACCATCGAATCCCTAGTGATCACCCCTGTCGAGCATTTTGGGTCTACACCTGCTTACAAAGTCTCCGGAACACCTGTTGATTGTGTCAAAGTTGGCTTAAGCATTTTGCTAAAAAACCGTCCTACCATGATTCTTTCTGGGATCAACCCAGGAACAAATTCCGGACGCACGCTGCTCTACAGCGGCACAGTAGGAGGTGTTATCGAAGGAACTCTGCGTAGCATCCCTGGCATAGCTTTTTCTTATTGGAAGTATGATACCGATGCATTTGCCTATATCAAAAAATACATATGGCCCATCGTTAACTATCTTTCACAAGCAGAGATCCCTCATGGAAGTTTTTATAATGTCAATTTTCCCCATCATGAAGATCACGATATCAAAGGTCTTAAAGTCGTCCCTCATGGACACTCTACTTGGATGGAACAACCCATCAAAGCAGATCACCCTGAAGGGCTTCTCATGTATCATATGAATGGAGAGTGGATCGACCACCATGAACCAGAAGGCACTGATGTTCACTATCTCAAACAAGGATACATTACAGCAGCCCCTATCCATGTAGCGCAACTTACCGATTTTTCTATGCTTGGACTGCACAAGGAAGAGTTTGAAAAAATCTTTGACAAACCTTCTAATTAGAAGCTTTGCGCACACTTTTTCTATGCGCTAGCTTATCTAACTCGTCTAACATGTCCAACTGCAGAGCTTCAAGAACCTCTTTCCCTCCATCCACCTCTTCACAAATCCTAAAAAGCTCATAGCATAACATGTCACTAACAAGTGTTTCTTTATAGGCGATCTCTTCTGCTGGATGTTTTTGGTAATACTTGTCTGCTTCTATCATAAGCTTGGTGAGCTTTCTCATCGTTTTTTTGAGCTCAGGGGATCTTTGCTTAAGATCCTCAACAGAATGTACCGCTCGCAGCTGTTTGCAAAGATCTTTCGAAACAGCCTCTCCAAGTAGATAAAAATCTTCAAGACTGTTTGGGCTACACCCAATTATGCCTATTGATAAAAAAAGCCATCTAATAACGCGCATGCTTACTATCAAGACGTGTTAATTCCAGCAAATCTACATTCTCTATAGGGTATTTTTGCCATTCACTATCGTCAAAATGCCACCACTCTGAGGGAAAAGGTAAAAAACCTCCATTGACCATCATGTTCTCTAGCAGCTCTCGATTAGCAATCACACGAGCTGGCAAGTCATCATAATCGCGATGAGCTCTCTTTGTCATCTCATCGATAGGCGTTGGCATCTCTAACTCAACACCATCAATATCAATAAGCGTCACATCTACAGCAGCTCCACGATTATGCCGAGACCCATCTTTAGGGTCTGCGACATATTTAGGGTCTTTGATAAGATCCCAAAACTTTTGGGAGACACTATAAGGACGGTAGCCATCAAAGATTTTTAGACCCAGCCTTAACTTTTCTAGCTCTTTTTGTACCTTGGCAAGCTTATCTGCAACCTTACGACGCAAATAACATTTTGCCACAGGATAGTGCACTTGCTTAGTAAAGTTATTTTTTGTCGCATAGATGATATCAAGCTTGATAGCAGGACACACTCGCTCTATATCCACAAAAGCCAAGTCACTCATACCCCTCCTTAGGAGAAGCTCATCATAGGAGAACTCTCTCATTTCTTGCCATGTGATTATGAAAAATCCTTGAGGAAAAATCCTAAGTCGCAGTAAATTATGGGCACCTTTAAAAGGGCGTATAGCTCAGTTGGTAGAGCTCCTGTCTTACACACAGGTGGTCATAGGTTCGAGTCCTGTTGCGCCCAAACTCCTGCGGGAGTAGTTCAATTGGTTAGAGCACCAGCCTGTCACGCTGGAAGTTGCGGGTTCAAGTCCCGTCTCTCGCGAGCATGAGGCGTCTTCTGTAAGACGCCTTTTTTTTTCTTTCAAAAAAAAGCTGGAAAAGAGGAGTTTTTCTCGATACAATCTCCCCTATACTCTTATTCCTCCGATTAAGATATCTCTCGTAAGGGGTGTGCATGGCTTTTGAAACCGTTACCAAGAAAAAATCTCTTAAACAAATCATTCTTTCTTATGTATGGATCGCTATTGGATCTTTCTTAGCAGCGCTCTCCATCCGTGTTTTCCTATTCCCAAGCAACTTGATCGATGGTGGCATTGTGGGAATTTCTTTGATTTATGCAAGACTTCTTGGTGATACCTATGTTTCCGTAGTCCTCGTTCTTCTCAACCTCCCCTTCCTCTACTTAGCCTACAAGCATATCCGAAAAACCTTTGTGATTCAGATGGCTGTCGCCGTTGTACTCTTTGCTGTGTTTCTAAGCATCTCAGAGATGTTTCCTCCCTTTGAAGGAGAGATGTTAGAGATTATCGTGATAGGAGGAGCTATTTTAGGGATTGGAGTTGGCCTGATCATCCGTAACGGAGGGTGTGTGGATGGTACAGAAATCTTAGCGATTATCATCAATCACAAAAAAGGTTTTACAGTAGGACAAGTTGTCCTTGTCATTAACGTCATTATCTTTGTTGCCTATGGCGCTATTTTTCAAGATTGGCATATCGCCTTTGGCTCGTTAATGACCTATATTGTTGCTTTCAAAATGTTAGACCTTGTCATCATGGGACTTGATGAGCTTAAATCGGTGCTCATTATCTCTTCCAAGCCCAAAGAGCTTACGGAAGTGATTATGCATGAACTGGGTCTTGGCCTTACCATCATGTATGGACGAGGAGGGTACACAGGTGATGCGAGAGAAATTCTTTTTGTCATTGTAGAAAGACTCGATCTTGCTGATCTCAAAGAGCTCATTTTACGAGTAGATGCTGGGGCTTTCATGGCTGTGCAAAATCTACATGAAGTAGTCTACGGAAAAGAAGCTAAACTTGCAGCCTATAAAATGAAGAAAAAAAAGCATAAAAGCCTTTTATAACCCGATTGCATTTTTTTACCCTAAAAACAAGAAATCTTTTTGCATTACTAAAAATCATTTGTCTCTTAAAATCATTCGCCATCGTTTCAACCTATTAGGAGAGAATCACAATGGCACCAGTATCCACAACAAGGTCATCACCATCTACCCCCCCAATAGACTCATCGAGTTCTTCCGCTACTAGAGTAGATAGCGCTGCGTTAGCTCAGCTCAAAGTCCTTGAGCAATTCCTAACAACCAATCCTGCGGTGACATCCTCGTTCTCATTACCTAAGCTTACTGAGGAAACTGCTACAACAATACATGAGATTTTTGAAACGCATTTCCCGAATATAAAAGAAAAAAAACTCACAGAGGAGCTCCTTACTCAAGAGGTTACACCTCACCTTGGGGTAATGGTACTAAAAAAATTATTATTAAAAAAATTACCGAAAAACAATTCTCTGAAACAAAAAAATACACCTCAAGAAATTCTGGACTGGCTTAGTAAAGATAAGAACGGCTTGCGTTTTGCTGAGACTGTAAAAATTTTAGATTTAAGAAACCAAAACCTGGATACTTTGCCTCAAGCTCTCAAGCTTTTCCCTAACCTAGAGGATCTGCAACTTCAGGATAATCCTATAAAAAAACTCTCAAAGGATATTTTTGACAGCCTTACGCAGTTAAAATGTTTATCTATACATAATATAGACTTACAAGAGGCTCCTGATCATAAAGTTTTTGAAAAACTAGAAAATTTAATACGCCTGAATTTCTCCTTCAAAGATAACCAAAGACTACTCCCTGCGTTTAAGGTATTTGACACTCGAAAGCTTCGACCGGTTTTAGTAAAATTTTGAATTGACAAAAGTCTTGTGTAAACAGCAAGATAAGCGATCTCATAAAAAAAATCCCCAAGGATCGCCTAGAGATCCCCTCCCATGGCACCAATCAATAATTTTCTTATACTTGAATTTATTGGTGTCATTTGCAAATCAACCATTTATTAAAAAAAACAAAAATGATACACTTATTAAGTGTTTTATTTTAATTCATATTAGATATGACTGCTATTAATTTTTCTGCTCAGTGGACACCAGCATTACAAAGTGTACGCCCTTCTACTCCCTCTCTTATTAGAAGAGTGTATGAGTGCGTAAAGGCTATCCTTTTTTATATTCCCAATTATTTTATTCAAAAATTTATTAATAGAACCGTTTTACCTGTTTCAACTCTCCCCTTATCACAAATCCGTAGAATAGATCAGGTGTTTCGACAAACTATGTCTACCAGCTCTTATAACGTCTCAGAATTGAAAATAACAACTCCTGATCATGTACAACTACAAGGTCACTTCATCAAACACAAAAATCATGATACAAATCCTCACTCTCGAGTACTACTCCTCTTTCATGGAAATGATACGATCTATCAAGACATGGGCCACCTATGGCTAAGCCATCTATTACAAAAGGCTAATGTTCCCTATAGTTTTGTTCTCTGTAACTTAAGAGGTACAGGGATGAGTCAGCAAGAACCTATCAGTGAAACCGCCCACGTAATCGATGCAGACAGCATCTATCAAACCATTAAAGACAACTTACGAGTTGCTGAAGAGAGAATAGATATCTATGGCCACTCCTTAGGAGGGGCTTTAGCAGCCCATCTCAAAAAACTACACCCTCATACACAAGGAAGACTCTTTTTAGATAGAACCTTTTCTTCGTTAGGAAAAGAAATTTCCTATGTATTGGAAAATACGCCTACACTGTTTCAAAAGGTAGCTGCCTATATCACCAAACGTTACGGGTGGGAATACAATGTGTATGATAAGCTATCCTCTATACAAGATAAGGTGCATGTTTTCACGCACATTCAGGATGGATCGATTCCTTTGCACTGTAGTCTAGGTGGCCTCGTCCAACAGACCAACCCTCATCCTCAAACAATTACAGTGCATCACTTCTCTGGTGGACAAGATCCTCATTGCGATCCTCTGATTTATACCTCACCTGTATCAACAACCTATACACCCCTTTCTAAACCATCCACACAAATACTATTAGACGCTTTTCGTTATCAAACACCTACCTTGCAAGCAGGTGGATAAAGACTTTTCAAATATAAACCATATTCACTGGCAGAGTATCTATCTACCAAAACACTTAGCTGGCTCAAAGAAATCCAACCATTTTCAAAAGCAATCTCTTCAAGACAAGCTATCTGTATCCCTTGCCTTTCTTGAATGGTTTGAATATACGAAGAGGCTTGATGAAGCGCTTCATGAGTCCCCGTATCTAGCCAAGCAAAACCCTTATCAAAAAGCTCTACTTGCAAAAGACCTTGCTCTAAATAGACTTGATTGACATCGGTAATTTCTAACTCCCCTCGATAAGAGGGCTGTAATGACTTAGCAATAGACACTACTTGAGAGTCATAAAAATAGAGCCCTGTGATCGCAAAAGAAGAAGGAGGTATTTTAGGTTTTTCGACAACGCTTCTGACCTTGAAATTTTCATCAAAATCAATCACCCCATAACGAGAGGGATTTTTGACTTGATACCCAAAAATTGCGCCACCTTGACTATGATCATAGTACTTACGCAAAAGAGATCTCATCTCATGACCATAGAAGATATTATCTCCTAAAATAAGCGCTACAGGTTGGCTGTCAATAAACTCTTCTGCAATAAGAAATGCTTGCGCTATCCCCTGTGGTTGGGGCTGCTCTAGATAAGAGATCTGCATGCCAAGATGATTTCCATCTCCAAACAGCATTCTGAAGCGTGGTAAATCCTCAGGAGTAGAAATCAAAGCAATCTCTCGAATCCCTGCCAGCATGAATACCGACAACGGATAGTAAATCATCGGCTTGTCATAGACAGGAAGGAGCTGTTTGCTTGTGACAAGCGTATTGGGGTAGAGCCTTGAGCCCCTACCCCCTGCCAGGATAATACCTTTCACTCCACTGTCTCTGTTGGAGCAGAATATTCAAGCTCATAGATGTCAGCAAGCCCTCTATAATACTCTTTGTAATCCATACCATAACCGACAACAAAAGCATCAGGAATACCAAATAGATGGTAGTCAGGCTCATATCCTATAGAACGTGTAGTATTTTTGAGCAAACATACAGCTGTTTTCATGGACTTAGGAGAAAACTTTTGTAGCTCTTCTTTTAAGCGAGATAAGGTCACACCAGAGTCACAAATATCATCGACAATCAGCACATGCTTACCTGTGATATCTAGCTGACTTAGACCCTCAATAGATAATTCTCCTGCCTCAGCGCCTCTCGCTCCATAGCTACTACAGGAAATGGTTTGCAAAGTTGCCGGAAAAGATAAAGAGCTGAGCAAATCTGTAGCAAACCATAAAGAACCTTTAAGCACAGCAATCACACAAAGCTCTTCGCCCGCATAATCTTGCGCAAGCACCTCTTGCAATCCCTGCAGCTTCTCCTGAATCTCCTGCTGAGAAATCAGCTTATGTAAAGGATAATGAAAGGGGCTTATCTCAGAAGAGTGAGCAAAACCCGAAGCTCCTAATACCATGGATAGTCCTACACTTACTATTTTCTTATAATGCATTCCCATACCTATCACTCCTATGTAAGAAAATTCAGTTGTCACTAACAGCTCTTAAGAGCTGTTTACTTGCCTGGCTGAAAGTCACAGCCACTTTCAATAAGCTTGTCAATAAAATCGAGTGCATAAATCCCAGATAAGAATGTCTCATGACTGAGCATTGTTAAATGAAACGGAATCGTCGTATGTACATTACCAATGTGAAATTCTTTAAGAGCTCTTTTTGCAATACGTATAGTCTCCTCTCTATTTGCTCCTTTAACAATCAGCTTAGCAATCATAGAGTCGTAGTTAGGAGGAATCTTTCCACCAGAATAGCAAGCGCTATCTACACGAACATGAGGCCCCCCTGGCGGGATATAATATTCAAGAGTCCCGGGAGAAGGAGCAAATTGATTAGCAGGATTTTCTGCATTGATACGAAACTCCATCACATGCCCTTTCATCTCAATGTCTTTTTGCTTAAACTTCAGCTTTTCTCCCTGCGCCATTTTGATTTGTTCTACCACAAGATCAATACCCGTCACCTCTTCTGTCACCGTGTGCTCTACTTGGATCCTTGTATTGACTTCCATGAAGTAGAAATTCTTCTTCTCATCGAGTAAAAACTCTACAGTGCCTACTGTGTGATATTTGGCTTCTTTGGCAATAGCCACAGCAGCCTCTCCCATCTTTTTTCGTAAAGCAGGAGTTAAAATAGGACTTGGCGTCTCTTCAATCAGCTTCTGTCTGCGCCTTTGAATCGTACAATCTCTTTCCCCAAGATGAATATAATTGCCATGTTTGTCTGCTAAAAGCTGAATCTCCACATGGCGCGGCTGCTGAATCATCTTCTCTAAATAGACATCTGCATTGTTGAAAGAAACTTCTGCTTCTGTTTTTGCTTGAATAAATTTTCTCTTAAAATCTTCTGGGTCGTAGGCAATACGAATTCCTTTACCACCACCTCCAGCGGAAGCTTTGATAAAAATGGGATACCCTATCTTACCCGCAACCTCTAATCCCTTTTCTAAGGTAGCAACAACGCCATCTGATCCAGGAATCGTAGGACACCCAACCTTTTTGGCAATTTCTTTAGCCTGCACCTTATCTCCAAGTAAAGCAATGGTAGTAGAAGAAGGACCAATGAATGTAAGCCCACAGCTTTCACAAATAGAGGCAAATTTAGCATTTTCACTCAAAAACCCATAACCAGGATGCACAGCATCAGCACCTGTAATCTCACAAGCAGAAATAATATTGGGAATTTTTAAATAAGATTTTGCAGAAGGGGGCTCTCCAATACATACCGCTTCATCTGCATGCAGCACATGTAAAGCCTCTGCATCTGCCTGAGAGTATACAGCAACTGTTTGCAGTCCAAGATCATGACAAGCTCTAATGACACGAATAGCGATCTCACCACGATTGGCTATGAGAACCTTCTTCATTATTCAACCCTAAAAAGTTTCGTTCCAAATTCCACAGCATGCGCATTATCCACACAAATCTCCACAACTCTACCCTTAACGCCTGCCTTGATCTCATTCATCACCTTCATGGCTTCAATAATGCACACAACGGCATCCTCCGTAACAACATCTCCCACCTTGACAAAGGGAGGATCCCCAGGAGAAGGGGTTAGATAAAAAGTTCCTACCATCGGAGAAGTAATATAATGTCCCATCACTTCTTGATGCTTTGCTGTTTGCACAACATGTGTTGCAGGATGGGCTTGATTGACTTCTGGTATAGAGACATGCTGCGGATGAGCAGGAAGAGGGTGATGAACAATCGTAGCTATCGCCTTTTCCAGATGAATCTCACACCCTTTTTCATCTTTCAGCGTGAGTTTCTGCAGCTTTGACTCTTCTAAGATACCAATCAGCTCTTTAATTTGGTCAATGTTCACCGTGCTTTCTCCTTAACAATCACCCTAAAATTTTAGACTCTTTGGATATATTCCCCTTTCTGGGTATCAACTTTTACAATATCTCCTGATTCGATAAACAGAGGCACTTCGATTTTTGCGCCTGTTTCTAAAATAGCGAACTTCCCAGAGTGGGACATGGCAAGCTTACTTGGCATAGCTTCTGTCTTAACAACCATAAGCTCCAAAAACTGTGGTAGCTCTACAGAAAAGATCGTTTCTCCATAAAATAGAGCCTTAAGCTGTATACCCTCTTTAAGATAATGGATCTTGTCACCAATAACAGCTGTTGCAACAAGCACCTGCTCTAGATCTTCTACATTTAAAAAAAGATACTCTTTACCTTCCATATACAAAAACTCAAGAACCTTCTCTACAAGAGCCACTTCTTCTACAGGCTGATCTACCTTAAAGTTTTTCTCTATAAGCTCACCGGTAACAAGATTCTTCAGTTTTGTCTTAATGAAAGGAACGCCCTTAGGTGCCGTTACTTTAACACTCGACTCCACTCGATAGATGTTACCCTCCAAAGAAATGGTCATCCCAGGATTCACCTGGTCACTAGCAGAAGCGGTCATGCTACATATCTCCCTAACTATAAAAATCAACGAGCCTCTAGTTGAGCTATGACTGCTTTCATCTGCTCAAGAGACTCTATTACAAAATCCACTTCACTACCTTCGCCTTGTTGACGCAAACCTCTCCCCCACTTCATATGGACTGTCTTGAATCCGAGGGCTTTACCAGGAGAGAGATCTCTCTTCACACGATCCCCACACACCACTACATCAAGAGGAGTTATCCGCAAATCTTCTATAAGTTGTTGATAGTAAATTTTTTTATTAAATGCTTCGCAGACCACTATCCTACTAAAAATAGACGTATCAATGCCAGCTTTTTTCATTTTTTCCATCTGGATATCCTTGACCCCAGCAGTCACAACAGTAAGGACATGTTTCTTGGAGAGTTCTACAAGAACTCCAACAGCAGACTTGGTAGGAAGGATGTGATAATCAAAAGTTTTATTTTTATACACTTCTTCATAAGCCAATTGCAAAAGCGAATGATTTCCATCGTGGATTTCTAAAAACTCTTTTACAGCAGCTAAGGTATTTTCCGACCTAGCATTCATTGCAAGTAGCACAGCTAGCGCTTCATGAAAATTGGGTAGGGAAAGACCATGAGCACACATCAGCCTAAGAGCGCTTTCCAGTTTATGGGGGACAATAGAACCCGATGTATCAATCAAGGTGTCATCAAGATCAAATATGATTAACAATGTTCATTAGCTCCTGCGCAAGCTTGTGAGGATCATGACGAATGAGGCTTCTTTGCAAAAGATCCTGAGGCGCTCTTTTCTCCATTTCTCCGAGAAGGTTTGCTTCGATAAGCCTAGGTCCTGTTACATCATTTTCCACAAGAGACCCTTCCTCGGCATAGATATCAATGAGTTCTTTAGGAGGCATCTGCTTATTGACGATAATAAAATCAAAAATGTCTTTTCCAATAAACTTCACCAATTCTTTGATATAATGACTGACAGCAAAGCCTGTTGTTTGCCCTTTCCTATTCATCAAATTGGCAATAAAAATTTTTTTTGCTTGGGATGTCAAAAGAGCTTGCACAATACCATCCACAAGTAAATTAGGGATTAAAGAGGTATGTAAACCACCCGGTCCTATAATCACTATGTCTGCATTAAGTATTTCTGACAAAGCCTCTGCATTAGCTTTAGGATAGGGTTCTAGATAAATAGAGTTATATCCCTGATCTATTTCTTGAGAAAGATAGACTTCTTTTTCTCCCTCTAAAATTTTTCGATTTTTTAAAACCATCTTAAGACGTGTCTGATGCGTCGTGACAGGAATCACCTTACCCCGAATCGACATAATCTTGCCCACTTCCTCTACAGCTTTTTCAAAGCTTCCAGTCACTTTTTCTAAAGCAGATAAAAGAAGATTGCCAAAACTATGACCTCCTAAACCTCCATTTTCAAAGCGATAATTCATGAGGCTGCGCATCAGTCGTGAAGAGTCAGACAATGCAACAATACACTGCCTTACATCGCCTGGAGGTAACACACCGAGCTCATCTCTTAGAATCCCTGTGCTCCCTCCATCATCTGCCATCGAAACAATAGCACTGATATCCACATTAAAATTCTTAAGACCTCTGAGAACTGAAAAATTCCCCGTTCCGCCACCAACAACTACGATTTTTTTCATAGGTTATTACCTAAGAGTGTAATTCTTTCAGTTGACGAATTTTTGTTTTCATATCTCCTGCAAAAAGGTAAGAGCCCGCAACAAGCTTATTTGCACCTGCTCGCACGCAAGCTTGAGCTGTTTCTTGATTAATCCCACCATCTACTTGAATAGCAAACTCCAAAAGATCCGACAGCCCTTTATCGCGAGCTTTTTCTGCTCGCACTCCCCCTTCACGAATGTCGTATTGCTGGCAAAAGTTTCGGACAAATTCTATTTTCTCTAACACCTCTGGCAAGAACGCCTGTCCACCAAATCCAGGGTGAACTGTCATGAGTAAAATCAAATCTGACTGTGTAATATACTTAGGGATCATTGAGACGGACGTTTCTGGACAAAAAGCAAGGCCTGCCTTAACCCCACACTTACGAATATATTGTAACGTACCTTCCACATCTTCTGTTGCTTCAAAATGAAAAGTAATGCTATCAGCACCACTTTCTACCAGCCGCTCAATATACTCAAACGGATTATACACCATGATATGAACATCTAAAAAAAGATCTGTTGCACGATTGACCGCTGCAAGAGATTTAGGAGAGAGACTTAAGTTAGGCACGAAATGGCCATCCATAATATCAAAATGGATGGCATCTGCTCCTGCAGCTTCGATCCGCCTAGCCTCATCAGCTAGCTTACCAAAATCTGCTGCAAAAATTGACGGCTCAACCGTAATGATGCGCTTCTTTGCCACCCACAACCCTCTTAAGTGAAGCGCCAAAACCTTATCGCGTCTAAAATCAAAAGTCAAGAGCCGATTGTACTGCCTGTAAAAAGAGCTTTCTTTTCTCTTCGTCATGCTCCAAATATATGTAACCCAAATGGACACCATCTACTGTTTGTAGATGTAGCTGTATCAATTTTCTAGAAGAAATTCCAAGAGCATGCACTTTATCTAAAGCGCGTTGCTTGAGTCCGAGCTCATAAAAATCAATAAGCACTGCAGTATATACATCTTCACTGTATGAAGACAGCGCGTATCTTCTTTCCTTTTTTTTCCCAGTCTCTATGAGCATAAGGAACATCTGTTTTAGAATG
>Ga0172362_10001683_pt1 | contig 18999 bp, 20 predicted proteins | sample LakKivs1_kivu2a2_FD_114534 | JGI IMG/M metagenome (GOLD analysis project Ga0172362, IMG submission 114534) | Sediment microbial communities from Lake Kivu, Rwanda - Sediment s1_kivu2a2 | ecosystem: Environmental > Aquatic > Freshwater > Lake > Sediment | place: Rwanda: Western Province, Lake... | reverse complement strand
CAACGGAGTGACTCGCAACGGAGTGACTCGCAACGGAGTGACTCACAACGAAGCGACTGTTGTCCGGCCCACGGTGAGAGATTTTAGCAAAATTCAGTTGCAACATGTTCAGCACGTGCATTGGAATGCGGGAAGATCCAACCGATTCGTAATAAAAAATGCCGCACATGGTTCACGAGAAGATACAAACAATGTGATAAACAATGTGATAAACAATGTGATAAACAATGTGATAACCTCTTTAAATTATTGTTCAAAAAATATAAATATTGTGCTATAACAATAATAATAGTCACAACCACAAACACAACCACAATCATAATGACACAACAACAACCTCAAGGGAACCGCTTGTTCATGCCGCAAGAGCCATTTTATGGGGTGGCGCGGGGGGTGGCACAGTGTCAGCAGGAACGCACGGAAGAATTGAGCCGCCGAATGCGCGACCGCAACGTTCCGTCGGCGCCGCTGCAGCCGCAAATGTGCGCGCGTCCGGTGCTGACCAAGTACGCCATCATGCCCATTCTGGACCAGCGGAAGGAGGCCACCGTGCCGCTCGCAACCTTCCCCGTGTACAACCCCGAACAGGTGTTCAACCCGGGAAGCGCGGTTGCACCGTGGTCCGGCTACGCCACGGCGGTCAACGTGGAATCCACGCTGCGCAACCAGTTTTTTGGGCTGCAGCGGTGCGATCAGTCCGAGTACGTGCCGTCGTCCAAGAGCGAACTGTATAACGTGCGCATTGAATCGCGTCAGATTCCGCAAACGCATCCTCTCTTATTCAGAACCGAGCGGTTTGCGCCCATGAACCCGGACTGCTTCAATTTAGCAAACCGCACATTCAACAATTCCACGCGCACTGAACTGAAAAATGTAGAATGAAATAACGTAGAATGAAATAACGTAGAATATCGTAACAAAACCATATCAAATTTAATATATGTGCATTACATATGCACATATCATACACGTAACACTCAATTTGTAAGGGTCAATTATGCCTAAAATCAGCGACATTCAGGGTAGAAACTACCGAGACTCGGAGTTGTTGGAATACCGATTAAATGAACAAAAGATAGATCACGTGATAGCGATACTATCCCCTTTGGTTGCATTGCTGATACAAATTAATGGGTTGGTCAATCCACCCCTCTCAATGTTATCCGGGTTGGATGTTGCGGATGTTGCGGATGTTTTTGATAACGTTAGTCCGAATGATTTTTTGACATATTTGGCAGTATTGGCACAAACCATCAAAAAAAAATATGGGATATCACAATCCATATTTAACCAGTTAACCAGTGACGATGTGTGGGTGCCATTTGGTGAGAATACTGACGTTTATGGAAACTTGGATTTTGACCCAACAAAATTTGCCACTGCGGTTGATGAAGCCATGCGTGCTGCACATCAAATTCTTGTTGCTCTTGCTTCTGCGCCGGCTGATGCTGCTCTTGCTTCTGCGCCGGCTGATGCTGCTTCCAATTATGTAGGTGAAATGCAACAAATGCCACAAATGCAACAAATGCCACAAATGCAACAAATGCAACAAATGCAACAAATGCAACAAATGCAACAAATGCAACAAATGCAACAAATGCAATCACTGGTGCAACTGGACCGAGATTCTGCACAATACTTATATGTATATGATTGGACCGGCCAATACATGAAAGCACAACCGGGTAGCCAATTGTATAATTTGTCTGTGTTATTTTGCTTAACCCCGCATGGGATGGTGAATGATTTGGTGAGCGGGATTGATTTTGATATCAATGCGGAAGGCATGTTGACATTGAATCCAGCAAATAGTAAGCAACTATCGTTTTATCTTACGAGGGAGTCCAACGATCACCCCAGAGTGACAGTGACAATCGCAAATAATGCGTACACTATTCCATTCAACCGTGACAGTGGTGTTACGGATCCACTGCACGTGTACGTTCCCCAAAATCAGCAAAACGTCGTAATTCCAATTTCTTATCATTCGGATTATGTTGACGTGTCGCTGCCCAGCGTTACAGCATCACAATTGCATAACCGGGTTTCCATTGATCCAAACAGAATGATAGAATTGTTTGCAGAAGACATGCGGAATGTGCATTTGCATGCCAACTTGAACATTCCAGAATGTCCCATGGAACAACTTGTTTCCGCTCGTGTTAATTTTGCACGCCTGACTGAACCCATTTGCTCATTTTTGGACACATTATTTCAATCAACTGAAACGTTGGACGCTCGCATGAAAAAAAAGTACGCCACAAAAATTCCTTACATTTATACAATTGACATGCGTGCCATGACATGCACCAAAAGGCAAATCATGCAGTATGAACTTCAAGAGCACATGCCTCTTGTGACTATAGAAGAATTTGAAGCATACAACCAACACTCGCACCTTGAAGAGCATTTGATCCGTTACACCATGTTTCAAATGATGCTCAGCTACCGGAAATTTACATTTGACGATTTTCTAACTTGTCCGGAACACAGCATCACATTTGATTTATATCTTAGAAGGGGCGCAGGGGATGTGGGATATCATTACGACTTAACCCCTGGCAACATGGTGTCTTCGGTTGGATTGTTATACAGCATGCCTCGTGGCCATGTGAAGGTGGGTCCGCAACTTATTCCGCGCAGATATCGCACAGATCGTATAATTTCTGATATCAATGTTATTCCAATTGCCCCAATGATCACGCGAAACACGGCCATCATGTTTAACAATGTAACGTATTCGCACTCAACGCCCAATGTAGACAATTTCATTTCAAGAATGCCGTATGATGTCGGTTATGAAGTCAAAAACGCCAAGCATGAAACCATTTATCATACAAAATTGCATGTCACTCACACCCCCATCACATTTCCTGAAAGCATTAAAGAAAAACTAAAGATATCCGCGTCTAATCCATCGCGAACATTTTTGCGGTCTTGGCACATTGTGTTCATTTCACAAGAACAAATGGCAAATCTGGCCCCCCCTCAACCCGTCACATTTTCAAATGGAATGCCATTTCATCAAATGGCAACAAACACCCTGAGGGAATGTTTTGAGTGGTTAAGAGGGTCGGAGTGCATGTGCATTGAAGTTGGCATGGATGTTGCCACCCGAGAAATAGTTCCTCCGACAAAAATGCCCGGACACATGGGGGGAAGGATCATGACGGCGGCTGTTCCGAAACCGCAACAATTGGAAGTTCAATTAACCCCGCAACAATTGGAAGTTCAATTAACCCCGCAACAATTGAAACAATTGAAACAATTGAAACAATTGAAACCATTAAAGCCACAATCAAAAACTCAGTATTCGCAACGTTCTAAAATAGCATCCCCCATTCGGGCATCCACTCTCTCCATCTCCCATCTGAAACAACAGATTGGTTCAAAATTGAAAAAGCTTCGGGCCGTTCTTAAAAATCCGAAAAAGAACTTTGTTGTCATGTCCGGACAACTTAATGCCACGCAGCGCCGGGCGCGTTCACACTCGTATACTCAATATGCACCGAAAAAACGCAGTCACACTCGCAAAGTTCGCTCAGCCGTTTGAATTGGGGTATTCAAATGCTTTGTAACTAAAAATTTATAAACCCGATATTGCATTGCGTTGCGCATTGCAAGGTTTATAAATTTTTATACTTTTTGGTTCTAATCTATAAAATAGTTTAATGATAGTAAATGGAAATTTAAAACGATCCGAGCATGGAGCCCACGTAGCCGGCGCTGTAGTAATACACTACGGCGAAAACGACGGCGTGCACAAGAGCAACCACGTGCTTGGAGCCGTTGGGAGGGATGCGCAGCAGCACATTAGGGGTAAGAACGTAGAAGAGGAAAACGAGGTAGAGCAAGCTGGAAATGTTGAGCATGGTTTACGGGACGGAGGTTGTAATATATCCCAACAAAAAAATAGTGCTAAATACGATCGTGTTTTTTTTTCAGCGTTTTATTTGCACTGGGACTGGGATTGGAATTGTTTTTGTGGCCGTGGCGTATTTTCAGCGACATTTTTCGGGTATTGACAGCGGCGGCGACCTTCATGCGTTTCGCAAAAAACAATTTCAAGTGCTCCATGATTTTTTTGCTGATGATGGCGTCCACTTCTTGCTCCAACGGGGGTTTCGGCACATATTTTGCGCTAAAGCTGTGCATGAACCTCGCGACGCGGGCGTGCAATTCGGCGGGATTGACGCCGGCAGCAACGGTGGACCGGAGTGCGGGTGCCTGCATGAACCGGTCCAGCAGCGTGTCCACGCTGAGCTGGTGCACGTAGGGCTTGACGTTAATGTAGTACACGCGCGCGTGCTCCATTTTGGCGTGCAGCTGGTCGTCCAAAAAACACACCTCCACATTGGACGGCAGTTTGGTGCACCGCATCAGGTCCTCGTACGTCTTGTCGTTGGTGGTGCGGCCCACTTCAATGATTTCGCCGTTCACTTTGAACGCCGCCACGATTTGGTCAAACACGGGCTCGCCCAGCTTGGATTCCAAGTATTTGGTGATGTGCTCCACCCAAATGCGAGGGCCGCAGTTGTTCGTGTAGACCAGCACGCCGGCGCAGTCCCGTCTCGTTTTCAAAAACTGCAGCAGTTCTAAAATGTGGGGGCGCAGAAATTCGGGGTACGCGTCCATCAGCCGGTTGAAGTGCGCGTACTGCGCGTTCACGTCATTGTTCCATGCAAACCGGGTGAGCGCGTCGCAGAATATGCCCAGTTCCACAAAGTAACCCAATGTTTCGTCCACGTCAATTACTACGACTTTGCCCTTGGTTTCCAACCGGGTCAGAAATTCGGAAATGGTGGGAGATGACGCAGATGCCATCCGGATGTAACACGCAACTATAATAAATTTATATTAATTTTTATACAGTTTTTTCACTCAGTCCCTTAAAACTCCCTTCTCTCATTTACATTTTTTTATCATGGTTTATTAGGTGTTGATATATTCAGGATTTAGGATAATGCCGCCATCGGCGTCGTCGTCGTCGACACCCATGACAAAATCCGATTATCAGAAAATTCTCTCGTATTACAAAATGCCTTTTGATAAATTAAGCAGTCACGAGCTAAAGCAGCAAGCCGAAACCATTCTGGCAACCAAGTTGTGCAAGTGCATCAAATCCGTTCCCGGGGCCAGCAACACCATTGCGCTTTGCACCGCCAACGTGTTTGGCAAAAAAGGGTTGAAGTTTTACGACATGTCGTGCAAGGAGAAGGCGCGGCTGCTGCCTCGCAAGGGGTCTTCTCAACGGTTGGCAAAAACACGAAAACTCGCGGGTCGTAAATGAAATGCAATAAATGAAATGCAATCTACTCGTCAGTATCCGCATCGGTATCGGTATCGGTATCGGTGTCCTTAACCGTATCGTTGTCCTTGTCCATGTAGTCCATCGCAACCAATATTATACGTTCTTGCGGCGTCAACCGTTGGAAAATGAGGGATTCGTCCATGCTGACGTGAAACATGGCGGGGCTGGGGTGCGTTTTGCACAGCAGCAACACGCCGGTTTGACCGATTTTTATGTCGCAAATGATGGCCCCGCGCGCAAGCGTGAGCCGGTCTGGACGCTTCAAATCAATCCAGCGAATGTACGCCCCGTGCATCACGCCGTTCAAATCGTCAACGTGACGGTAGTCCCTCAACTTTTCCATGTAATCCTGCATTACAGAGTGGGACAATCCCAATTTATTCAAAAAATGGAGCTTTTCGGCGTTGATTTTTCGCGTGGTTAGCGTGGTTATTAAGGCGTTGTTTTCGTTTTCCAACGCCCGTTTAAACAGGCTGGATTGACATATGGACATCTGTGCATGTGCATGTATGTATAATACAATCTAGATTCATTTATATTTTTTACAAATTTAAACAATATAAACCGTAAACCACATTTACATTGAATTACATTACCTTGCAATGTTCAAACATATCAAGCACATTGCACATAACATTGTTCAAGCTGCAATCAAACGAATGGATGCGCGCAAAGTTGCAACTACTGCGACTGCGACTGCTTCTGACACGATAGTTGTCATCATTGATAATGATACTACTGAGACTTTGTCCAGTAATAAGCCCGCGGCAACGACTGCGGATGTGGTAACGACTGCTGATGTGGCAACGACTGCTGATGTGGCAACGACTGCTGATGTGGCAACGACTGCTGATGTGGTAACGACTGCGGACGTGGTTGTGGAGCCGGTGGTTGCGACTGCTGCGACTGCTGCGACTGCTGCGACTTCTGCGGTTAATCCGGTTCGTTACGAAAACAGAAACAGTCAAACCGCAGTAATTGAAAAATGGAGAGCGGCGGTTGATTCCAAAGATGTTTTTCACGCGTTGATTGGAATGATTCAACAGCTTTACCTTTTTTCGGAACCGGACAAACGGTGTCTAAGAACCTACGAAACGGATATGGACGATGTGAAAAAGGCAATTGAAAAGATTCGGCGTCGTCCGCACCTCATGATTGACACGAGCAACATTGACATGCACGATCGTGTTGTAATGGGCCACATGCTGCACAACATGCGAAAAATTGTTGGCATGTTCCACGTGCGAGATTTCATGGTGAGGGTGGAACACGCGTTTGACAATTCGCAAATACTGTGCGAACGCTACGCGATGTCTCGCTTGGCACCCGCGGCTGGTATAGACCACACAAACCACGTCGTCGTTCCCATCCACATTCAAATGAGTAGCATTGAAAACGTGCCACCGATGGCCCGCACGCCCTTCCACCACATTTCGTACAGCATTCAGCCCGTGGTGGCGAATTCGCGCACCGTTGACTCGTGGTATCGCCACACTCGCCCCCCGCGCACAACTGTAATGGCACTGTGCAAACAAATGGCGGAAGCGCTCGTGCATCTGCACGCGCACAACATCGTGCACGGCGACATCAAACCAGGAAACACGCTCATCCAACTCCCGCCCAATGGTGGCCTAGCGCAGCTCTACATTATTGACTTCGGCATGTCGGGCGCGCACGACGGTAGCGAAAGCACCGGCGGCACCAAACCTTATTGCGCCCCCGAAACCGGCAACGGATGCAGCAGCAAAACACGGGAGGACATGGGGTCGTACAATTGGACGCAAACCCGAATGGAGAATGACATGTGGTCGTTCGGGCTCATGTTTTTCACGATGATAGCATTGCACCGGTGCATCTACCATCCCAACGAATACCCCGCCGACTTCTTCAATGACGACGGGCACATCAAAGCCTTCTATTTTGACAATATTAGCGACGACTCTATCCGCGAGTTGTTTGAGCGCACGCTGTGCCCGCGCGAAACCCGATACACTGCGGCAGAGTTCTTGCACGCAATCAATGAGCTGGGATGAATGCACTGGTTGCATTTGATGCGCTTGTTGCATTTGTTACACTCGTGGAGCTTGATGCATTTGTTACACTCGTGGAGCTTGATGCATTTGATGCGCTGGAAGGCGCTATTTTTTTTTCTATCGCGTCGCGTTTCACGTTTTGCTTCTGTAGCAGCCACAAGCACAATTTGTCCAGTATGCTGACCGCATTCATGTAGGTGCAATACTTGAAGCAGCACAGCGTGGTTGCATCCTCCATGAACTGCATGCTGCACCACCAGTACGCAGGGATGTAAATGATTTGTCCCGCGCTTAAAACCAGGTCCATGGTCTTCACTTTATCAAAGTCGGCACGGTACTCAGACTGCACTTGCCACGGGTTTACCGGCGAACGGAATTCAAAATTGTCGTAGTCGGAGACGGGATACAAGTACTTGCTGGCGTGCGGGGCAATGAGGCGAATTTTAAGGCTGCCGTGCGTAACCAAATAATAGTTGCGGTAATTCAGTTCGTAGCGAAGCGGCGTTTGTGTGCCGAGAGATGCCGACACCACGTCGTACGTGCATTTGGACACCATCGGCGGGCGCAAAAAAGCGTCATTGTATTTGAACGTTTTCACAAGGCCTGTTTCCTCCAAGAAGTCGCCGTTGTGTTCGGTAACGTAGCGCGATTCCTTGTCGCCGCGGAACGTGTCGGCTACCGCGTGCAGCGTGAGCGGAACATACAAGTCGGTTGTGTCGGCTTCTTCTGCGGCGTCTTTCACATTGCGCAGGCGCACGTCAAACGCGCCGTACGCGCTTCGCATTGCAGCCAGCGTGCACGACTCCATGATTCGCTCATTGGCGTAGTCAAACCGCACGGGCTGCCGCAAGTCGCACACCTCTTCCAGCTTGTCTTTGGACGGTTGGTCTATTTCATACACTTCCAGGTCGTTGCTGGTCTTCAAATGGAAATAAATATGCAAATACAGGAACAGCACAACGCAAAAAATGAGGACAGCAAACACGGATTGCATAATCAGACTTTATTATTACAATTCAATCCAGATCAATTTTTAAATGCTTATTTATATGCTACAATAATTTCATATAAATTATACGAAGCGCTTTACTTTAAGCGTCTGCTTATTCTGTAACTGCGTCTTCTACAACTGCGTCTTCTGCAACTGCGTCGTCTGCAACTGCTTCTTCTGCTTCTTCTTCTTCTTCTTCTGTTTCTTCTTCTTTTTCTTCTTCTTCTGTTTCTGCAACTGTGTCTGTAACTGCTTCTTGAATGGGTGCTGTGACTGGATTGGGTGCTGTGACTGGATTGGGTGCTGTGACTGGATTGGGTGATGTGACTGGATTGGGTGATGTGACTGGATTGGGTGCTGCGACAACACTTTGAGAGAACAGTTTCAACAGCATGATGTTCATTTCGTTGATGGTTTTTTGCTGCGTGTACATCAATTCTTTCAGCTCCCGATTTTCGGATTGCACCGCATCAATTTGCTCAATGATGTCCGACAAATTGGAATTGGTCATGATGTTGTCCACAATCCCGTTGACAAATTCGGGATCGGACATGAGCTCGGTTTTAGAAACATCCCCCGAGGCAAACCCAGACCCAGGCCCAGACCCAGACCCAGTTTCAATGCAGTTTAATCGGTTCTTAATTTCATCAATGCTTTGACCATGTTGAAACAACAGGGTATCCATTTGTTTCATGACATAAATGGGCGGTGCGGGCCATGTAAGTGGTTGCGGTTGATTCCGGTTCCCTTGAGGTTGTTGTTGAGGTTGGTTCAGGTTCCCTTGAGGTTGTTGTTGCGGTTGTTGTTGAGGTTGGTTTCGGTTCCCTTGAGGTTGTTGTTGAGGTTGGTTTCGGTTCCCTTGAGGTTGTTGTTGAGGTTGTTGTTGCATTTGTTGTTGTTGCATTTGTTGCATTTGTTGCATTTGTTGCATTTGCATTTGGCGCTGTTGTTGCTGAATCAAAAACTGCTGCCTCTGCGCAGGAGTCAAATTTGCTAAAGGTGGTTGACTAGGTGCCGAAATGGGGCGCTGCACAGGTTGTGTCGGGGTCTGCACCTGATTTGCCCGACGCTTTTTTGCGGCAGAAATGGAAGCGGCGCTACTCATTGCGAATCAGTTAATCAAGAGAACAGACTATAAATGCATTTGACACTATTATTTTATATTCTTTGCGCATTTAAGCATTTATGGTCGCATCGTCATTGGAATGGTTTCATGGCACGTGTACCCTTGCACTTCAAACTCGCTTAATGCGTAGTCATTTATGTCCTCATGCAGCGCCCGAATGGCGATTCGCGGGAACTCGTGCGGCTCCCTTGCCGCCTGGAGTTGCAGCGCGGTCACGTGATCGTCGTAAATGTGCGCATTGCCCAAATGGTATATAAACTCGTGCGCGTCCAGGCCGCAGTGGTGCGCCAACAAGTGGGTCAGCATGCTGTACGATGCAATGTTGAACGGCACGCCCAGTCCCACGTCACCGCTGCGCTGGTACAGCGAGCACGACAATCGGGTGCCGTCCGTGACGTGGAACTGCATGAGAACGTGGCACGGCGGCAGCGCCATTTCATTCAGTTGGCACGGGTTCCACGCCGAAATAATGAGCCGGCGCGACGTGCGCTGCTCGGGATCCTTTAGCGCATCAATCACGAACTGCAGCTGGTCCACGCCTTTTCTAACGCCTGATTTTTCGTTGCCTTTTTCATTAGAGCCTTTGCAATCATAATCTCCCCCAAAATTCCGCCACTGGAACCCGTAAATCGGGCCCAGGTCGCCCTCAACACGATCAGTTAAACCGCGGCTGTCTAGAAAGTCCCGCGATGCATTGCCGTCCCAGATGTGCACGCCCTGCGCCTGCAGCAGCGCATTGTCGGTTTCCCCGCGAATGAACCACAGCAGCTCCTTTAGGCACGTCTTCCACGCCAGCCGCTTCGTCGTAAGGAACGGGATGCGGCGATCGGTAAGCGAGAAGTGCATGACCGCGCCAATCGCGACAAGGGCTGCGCCGTTGCGCCCCTCTTCCCTTGTTCCATCCGAGAGAATGTCGTCAATTAAATTCAGGTACTGGTTTTCTTCGTGCCGCATGGGGAATTGATTGGGGTGCAGAGGGGGGATCGGCGTGTGTCGGTACTTGTTGTATTCGGCCACATTCTTCAGCATTGTGTGAATGCATTCATTCGGTTGGTTGCATTTAGGTTGTTGTTGGCAATATCATTTTATTTTTCTCTCATCATTGTAAACAAAAAAGGTTGTTATGGACGCCATTGAAATCACGGACACTGTCTCAGCGGGCGGTGGCTTCTTTAAGCAAGTATTCAAGCTGAATGAGGACTCGCAGGGCGAAGTCCTGAACATGATGCAGTACGTGGCCATCGGGTTTGTGCCCGCCATCCTGGTCATTTACGTCATTCGTTACTACGTGCCCGACCCCGATGACGACAAGGGCAGCCTGACCATTCTGGCCGAGATTTTCGCGCAGACGTTCGGCATGCTGCTCGGCATTTACTTCATCCACCGCATGATCATTTACTTTCCCACGTATAGCGGCATCAAGTACGAGCGCTTCCACATCGTCAACATCCTCCTGGTGTTTGTCATGATCCTGTTCTCCATTAAGACGAAGCTGGGCGAGAAGGCGCAGATCCTGGTGGAGCGCGCGGTGGACATGTGGTCGGGCAACGGGTCCAAGGCAGGCCCCGCTCAGGGCCAGGGACAGGGCCAGGTGCGCGTGACGCAGCCAATTACGGGCTCCATGGCGTCGGGCGTGCCCATGACGGCGCCGCCTCCTCCCCCGCAGCTCACAAACAACCGGGCCCAAATGGGTATGGGCATGGGCAATGCCATGAGCGGCATGGTGAAGGACTTTAACGCCATGTACTCGGGGCAACAGCACCCTCAGCAACAGGCCGCAGCACCTCAGCAACAAATGATGGACTTCGAGCCCATGGCTGCGAATGAAGCGGGCTGGGGCAACTCTAGCCTGTTTTAGACGGGAATCAAGGTCTGTGTCCCGTAAACCATAATTTGTCCCTTTTATAAATATTTTATGCACATTATATATAACCCTGTAAAATATTTATCACGCGCTTGGAAAAATGCAAGCAGCATTTGACAATTTAATTACCCAATTACAAAATCCACAATCTGCCGAAACTCAAAATGCAATGCGCATGTTGAATACTCCTAACCAGACTGACATACCAGCTCTGATTTATCTGCGCATGAATTATCAACAACCATTTTTTAATAGCATGGGATTGTTTGCTGCTGCTACTTTTCAAGATACTGAAAGAGCATTTGCTGCAACTGTGTTAGGGTTGAATCCAGAATTATGGGTTAATTTTGTTACGGCGGTTCGGACATTTGTGCAGCAGCCACAACAAATGCAACCACAAATGCAGCAACCACAACAACCACAACAACCTCAAAATCGCTATAATATTTTTTCTAACCGCCAGCAACAACCGCAGCAGCAACAACAGCGTCCAGACGCCGAACCTGTGCTAGGGCCTGTTCCCGCCATGCCGGCAGGCATTAATTCGGGTCGTGCTGCTCGCATGGAGCAAAGTATTTATGATGGATTATACAATATGCCTGTCGGTGTATCAGAAAGCATTGGACGCAATGGAGGCAAAAAGTCGCGTTTGCGTTCCAAAAAACGCGGTCGCAAGTCCGTGCATCGTCGCAGAAAATCCAGTCACAAGAAACGCAAGTGAAACAATGTCTGAAGGCATGTGCAACAAACGAAGGTGCTTTTTAGTTTTATCCATTTTCAAAAAAAATTGATGAAGCAACTGCGACGGCACTAGCACTGGCACATTGCACCCTGTGGTCATGCCCGCACACAATCCAAATAATCCTAAGGCTAAGGCTAAGGACAAGGCCAAAGTCAAAAGAATTTCCAAACCTGCAAAGTATAAAAAGCTTGACATCGCGGGCAAATCCAAAAAAGAGGTGGGAGATGCCGGTGAAGAGTTCGTTTGCGCGCACCTCCCTTGCCAAACGTGCGGAATCCGCAAGTGGAACAATTTGAACAAGAAGAATCCCAATTTTCCGGGCGTGGATCTATTGTGCATGCATTGCGGCGGCTACGCGCAGGTCAAAACCGGAAAGCATCCACTTCACCCTCATCGCACCGGTTGGAAAATACCGACCTCTCCTGCAACCGTGCGTGATACATTACGAAAATACAAGCAAAACATGCGATACATCGCTGTGTCTTATGATAACAAGTGTCGCGTGACTGAAGTGTGCGTGACTGAACCGCTGACATCCAAGAACCTGTTTCACACTGAAAATTGCATCGTGTCGTATGACCTGCACAATTGGACGCCGACTATACTGCAATCTATGTAAAAATGCAAAAATACAAAAATGCAAAAAAAAATTGATTAGGATTTGCTTATCTTTTTTTAGACGCAATCAACGCAATCAACGCAATCAACGCAATCAACGCAATAAACTCACATGGCATCTAGTGCATTTGAATCAGAGACAACCGGCATTTTGATCACCCCCATTGCAAAGGTGATCAAATCAAAAAAATCAGGGTCGCCCGATTCTCGTCGCGACTACGACGAGCAGTGCGTGCGATTCATGCGCGGCCAGCCCATGTGTTGGGACGACGACAAGAATAATAATACCAAGGTAGGCGACATTTTCGGGTTTTACAAGGGCGGCGACTGCGTGGAACTGCATCGCGTGGAAGCCGTGCAAGACCCGTCACATCGCCTGCCGTCGTGGAGCGACAACGTGGGCCAACAGGGACGCAACGTGCTCATGCTGTCGTGCACCCTGTGCATAATCCCTTGGTGTGACTGGGTCAAGTTCGGATGGCACGCCAGCGGCCCGCTCCTCGGAACACAGCGCGTGGCCAACGATCAGTCACGCGTCCAGATGATTCAGTACATCAATGCCGCGTTCTGCAAAGGGACCGAAGTTTAAAGGAAGTTTACTGTTTTGTGGAAGTTTACTAACACTTTTTCATTTCAGTTTTCAAAATCAAATGAAAAACATTTTATCCCTCATTTTAACCCTTCACCAATCTAAAGCCATAGACTTTCCAGAGGACAACCGACACGACACTTCCTACGATGAACCCGTTGCCAACTGATTCTAATGTCTTTCCAAATAAGAAATAGGCAATCGCGGGAAAGAGGATGTAAGTCAGCACGGCGTAAAATGCCATAACACCTGTGTATTTTGTGAGGTTGATATTCATGTTGTTGTTTGTTATGAAGTATCGGAAGAAATAAAAATGCGATAATTTTTATTCGGATTGGGGTTGTGTTATCACTGCTTCACATGAAACCAGTGCGAGAAAAAGTGCAACACCGTGAGCGACACGACGAAGATTAGTAAAAACTGCACGGGCGCTTTCAGGAAGTTTTTCCGGTAGCCCGTAATGGCGTGCGTTTCCTCTAAATACACGTCAAAATGACTCAGTGCCAAAAACACGATGGTGACAATGACCGCAGTGGTAAGCGACTTGTAAAACAAGGGCGTCATTGCAGATTGCAGATATATTACACCATTATTTTAATATATCGCGATACATTATGATGCGTTGCAAATATGATTGTTAAGCACGAACGCAAGGGCGGCATTGACGTCTACTATGTGAAGAAAAACATCACGGATGCGGGAATGGAGAAATACAAGCACCAATTCGTCACCCCGTCTCTCATTGACATCATCATCAACGACGACGCGGACGTGTACACAGACGACAACCGCCTCCTTCTCAAATTTAGGAAGGGCAAGCTGTCCAAGGACAAGATTGACACGTTTTACGAAAACATGATTGACTTTGCGCGCACCACGTCCACCAATCGCAAGCTCACGTCGGGGCTCAAAACCGCAAAAAAAGTAAATTCGGCCAAAGACCTCGCCGCAATGACCAACATCGTCGGCTACTTTGACTCGCTCGGCCCGAGCCAGAAGGCCATGCTGAAAAAGCACGGCATGAAGCTGAACCCCGCCGTGCGCGAAACGCGCTTCAACATGCTGTATCCCGACAAATTTAAGAAATTGGTCCCTCTCATCCGAGAGATTGACAATTATTACGAGAAAATCGTGCCCGACCATTACAAGAAGCAGCACCGCAAGGCCAAGCAGACGTACTTCAAGATCGCCGACACCGCGTTCACAACCGTGACGACCAATGTGAATTACAAGACCACCATCCACACGGACCGCGGCGATGACGCCGAGGGGTTCGGCAACCTCGTTGTCATTGAGCGCGGCAAGTACACCGGCGCCGAGACGTGCTTTCCGCAGTACGGGGTCGGCGTCAACGTGCGCACGGGCGACGTGCTGTTCATGGATGTGCACGAGTGGCACGGGAACCTGCCCATCAAGTTGGAAAACAAGGACGCCGTGCGACTGTCCATCGTGTGCTACCTGCGCCACCGGCTGTGGGAGAAAACGCGCGGGAAAACGAAGAAGTTCATGAAACGGCACGTGGCCACATATCGCAAGCTGCATGACATCACTGCCAATGCACATAAGCCCTCCTCTAACAAAGGTGGCGGTGTTGACGACGTAATTGGCGAAGTTACTGTTGGTGCCATAAATTATTGACATTTCACCGTGTAATTGGATTGTATGTGCTTATATGTCCTTTCAAAAATGATTCAATTCGGCCAAATTTCATCCGATGTCATTCCGAAAATACATACGTTGGAAAAAAAATTGAAAGCTTTTTAATTGACCCTAGTGTAAATTAGTGTTTAATTATCTCATTGCAAAACTCGTTCAAATGTCGTTGTCTTCCGCTGTCCCTGTCCCTTCTGTTCCTTCCGCCCGTCGCAAATACGTCAAGTCTGGTGCTTTTGCCAATCGGTACACCAAGGGCAAGAACAGCAAATACATTCCAGTTGCTCAGCGTGCCGCTGCTGCTGCTGCTGCTGCTGCTGCTGCTGCTGCTGCTGCTGCCCAAGCCCCTATTATTCAAGAAGCTCCACCAGTCCAAGTTGAACAAGAAGTTCAAGTTGAACAAGTTATAATGGCTTACCCCAACCAGATCGCTGCCGCCAACAAGATCATTTCCACCTTCAACGACGATGAGTGCCACTGGGCAGTCCTCCTTGCATTCCCCCAATCCGGCAAGACTCAGACGTTCTATTATGTTGCATGCCATATGTTGTTCAATCCTCCGACGGATCGCCCCCAAATTGAAAGCGTCATCATTGTTTGCGGCAATGCAGAAAAGGAGTTGTCGGATCAACTTCGCGCGTCCAAAACTGATTTCATCCGTCTTTACGTGCAAACCCAACGGGTGTCTACAGCCGGGTCTGAACAGATCATTGCTAAACTAGAGGAAAAGATCCAAGTGTGGTGCGGTGCCGACCTCAAGCGCAACACAACTCATCCATCCTTGGCGCGCAACACGCTCTTCATTTGGGAAGAGGCTCACTATGCCCAGGACAAGACAAACCTCCCACATAAATTCTTCAAGAATCTCTGCATCACTGCTGATGGCGATATTTCCAATCTGGAAGGCGAGCGCAACAACTACGTGCTGACCGTGTCTGCCACCCCCTTCTCCGAGCTCAGCAACTATCACCATTACGGTCAAAAAAAGCGCATCGTGCGCCTTGAGCCCGCCGAAGGATACAAGGGCCCGCGCCAGTTCTTGGATTCCGGCGCCATCGTGCAGTTTGACCCCCGACTGTCGCAGGCAGAGGTAGTGGCGCAGGCCATCACGGAAGCGCCCATCACGGAAGCCCCAAAATACGCCATTGTGCGCGTGCGCGATTCCAATGGTTCTGATAACATGTTGGACTGCATTCGCACTGCCCACCAATTCGGCTGGGCGCACCGCGTCTATGACTCGGACACGAAATACACCCAGCCCGGCAGCATGCAGTCCATGGACGAACTTGCCGTCGCGCCCCACTGCAACACCGTCATCTTCATCCGCGGCATGTGCCGCATGGGCAAGCGCGTACCCAAAAACCACATCTCGTTCGTCGTGGAAACCTCAAAGGGTTCCAAAACCGACACGGTGCTGCAGGCGCTCTTGGGTCGCATGTTCGGCTACCACGAAAATATGAACATCCGTGTGTACATCAGTCGCAATGTCAAGCTGAGCGACATTCAAAGTTATGTGGACATGATGGAAGCAGACGACGATGAATTGCTCATCATGCCTCGCACTGGCAAGAATTTGATTGCTGGATCCAACCAATGCGTCAATGGGTGGTACTACAATGTGCCCATTGTCATTCGTCACAGGCAAAACCATCAGGTTGAGGCCGATGATGAGGCCATGGATCCCAATGCCGACGTGTATGACCGCGATCTTGCGATCCAAGCGATTCAGGCTGCGTTTGAATCCGGCGACGCCGAGAATCACAACTGCGCCGAACAAACCGCCGAAATCCGCGAACAAGTCACGCGTCTTACTGCTGAACCACACCGCATGAACCACATGTACTTTGTCAACCGCACCACGGGTCGCCTCAATGTCACCTATTGCGACGTGCCGGAAAAAGTGCGCGAATCCATTGACGGTCGGGTTCCAATGAACCCCAACAGTCCGGGTTGCGGGTTTGAGTCAAATGAAGTGGATGGCCTGCAAATCAATGTGTGGCGATGCAACACGAACCAGTACAGCCAGTCGCACGGGTTCCACCGTGGAGACTTGATCATGCACACCCGCACTCGGGTTTCCAGCCCCCAACAGCAGCTGCATGTTCGCATTCCTCACACAACCGGGTTGGAAACGTTCAGCACGCAGCAAGAGGACGGCACGGTTGTCGTCAGCAACGGCGGATACAGCATTCATCTTGCAGTTGAAACCTCGCACAATGCCATCCTCATGCAGACAAACTTGTGCGACCTCATTCGCACATCGCAAATTGAAGACTCGTTGGAGCGTCCTAAATGCGTGACTTCCAATCACGACGGTGTCTCCGACTGGAAGGGCATCATCGTCACAGTGGGAATCATGCAATCGCTTCAGCGCGGCGGCGCAATCTACGAATACATAAAGCGCGAACATGGCGCAACTCTGAAAATCACAAAGGCACTCGGACGCGAACTCAAATCGCTGAAGAACTCGGGTAACACACGCTTGACCAAAATTGAATGGATCAATGATGCATAAACATGATATATAACCCAAAAACAAAAACAAAAACAAAAACCAAAACCAAAACCAAAACCCAAAAAAAATATTTTTTTATTGTTTTTATGGTGGTTTTCTTCTATTTTCTCTCTTCCCTTCAAATTACAAAACCATTTTAAGCCCTAAATACTCCGAGTTGGGACGATTGATGGCATTAAACAACGCACGAGTTTCATGCACCTGAATGGGCGGTGAACGGTTCTGCTGCGCGACAATCACGTGTTCCGCATTGGCCTCTATGACTAGCGCCACGTGCCCGTATTTCAGCTCGTCTGTGTGTTCCGGCACCCAGAACAGCATGGTGCCCGGACGCAAATAATGCAGCGCATTCCTGACATACGGGTACACGCGTGTCTGTAATGACACATATTTTCGGGGCTTGTCTTCGCGCGATTTACTGGATTGCATTGGAACCAATGCATGGACGCGATAAAACATGTCAGTGGCATCCACCACGGACGGAAACGTCAAGCCGCGCGTTTGCATAAAGTACCGGCGCACGAATTCCACGCATTCAAACGGAATTCCGGCATCCGTTTTGTACGTCTTTTCTCCGTTAGCCGTTTTCACATACACATCTAACGGTGCTGCCATTTATGTATTTTATGTATTTTATGTGTATAAAATAAATGATTGTCACAACCACCAATAATCATTCTAAGAAAAATAGGGGCAGGAGCACCACTTCCCACCGGCGGCGATCAAGGGCAAGACGGTGAGTTTGACCAGTTTGAAGCTGCCGTCCAGCATGACCAGTGCGGCTGCCTCCTCCGGCCCGTCCAGCGTCAAAATCAGGATGCACTTCAGCACAAAGTGCAGAAACGTGATGACCGTGTTGCTGTTTAGCGCCACAGCAGAGCCAGCTGCCGCATTCTCGGAAAACAGCGTGATGCAGTCGTGAATCAGTGTCAGGAAGTGCGGCGCGTCGCTCATGTCAATCTTACCATCGGCCATGATGTTGGCAAACGCGGTTTGCATCACAGAGCCAATGGTGCGCCGGCTGCTGTCTTGTCCCGCGTACGAATTCAGCTGCTCCAGCTCCTGTGGCGTCAGCTTGGCTTGCAATTCGTCGTGCACCTTGCTGATTTCGGCGCCGATTAGTGACGGATTGTCCAGAATCACCTGCAGCTTTGTGCGCAAGGCAGGCACGTTTAGGATCATGGCGAAAATTACGTCCTGCACCATGCCGATCAGCGGACTGCTTGGACTGATTGGACTGATTGGATTGCTTGGACTGACTGCAACCTCATTGGATGTATTATTTTTTGATACAGTTGGTACATTTGGAACATTTGGTGCAGTTGGTACAGTTGGAAGCATGCTGTTGCGCGTCACGGGTGCAGGAATGGAAATGCCCAGCACGGCATTGGCTCGCATCCCCCCAACCTTGTTTACGGCATGTCGGATCATGACCCCTCCACTGGGACTGGTCGTGCGTTCGGCTTGTATGGGCACAAAATGTTGAGGTTGTTGTTGTTGTTGTTGTTGTTGTTGTTGTTGTTGTTGTTGTTGTTGTTGTTGCTGCTGTAACTGTTG
>Ga0172362_10001682_pt1 | contig 19003 bp, 11 predicted proteins | sample LakKivs1_kivu2a2_FD_114534 | JGI IMG/M metagenome (GOLD analysis project Ga0172362, IMG submission 114534) | Sediment microbial communities from Lake Kivu, Rwanda - Sediment s1_kivu2a2 | ecosystem: Environmental > Aquatic > Freshwater > Lake > Sediment | place: Rwanda: Western Province, Lake... | reverse complement strand
TTAGACGCATTGCAAGCGCTGGCAGCACCTTTCTGCTCATTATTTTGTTCACCTTAAGTGTCCATCTTTCGGCGGATACCAAAGCGAAGAGCCAATCCGGACAAATTACCATTGTCGAAAAAGACGAAAAAGACAAGGTCGGGATTACCATCTTGCCTATTCTTTATTATACTCCAGAGACGAAATTAGCTTTTGGCGCTGGAAGCCTGTTTACTTATAGATTCGGTTTATTCTTCAAGCAAGCCCGGCCGAGCACTCTTTTTCTTGCAGCTGTTTATACTCAGATGAAGCAGTTTAATCTTCAAGTTAAACCTGAAATCTATTTGAAGAACAATTCTGTATTTCTTACAGGGAGTTTTCTGGCAGAACGCTTCCCAACCAAATTCTGGGGCATCGGAGCCGAGGCTGATGAATCTCTTGAGGAAAGCTATACACCACAGACCTATTTTATGGAAATTGGCCTTCAGAGAAAGTTATTTCAAAAAACTTCTCTTTACCTTGGCGTTAAGTATCACCTCGAAAGTTGTCGAATCGTCGAGAAGAAAGCTGGAGGGCTTCTCGACCAAGGACTTATTTCTGGAAGCGATGGAGGACTACTGTCCGGACTGGGACTGATCATAAACTTTGATAACAGGGATAATATCTTTTATCCCGTCAGCGGCTATTATCTACAGGCTTTTGGCTTCTGGAACGATAGAATGTTTGGCAGTGATTTTAATTACTTCAGCTTCAGACTTGACCTCAGAAATTATCTGACCGTCGCCGATTGTCAGGTGCTGGCTTTTCAGGCAATTCTTGATACAAGTCTTGGCGAAGTTCCATTCTACAAGCTACCCAGAATTGGCGGAGATTCTTTGCTCCGAGGATATTACAACGGGCGTTTTCGGGACAGAAACCTGCTGGCTTTTCAGGCTGAGTACAGATTCCCGATCTGGAGGAAATTCAGCGGGGTCGTCTTCGGGGCTATGGGAAGTTTAGCTGACCGCTTTCGTGACTTTACCTGGGATAATCTGAAATACGCTGCTGGCCTTGGCCTCAGGTTCAAAATCATTCCGAAAGAAAATGCCAACCTCAGAATAGATTTTGCTTTTGGACCTGGCAGCACCGGCATTTATTTTAAAGCCGGAGAATCTTTTTAGTTCAGAGATTAAAGTTCAAACAATGATCAAAGATTATGGTCGAAGATAAGCTAACTTTAGGATCGATATATTTTTAAATCAACGCATCTTTCTCAACGAATAGTTTCCGGGGTCTTTATAACTTTCACTCCTTCGATAGACTCAAACCAGAACCCGTGAGAAACACAGCTGGTAGGACAGACTGCTTCACACTTCAGACAACGTATACACTGAGAACTGTCCGGATCTTTGTATATTCTGATGTTGACCGGACAGGCCTTTTGACAGGCATCGCAAACAATGCAGGCCTCGTTATCGACTTGAATTCTGAAGGCGCTGATTTGATTGAAAAACCCCAGAATGGTTCCGAGCGGGCAGGTGGTCCTGCAGAAGGGTCTTGACGAAACAGACATCCAGATTAGAAAAACAGCCAGAACGGCTATTTTCCAGCCGAACAAGAATCCAAGTTGAGAACGAATTCCATGATTGAGAAGAGCCAGCAAAACTCCGGCTTCAAGGGTCCCGGCAGGGCAGACCCATTTGCAGAACCAAGGCTCACCCATTCCGAGGGCGTCGACAACTATGAGGGGCAGGGTTATCACCAAAATTATCAGGACTAAATATCTAAGATAGGTCAGAAATTTTGGAATCTGAAATTTACGCACTGGAAGCTTATAGATAAGTTCTTGAAGCAGCCCAAAAGGACATAACCAGCCGCACGGTAACCGGCCGCCAATAGTTCCCATCAGCCCGAGGCTTCCAAGAACATACAAACCCAGTTTCTTCTGGCCGGCGTTGAGATTATGGATTAAAGAGTTAAGAGCGTTCTGAAGAGAGCCAATTGGACAGGCACCAATGGCTGCCGGACAGGAATAGCAGTTTAAAGCCGGAATGCAGATTCCTTTGGTTTTAACTTGGCTGACCTCTGCTCGGAAAAGTGAAATAAGGTCAAGATTAAAGCCGAGTGCAGCTATGACCTGAAAGATTCTTCTTTTTTTCTCTGTTTGCATCCTTCGCTCCACGAGCCGCACAAATCATCCTATACCGATGCATTCTAAACAGATTGTCTTAGCTTTGAGCCAGACCGTCTGAAATTCCCCGGTATACAACCCCACGATTATTAAGGCCAGGGAAATCAAAAGGAAAATCAAAACCAGGATTCTTCTCCTCTTCATATCTAATACCTTTCAACACTGCGTTCAGAATCTTCCCCGGGAAGTATATTTGGACTCCTCATTTTTTTGTTAACCTTAATCTCTTTTTCTGACCGTTTCGCCGTTATCCTTTCAGGATTTCTCTTTCATCCAGGGAAAACAGGTAATCCGTAATCTGGCACAACCCATAGGAATAAGCCTCACAGATTCTTCTGGCTGCGTTGATAAAACAGGGCTTGCTGGTACCTTCCCGGCCATTTTCTTATCAGGCTTCCAATCGGGCAGGCGCCTGGCTCTGGCTTCCAGAACAATCGGAGCTGCCTCAAGACAAAAAGGCTGATAACCCGCTGATTTCTCAGACACCGCCCTGATATTCTTCGACGGATTTTCAGGGTCAAGCATCAGAGCATAATTCCAGGTTGAAGCTGGCAGGACTTCCCAGCCGGGCCAATCGTCGGTACCGCCGCATCTTTTCCATTCCTCTTTAATTTCCAGAGAAAACCACAAGGGACCACGGGCAACCGACACGGGTCTGCCGATTCCTTCCCAGAATTTAATCTTAATCGGTTCATCAAAGATTAAGATAACTTGATCTCCCTTTTGCCAATTTCTGCGGAGGATTAAAAACTTGCCAGGAGAGTTAATCCTGACCGGCCTTTCCCCGTTCACAGTAACATATGCCTGTTCAGCCCAGACCGGTATTCTCAAATACAGCGGAAAATCAACCGAGGCTTCAGGGTAAACAGTCAGTGCGACTTTTTCGTCAAATGGATATTCCGTATTTTCTATTATTTTGACTTTCTGACCCCTTCCTCCCACGATCGCCTCAACCGTTGATGGCGCATAGATTGCTGCCGCCACTCCTTCGTCTGATGTGGCTAACCACAGATGTTCAGCCAGATATGGCCAGCCAAAAGCCACGTTGTGCTGACAGCAACGGTATTTCCAGGGGTCAAAGGACAGCAGGGTGCCTGAATTCTGGAAATCGTGTTCGCCTGTGCTATCACAGGAGATTAAATTGGCAGCAGTAAGATAGTGCAATGCCTTCAGGTCTGGAGTCATAGCCGCAGGTAAGGAATTGAAAGCAACCTCTTCGCATCTGTCAGCATAGAGAGCGTTACCGGTGATTTTCAAAAGGGATTCAAAGCTGTGCATGAACTCAACCATCGTACAGGTCTCTGCTCCCTGCCTGGGGTCGTTGTAGCCTGGCCTTATGTTTTCATCGGCTGCGAACATGCCTCCAGGTTGCTGCCCGTAAGCCTGCATCAGCTGTTGGTAATTCTTTTCCAGTGCCCCAAGGAGCTTTTTATCCTTTGCCTGTTGGTAGTAAACACCCGGATACCTGATCCCCATGGCAATGTTCACACCGTGGTAAAAAGAACTTTTTTCCCAGTTACGGTCGCGTTCGGGTGCCAAAATGGGAGAAGTCCAGTCTGCTGTCCGCCTGAAAATCTTATGGCCAAGCTCAAGCAGCCATTTTTCACCTTTCCGGTTGTAAAGCCAGTAAACGCTTTCAAGATTTTCTCCGCCCCGGAGCTTCTGCCAGCTTCCGGGCAATAATTCTTCTTCGGCCAGGTTTAGCTGGTAACGGAAATATCTGGACATAAAGTCCAGCACTCTTTCATCACCGCTGAATTCATAATAGCTCTGAAGACAGGTCAGGGCTACCATGTTAGGCCAGAGGTCATTATTCTCTCTGTTAGCAACCGGGCCGAAATACCCATCGGGCTGCTGGCTTCTGAGAATGGCTTCGGTCCATTTTCGGGCCAGAGCGATCATTTCCTGGTCTTTCAGAAGATAAGCAAGGTCGCCATAGCCTTTAAGCCAGTAAGGCATTTCTTCCCAGCCACCGCCTTTAAGGGTGAGCCAGCCAGAATCGTCCTTAAGGAATTTAGATATTTCCTGAAGATGACCAGTTAGACCGTCGCGCATCAGCTGAAGCTGGCTCAGAATCCAGCCCCTTGGTGCTATATGACCGAATGGCAGCTTGATTAGAGAATTTGGCCGAAGCGGGGCCCGGTTGCAGACGTAATACCTGTTTATTCTATCCACTGGTGGGTGAACGACAGTTTTTATCTCAAACAAATTTCCTCTTGCCGCCAAAATTAGAGAAATAAACATAATCAAAAAAACCAAACTGAAAGAAAAACTGCTTTTCCTCATCCTTAGACTCCGCAGTTGGTCTTTTATTTAAACACAGTTTTATTAATTTTTCTATCATCTTGAATTATCCATCAGGGATGAAAAAAATAGAATAGAAGGCAGGTTCCAAGATAGATATTTTCTAATCAAGAAAACTCTTTTTGTTTATATCTATGATAATCTTAATCATTGGATAAGAAGCCTTAAGAGAAACGCTAAGGACAATAATTTTTGAGAAAAAAAGTTTTTAAAAATAACCAAAAAATGGGGAGCGCACTTATCAAAGAGGTAAATCAGCCTTTTTCAATGTCAGAGACCAAAAGAACCTGAGCCTAAATATTGGATTCAAACAAATCGAGCCTGCGGAAATTTATTAAATCTGGACCTCATAGACGCTCTTAAGCTGTTTGAAGCTTAAATCCTCATTGAAAACCCAGGCATAAAGATTGACGCTCCTGAAATACGGGAAAAAACGTGCGCGGTAAAGAAAACCAGGTGAATAATATCCTTTATCCCACTCGATAACTCCTATCATCCCCTGTCCGGCCAGATGATTCAAAAAAGATTTAACGACCCGTACTTTTTCTCCCGGCTTCAGACAATCAAGGTGGAGGTGGTTTAACCAGGCCCAGCGCTCCACACTTTTTCCGATGTGTTCATGTTCAAAGTAATTCAAAAGACCGGCCAGTTTACCGTCTCTTTTCAGACCCATAGTTTTCGATACTCCCGGAAAAACGAGCTCCTTCCTCAGTTCTTGTTCGCTCAGCCAGACCCTGGCCAGGTCTGCTTTTCCGACATAGCTATTCAGTAAATTCATGGCATCTCCAAGGTCAGTTAGCTTGAAATCTTCAAAACAAAAATCCTCAGAGAGTCTGAGTTTTGGTACCCTGTGAGCACCCCACAGCTTTATGGCCAGCTTCTCCCAGCCCTTAAGGCCTTCAGAATAAGCCACTCTGTCCAGATCCAGAACTCGCCCCAGCACAAACATTTTTTTCAAAAATTGGAGCGGATTTCCTTCTTTTCTGAACTTTTCTATGAGCCTGGATGATCTGTGACCAGATTCCAGGTAAAGCATTGCAAAGTCATAACGCGTGATTTCCTGATTGATTCTTAAGGCTTCTCTGATTATGGCCTGGGCCAGACCCCTGCGGGCATATTCTTTGCGGCTAACCAGCAAACAGCTCAATATGGCCCTGTATGTTTTTCTCTGATAATAAAAACTGCGAGGCAGATTAGCCAGGAAGCCCAGTATTTCTTCTCCCTTATATGCAGCCACAAAATGCTTGGGGTCTGCGGCTATTTCCATCAGGTACCTGACAAAATCAGGCCGGTAAAGATTGGGAAAAGAAGCCACTCCGTATTCATCTCTCCAGGCCTGATGAGCCATTTTCTCCAGAGATTCAAGGTCGCCTCGAAAAGGTTCAATAGAGATTCCCGTCAGGTCGGCCATGTTTCCCTCTCCTTTCACTTTCTAACCCGGTATTTTTCGAACCAGGCCTGGAGATAAAGTTGCTGTAATAACTGATGAGTCGGCCGTCGCCAGCCATGATATTCTTCTGGCATTCTGACCAGCAATGTTTCTTTTTTAAGCATTTTCAAGGCCCTGTAAAATTCCTCGCTCTGTCCGATTGGGGTCCGCAGGTCAGCTTCTCCTGTCATAATCATAGTGGGCGTTGTGACATCGGCCACATAGTTCAGAGGCGACCTCTCTGCATATTCCACCGGGTCTTCCCATGGATATTTTTTGAATTGTCTGTGCCAGCCGGGAAAATCAGTGGTTCCGACAAAAGAATGCCAGTTGATGACCGGTCTCATGCAAACGGCAGCTCTGAATCTTTTGGTATGTCCAACAATCCAGGCCGTCAGTAATCCTCCTCCGCTTCCGCCAAACTGATACTCTGGCTCGGGCTTTCTGATAGCTGAAACGTAAATTTTCTGATTGTCGGCAGACCACTCGGGCTCGCTGTGGGAATAATCTCCCGAAGTAACCTGCCTGGGTGTTCCTCCGACCCGAGCATCAATTATGAAGACCTGAGTGTCTCCCTCTGGCAAATAACCACGGCCATCAGCGCGCCACGAAAATCTGTCGACAATAATGGCGGGCGCGGCCCATTTGGCGTTTTCCGGCCTTCTGGGAAGCTTTACCGGAAGAATGGACTTATCAGCAGGAACAAACATGGTAAAGGCAATCTTTTTCCCGTCAGGAGACCAGACCGGATTGTAATCACACCAGTTGCCTGCCGTTAGTTCACGCAACCTGCTCGCTTCAGGATCAACAATCCAGAGGTTTGATACTGATTGGTCATTTATCTTATCAATCCAGCCTCTGGTAAAAACAATATTCTTTCCGTCCGGTGAGATCTGTGGATTTCTTATAGTCTCAAAGTCAAAAAAAGTATCAGCCGTTAAAAGATGATAATTTTTCTGATCTGCCTTTCCGGCTTCCGTCATTAAACCCGGAATAATTAATATAAGAATATGAAATAGAATAAACCGATATCGGCTGACCCATGATTTCATTTTAACCTCCATTCAACCGGATTTAACCCGCAAATGGTTAAAAACATTATATTAAATCTGCAGAGTTTAACAAAAACATTTTTACCTTCATTTACTTCTCCGCCCCCTTTCTCAAAATTCCTGGAGAATGTTTTTTCTCTAAATCTATTATGCTATAATTTAGCCTTTAATTTTGGCTGAAATTTTTCCTTAATCTGTTGAAGTAAATCGTTGCGGAGAGGAGATTCTTTTGGCCGATAATCGTTTGTATAAACATCCTGTTCTGCCTATAGAAGAGAGGCCCACCTTTAGATTTTATTGGAACGATCTGGAGCTGACGGCCAGAGAAGGAGAAACCATTGCTTCGGCTCTTTTTGCCAACGGAATAAGAATCTTTAATTATCACCAGAAGGATGGGGCTCCCCAGGGCATATTCTGCGCCAATGGTCAATGTGCTCAATGTCTGGTTCTGGCTGATAACTTTCCGGTTAAATCCTGCATGGAACTTATTAAGCCCGGGATGAGAATTCGGCCTGTTAGCGGATTGCCGCAGCTCCCGCCTGTCAATCCCGAAGGAAACATTAATTTCGGGTCAATTGAAGAAATCGAAGTCTCAGTCTTGATAATTGGAGGGGGTCCGGCCGGGCTGTCCGCAGCTATTGAACTTGGCAAACTCGGAGTTGACTGCCTGCTGGTCGATGATAAGCACCGTCTGGGCGGCAAGCTGGTGCTACAAACACATCGCTTTTTTGGCACAGTGGACGCAGTTTTTGCTGGAACAAGGGGAATTGATATTGCCACCAGACTGGAAAATGAACTCAGAAAGTTTCCCCGGTTAAAAATCTGGGTCCAGAGTACTGCCCTGGCCGTTTTCAGCGACCGGAAAGTTGGAATTCTCAAAGAAGGGAAAAGATATGCTCTGGTCAAGCCACGGATTCTTCTGGTTGCCTCAGGTGCCAGGGAAAAGTCTCTGGCTTTCCCTGGAAACACTCTTCCGGGTGTTTATGGAGCGGGAGCCTTTCAGACCCTGGTCAATCGCGACCTTGTCAAGCCCGCAGAAAAGCTTTTTATCGTTGGGGGCGGCAATGTCGGCTTGATTGCCGGCTATCATGCTCTACAGGCCGGGATTGAGGTCGTTGGTCTGGTCGAAGTTATGCCCGAATGTGGAGGCTACAAGGTTCACAAGGACAAGTTAGCTCGCCTGGGTGTTCCGATTCTGACTTCTCATACCATTCTCAGTGCCAACGGCCACGAAGCCGTAGAGTCAGTAACAATAGCTAAGCTTGATGAAAAGTTTAAGCCCGTAAAAGGCACAGAAAAAACATTCGTCTGCGATACGGTCCTGATAGCCATAGGACTTGACCCGGTTAACGAGTTCTATGTCAAAGCCGAAGAGTTTGGGCTTCAAGCTTATGCCGCTGGAGATGCTGAAGAAATCGCGGAAGCCTCTGCTGCAATCTTTTCTGGAAAAATCCGAGGTCTGGAAATCGCCCGTGAACTGGGCGTCTATGAGGGCGAAATTCCTTCTTCATGGTATAAGACTGCGGACATTCTCAAATCAAAGCCAGGAAAAACCTACCCCGAATTTTTCCCGGAAAAAGAAACCGGTGTTTTCCCGGTTATTCACTGCCTCGAGGAAATTCCATGCGACCCTTGCTCAGCAGTCTGTCCCAGAAAATTGATAGAAGTTGATCCCGGTGATGTCAGGAGACTCCCCGTCTATTATGATGAGATAGACGGCAAAGGCTGCACAGGCTGTGAGCGATGTGTGGTCTTCTGCCCCGGCCTGGCCATAACTCTGGTCGATTTCCGAAAGAATGCTCAATTCCCTGAAGTTACTATTCCTTTTGAGTTCTTAAGAGAAATCATAAATCCAGGCGACGAAGTATCAGTAGTTGATATTGAGGGAAATGTTCTGGCCAGGACTAAGGTCGCATCTGTTAAATCGGTTAGAGGAAACGACCGAACGATTCTGATTAAAGTTCAGGCGCCCGCAGAAATAGCTAAGAGAATTAGCGGACTTAGATTACAGCCTGAGGCGGCAGCTCAGATCGAGTCAGGATATGTCAAGAAAATGAACGATGAAGTTATCATCTGCCGGTGCGAAAGAGTAACGGCTGGAGAAATCCGAAAGTTGATCAAAGAAGGTGTAAGGGATATAAATCAGATCAAGACCGTCACCAGAGCCAGTATGGGTCCATGCGGAGCTAAAACCTGCACGCCTTTGATTCACAGGCTTTTCCATGAAGAAGGAGTTCCGGAGAGCGAAATAACTGATCAAGCTAAAAGGCCATTATTTATAGAGGTTCAGCTTGGCGTATTTGCCGGGATTCAGGAAGAAGAAGGGTCAGAGAATGCACGGAAATAATTATGATGCCATCATAATCGGAGCTGGAAGCGTCGGCACCCCAACCGCTCTTTTCCTGGCCAGGCAAGGATACAAAGTTTTAGTCGTTGATAAGAATCCGAGTCCTGGTCAGAGTTCTAACAAGCGGGCTATTGGCGGATTGAGAGCCACTCATTCTGACCCGGCCAAGATCAGACTCGGTCTTCGAAGCCTGAGAATATTTTCTACCTGGAAGGAAGAATATGGAGATGATATTGAGTGGTATCAGGGTGGATATTGTTTTGTTGCCTATCGGGAAGAGGAAGAAAAAACATTAAGAGAAGTAATGCCCGCGCAGAAAAAATACGGATTGAAGATAGACTGGCTGGCTTCACGAGAACTAAGAAACTTAATTCCTGATATTAACCCCAAAGACCTGAGAGGAGGGGCATTTTCGCCAGAAGACGGTCATGCCTCTCCCCTGCTGGCCATCGAAGCTTTTTATCGGCATGCCAGAAAAGCTGGGGCTGAATTCAGGTTCAGCGAGAAAGTCATAGCCCTTAAGGTTGAAGGCGGCAAAATCAAAGGCATCGTAACGAATAAAGGGAGCTACGGGGCTGAAATATTGGTCAATGCGGCAGGCGCCTGGGCGGCAGAAATCGCCAGGATGGCTGACCTGGATATTCCGGTCAATCCTGATTCTCATGAAGCTGCAGTTACTGAGCCCGTTCAAAGATTTTTTGACCCGATGATTGTGGATATCCGTCCGGTAAAAGGTTCAGCCAATTATTATTTTTATCAGCATGCTACTGGCCAGGTTATTTTCTGCATCACTCCGAGTCCAAGTATCTGCGGTTTTGATGAAAGGGAAACCAGCAGCTTCCTGCCAATGGTAGCCCGCCGGATGATCGAGGTGATGCCCAGGCTGAAGAATATTCGGGTAAGACGGACCTGGCGAGGTCTTTATCCCATGACCCCTGATGGTTTTCCGATCGTTGGCTGGTCAAGAGAGGTTCAGGGTTTTCTGCTGGCAGTCGGGATGTGCGGCCAGGGATTCATGCTTGGGCCAGGAGTAGCTGAGTTGCTGACGAGACTGATTTCCGGTCAATCTGAACCGAATGATGAAGAGATTCTCTCCTATTTGTCTCCATACAGAAGCTTTATCAGCGAAGAAAAGCTGAAATAACCGGAAAGCCGCGAAGTTGTTTTTTTTTAAAACTTTATATCCTTATTTAGCCACCGCTCTCAACAGGTAATCAAAAAGCTGTCATCGGAAATCAATTTAAACTGCACGCGTGGGCTGATAAAGCCCTGGTTTAGACAGAAACGTTTATGATGGCCTATTTATCAAGTGATTTCAATAATAATTCAACAGCCGGGACAATTGCTAACTGACATTCAGCCTTCGGCTTTTTGATTTCTTCCAGTTCTTTCATCTGAGCTTCCACCCAGGATTTTTCGGCTTCTTTACCTTCTCTGATCATACGCAAAGTGGCTTTGCCAATAAAAACAAGTGTTTGAAGATTGGAAACCAGCGGAGAGATTTCTTTTAAAACCGGAGAGACTTCGGGCAGAACTTCTAAACGTTCTAAATGCGTAGCGACAAGATTCATTGCCAATAAAAAGTTATTTATCTCCACAGTTAATTCAGGTTGTCTATTTTTAAGAAAATTTTCTACCTGTTTTGTAAGACCTCTGGCTTCCAATGATTCTGGAAAACAGGCATCCACAAATCTGGTTAACGGAGCCAGCGAACTATACTGCCGACCCTGACTGTGACGGGAATAGCCTTTAACCGGCTCCGATATTCTGGCCAGCATCTGAAGAGCGCTTAGATAACGCACTTCATTGTCATCTATGTTCAATGACCGTCTCAGCATCATCAGCTGATTCTTCAGATGGTGAACTCCTGTTTCTTCTAACTGGACGCTGATTATTGAAAGCCTTTTGTACATATCATCCACATCTCTTCTTTCCTGTGGAGACCACAGCCTTTCGGCAATGGCTGCTGTTCTGGGCCAGATTCTGGAATCCACTGTCTCGGGTGAAATCAGCTCAGCCCACATTGTCGCTTCCCCGCCCAGAATCAGCTCTCTCTCGTCTGGACTGAGAGGAGAATCTGGCGGAATCGGGTCGTTCAGATAGTGTCTTTCAGCAGTCTCGCACAGGTCAATATAATAGCCGTTAGAAAGAATCCCCTGGTAACCTTTGCGGGCGCCATCAACCAGAGCCTGAGTTCCACGCCAGGACTGGATGACAATATCTTTCGGCAACCCGGGTTGATAGATCTCGTCCCAGCCGACCATCTTCTTGTGATACTTAGTAAGAATTTTCAGGGTCTCACGGTTAAAATAAGCCTGAAGGGCATGGTTATCCACAAGATTGTGCTTCTTCATAAAAGCCTGAATCGCTGGGTTTTCCTTCCAGTGTGCTGCTTCCACTTCATCTCCGCCAATGTGCAGGTAGGGGTCAGGGAAAATAGTTGCCATTTCTTTGAAGAACTTATCAAAGAATTTATAAGTTTCACGATTAGCCGGGTTGAAAACCGGATGAAAAACTCCAAAGCCTCTCTCTATCCGGTAAGGACCTGGACGACTGGCATACTCAGGATAGCCAACAAACCAGCTGGTGGAATGACCCGGGATATCAAATTCGGGCATGACTCTGATTCCCAGGTCAGAGGCAAGCCGGATAATTTCCTTTATTTGTTCCTGGGTGTAAAACATTCCGTCTGAACCAAGCTGGTGAAGACGAGGAAAACTCTTGCACTCTACCCTGAATCCCTGGTCCTCGGACAGATGCCAGTGGAGGACGTTGAGTTTGACCGCAGACATAGCCAGAAGGTTTCTCCTGATCACTTCTAACGGCATAAAGTGACGACATGAATCGATAAGCAAGCCTCTCCAGGTGAAACGTGGCCTGTCTTCAATCTGCAAACAAGGGAAATAATAACCCTGGCCGTCAGATGAAAGGAGCTGAAGAAGTGTTTCCATCCCTCGCACAACCCCGATATCCGTATTTGCTATCAGTTCAATTTTTTCTGGCGAAACATCCAGAATATAAGATTCATCTTCATTGGGCAGGAGTTTTCCTGTTCGTTCAAACCTGTAAAAAAATCTTGTCTTCTCGCTTATCCTCTGGTCAGCCAGAAAATCCTGATCAAAAAATACCCCTGTCCTACCAGCCAGTCTGGACATAAATCTGCCGGCCGCTTTAAAGGCGCGGCCATCAGCTTGAGCTTCACCTCCCACATAGAACTTTTCATCCAGCCTGAACAGGCCATCTTTAAGCTGGACTTTTTCCGGATAAGGCATCAATATCAACTTACCGTTTACGTTCTTATCCTGAGAATAACCGGGAGAAACGAGGCAGGCTTCAAATATCAGGGCTAAGAAAATGAAAAGTAAAATCTCCAAATTAAGAACGAGGCATGGTTTTTTTCTGATTTCTGGTATCATAACCCACTCCTTTTATTTGGATCGCCCAAAGCGGGTAGATGATTAAAAACTCTGCCTGCTGGTCGGTGTCCAATGTAATTATACTAAAGAGTTTTATCTGTATGCGGGATCAGGACTAACCTTTATGGTTCTGGCCATAACTTCCTTGCCATTAACCATCAACACGGCTCGATAGAGACCCGGTTCAACCAGACTGGCTCTCATTCTTCTTTCAAAACTCATCTGTTGCGTTTCTGCAGGTGATACTCTGCGATTCAGGCTCCAGAATACTTTTTGCAATCCGCCCGAAACTGCACCAGAAATTTCCTGAACCTCATGGTTATCAAAATCTTTAATCACCACTGATACTTTTGAAGCCTGATTTTTCAGGTAGTAATAAATATTCACGCCAGCAGGAGGATTGGGAGCCACGGCGAATTCGCCAAAGCTCTGGCCACGACGGTCATTCATCTGCCACTGAATGGCTTCTTGAACATCAAAAAGGTAAGCATCCTGGTTAAAAACTTCTTCTTTGAATTCTCTGAAGGGATGAATATCAGCAATGTAGATTCCTCGGCCGTAAGTGGCAATTATGATTTGGCGATCTCTTTTCTGGATAGCCAGGTCCTTTATGACCACGTCAGGCACCTGGGCTCCACCCGTCCTCATCCAGTTCTTACCCTGGTCAAAGCTAAGGAAGAGGCCATAATCAGTGGCCAGGTATAGGATGTTAGGATTCTCCGGGTCTTCCTCAATGTCGTTAGCCGGGTTGTTCATACCTCCAGAAATGTCTTCCCAGGTCTTACCCAGGTCCCTGGTCAAAAAAACATAAGTCTTATCTTCATTGTGAGTCCGGTATCCTGAATAAATTACATAACAGGTATTAACCTCATGCTGAGATGGCAGAACTCTCATCACCCATCGGTCGTGCGGTATCAACGCACCCTTGATGCCCGATTTTGGCTTTCCTTTGGAATCGTAGAAACTGGCTGTCAGGTTAACCCAGCTCTGGCCATGGTTGGTGCTCAGCTGGAGATTGCCGTCGTCGGTTCCTGCCCAATAGATACCTGGTTTTTTTGGAGACTCAGCGAAGGTGTAAATTGTGGCATACTGAAGATTGGTCTTCTTGGACAGAGCAATTCTTTCGGGGTCATGTTTGCTCAAGTCAGGGGAAATGGTTTCCCAGGTATCGGGGTCACCATACTTAAAAGAGCGATGCACATACTGAGAACAAACAAAGACTATGCCGGGATTGTGAGGAGAAAGATAGATAGGAGCATCCCACTGATACCTTTGAGGCAAAGCTCCCGCTGCTTCCTCTTCAGGCGTGTTGGTCCGCGCCAGGGAAATAGTCTCTCTGGTTTTCAGGTTCATCCTTCGGGAAAAACCAAATTGGCTTTCCCAGTAGATGTATTCGGGATTTAACCAGTTACGGACAACATAAAACCCGTCGCCTGATGGCAAATACAACCAGTCCGCTGGATAGACTCCGTTCGGATTTCTGTTTCTGGACGGGCCGAACCAGCAGCCATTGTCCTGAGTGCCACCCATCACATTGTAAGGCAGCTCATTATCCACAGAAACATCATAAAATTGCTGGGCCGGAATAGTCTCTTTCTGCGACCAGTGAAGGCCCCCGTCCCAGCTCTCGCTCACTCCGCCGTCGTTTCCGTTAAGAATATGCTTTGAATTTAATGGGTCAATCCAGACAGCTCTGGAATCCACGTGACATTTCTTGTTGGCTTCCCAGTTGGCAAACTGAAAAGTCTTCCCGGCATCACGAGAAATAACTGTCCTGGTTTCAGGTGCGATAAGTGTTTTATCATCGTTAGGGTCGACAGTCAGCCGGCCGTAATATCCAGCTTCAACCTGGTTGACGATTTCGCTTCCGCCGCTCATTTTGTATTCGGTCATCCGATTCCAGGTCTCGCCCAGGTCATCTGATCTGTAGATAACTCCCGATTTCTTTACCGGGGCTATGGGTCTCAAGGCATGGCCATAAATCATATCAAGCAAACAGCGGTTCAGGGTCTGATAGCGACCTTTGCTCTGGTCAAAATCTCTGGCCAGACTCTCACCTTCTTTCAGCATCTCGATCATATCTTTATTGTCTTTGTAAAGATTCTTAGCTTTGCTGAGCGCAGAGGTCGGGCTGATTTTCAATTTAATCAGCAGCTCACTATCTTCGATGAGGTTTTCTATGTTATCCAGAAGACAAGCTTCATCTTTAACATATTTGGAGTCGCAGGTCAGGTTTTCCTGAAACTCTTTTTTGACCGAAATCCGGGCACGGTCAGTGACCTTAAAGTTCTTGAAATCGAAACCGGCAGAATCAGCCAGAAAAGAACTCAGAATTATCCGATTGAGTTTGGTCCTGCTGTCTCTGTCTACTTCAGCTTTTTTGACGATTTTTTCTGCTTCTTCGATAGCCGCGGTCATTTCTTCATCTTTTCCATATAATTTTTTGGCGGCTCCGATAAGTCCTTTCCAGTTAACACCGACTGCCTTTTGAAAATCAGGGTCTTTTACGAGGTCGTTTAGCTTGCGGACCAGGTCTTCTGTTTTATCAACCTTTAGATGCATAAACTTAACATTCTTCATAATCTCCGGGCTGATTCTGTAATCTTTAAATTTGTTCAGATAAGACCCATCTCTGAACAATGTTCTCTCGTTATAAAGAGATGAGCCTTCTCTTTCGCTCAATCCAAGGTTCACCTCTTCATCGAGCCTGAGATAGACGATATTCGGATTTCCTGGGTATATGGCCAGACCATTTCTGCCAGTCTTTACTCTGCTCAAATCAGGAAGGCCGGCAGTCGACTTTCTCCAGGTCTTGCCTCCGTCTGTCGACTTCAAGATAAAATTCCCTTCCTGCCTCTCCAGAAAGGTCCACGTTCGGCGATAAACTTTGTAAGCAGCGGCAATGATGAGGTCAGAATTTCTCGGGTCTACGACAAAATCACTCACTCCCCTGTCTTTAAGGTCCAGAACCCTGTCCCAGGTCTTGCCGCCGTCTGTAGATTTGAATATACCCCTCTCGCAATCCTGAGCAGTATCATCATAGAGTTTGCCTTCACAGGCGACATAAACTATATCAGGACTTTTATTATCTACCTCAATCTTCGGAATGTAAAAGCTCCGGTTCAACCCGGCATAAGTCCAGGTTTTCCCGCCATCAGTTGATTTCCAGACTCCGTTTCCATGATAAGCCGCCCGGCTATGGATGGGCTCTCCAGTGCCCAGGTAAAGAATGTTAGGGCTGGACGGGGCAATAGCCAGATATCCCATACTTTGATTGCCATATTTTTCAAAAATTGGCTCAAAATGAATTCCGCCGTCGATTGTTTTCCAGAGGCCGCCGGTAGCTGTAAGAACGTAATAGGTCTGGCTCTTGCCAGGTGGAACCGCAAAGTTAGTGATTCTTCCAGAAAACGGCCATGGACCTATATGCCTCCAGGTAAAATTATCAAGGTCTTTTTTGGTCAACGGAATTTTTTCAGAAAATCTATCCGGCTTCTTTGATTCTTCTTGTTGAGCTGAAGAGGCCGGCACCAGCATAAGAACCAGGAATAACAATGGAAAAATAAATAAAAACTTCCCTGTCTTTGAGGACTTATTAGGTCTAAACGGCATGACCCCTCCTTTATTTGAGCTGTTTTGTTATTTCCAAAAAATATTTTCTTTTTTGAAGCTCGAATCTCTCAATAGAATAACGAAGGGCTACTCGTGGAAGCCGGTGCCCTTTTTCTCTCAAAAAAGCTTCAAGGGCTTCCCTATCAACCTTTCCCGCTTCTCTTAATAACCAGCCCATGGCTTTAGCCACAAAATCATCGATTGGACTGGTTTCAAGCACAGTGGAAACCATTTCAAAAATAAAGAGATGGAATTCTTTCCTTTTGGCAAACTTAATCATCGAAACCAGTGCGGCTCTCTTGACCCGCAGGTCTTTGTTTCTAACCCAGGAGCTTAATTGTTCAATCAACTCTGGATGTTGAATCAAGAGCCTGTAAATAACCGCTGAAGAAAAAACATCAACCAGAGCCCAGTTATCCATATAGCCTTTTCTCAACCAGCTTTTAAACCTCGTAAGCAAACCTGGGTAAAACTGCTGCTTGAAGCGGCTGAGTACCAGAATGGCCAGCCCTCTGGATTCGAGTTCCTTTTCGGATAATAGAAGTTCGCTGAAATTGACGGCTTCCTTTATCGACCAGGATGATTTTATTCTTTCAAATACTTTCTTGCTTAGTTCTTCGAGGCCCGGCGCAGATATTCCGTAGCAATAAGCTTTTTCTTTAAAAAACCTCTGGCTGGAAGCCGCAGTTTTTTTATTGCCTCTCGCTTTCAGCCAGGAAACTGCTTCTTTCTTCAATTCAGAAGGTAATATTTTTTTCGTTTTGGTTTCAGCCATATCACTTAAGAACAAAATGATTTATCCTCTCCTCTGCGGCACACCGGATAAAGAATGCTTGAGGCAGAAGACAGACTATCTTCTAAAACAATGCTCAAACCTCTTTTTAAAGCTTCAGGAAGATTCAAATCCTGAATCAGGATTTGGCTTTGGGCAGAGTGGAGATCCTTAAGGGCACATACAGCGGGCAGAACCCAAACAGACTTGTCAGAATGAAGACGACAGTCAGTATGGCCAGAATATAAGCAAGGGCTCCTTCAACAGCTTTGGTAAAAACAAGAACTGCCATGATCACGGCCAGGATGGTTCTTATGGTCCTATCCACGGCGCCCATATTTTTCTTCATGTTTACCTCCCCAGAATTTTAATCATTTTTTGATGATAAGATAACTTATTCTTAGAAATTATTCCATAAGATTTTATTGAAAAAAATAAACTATGATATTATTTGTCCATTGAAGGCTCATCAAAATGAAAAAGATTAAGGTTCTTTTTGTCTGCGATGATAATAGCCTGAGAAGCCAGATGGCTGAAGCCTGGCTCAATCATTTGGGAGCTGAGCGCTTCTCAGCCATCAGTGCGGGTTTCATGCCGGGAAAGTTGAACCCCCTGGGTGTTCAGGCAATGAAAGAAGTCGGCATTGATATTTCTGGCTATAAAACTAAGAGTGTCTTTGAACTTTATACCCAGGGAGGGCTTTTTTCTTATGTCATTGCTCTTTGTGACTCTAAAACGGCTGAGCGCTGTCCTATTTTCCCGGGCGTGACCAGGACGACTAACTGGGATTATCAGGACCCGAGCCAGGAAGCAATTCCAGAAAAGGAAAAGCTGAAGAGAATAAGACAGATAAGAGATGATCTGAGAGAAAGAATCGAGAGGTTCATTCAGCTCTCGACACCGGAAAAAAAGAAATGATTCCTGGTTCCTGGAATCAACTGAAAAGGTCTCGTCTGGCTGCTTCCATCAGCAGAAAAAAGGCTTGACCTTCAGTGGCGACTCCGGGCGAGTCAAAATTAGGTGAACCGCAGACGTCATTGACATAGCCATAGCTGTCAACCTTTATATGGGTTGCCTTGCGCATCAACTCGGCCGTGTTCAAATAACTGTGGCCAAGCCAGCCCTGCTTTAGACCGCGATAAATAGTATAGGCAAGCATTTGAGCCAGGTTAGTTTCGATAAAAGTTTCTGGATTATCCAGAACGTCATGGAACAAACCGTCCTTCCTTTGATACTTAAGACAGCCATCTAACAGATCTTTGATATAGCCTCTGAGTTGCTTCTTTTCCTTTTCCAGGTTTTCAGGCAAAGCATCGAGCACCCTGGTCATTCCGGCCGCAGCCCATCCATTCCCCACACCCCAGAAATCTTGACGGGCAAATCTTTTTTCTCCGTAATCATAGATATGCGAGAAGAGTTTTTTTTGACCGTTCCAAAGATAACGGCGGAGCCCTTCCACCTGAGACAGGGCTTCCTCATGATAACCCATGACAGCGAGAAATGGCGGACACATATACATAGAATCAATCCAGAGCTGGGGCTTATGGTCGATGTGGAAAATCACTCCGTCATCGGTCCGGGGAGCGGTCCTTAAGAAATATTCAATCTGCTTCCTGGCTGCTTCAATCATTTTCTGGTCGTTCAAGAGTCTCCCAGCATAAAAAACAGCTTCACCATTGGCTCCGGGGTCAGTAACTCCATGATTGTCGCTTACCTGTCCCAGGCGACCGTCGGGCCATTGCCTGAGCACTGCCTCCCTGGCCATCATCACCACCAGCTCTTTCTCGCCCAGTTCCAGCAGAGCCTGGCCGGCCACACCCTGCTCCCAGGCTTGACGCTGCATGGTCAGCATGGCAATTTTTACCTTGTTTATCCTCTCCAGGACTTCTGAATCTATTTCAGAATCAGGAAAAATTTTCCCC
>Ga0172362_10001680_pt1 | contig 19008 bp, 16 predicted proteins | sample LakKivs1_kivu2a2_FD_114534 | JGI IMG/M metagenome (GOLD analysis project Ga0172362, IMG submission 114534) | Sediment microbial communities from Lake Kivu, Rwanda - Sediment s1_kivu2a2 | ecosystem: Environmental > Aquatic > Freshwater > Lake > Sediment | place: Rwanda: Western Province, Lake... | reverse complement strand
GGCATGCGTGACGAGAAGCTTCTCCTGCTCAAGCTTCGATGGGCAACGGCACATCCGATCCGTACCGCATCCGATCTCGCCAGATTCCTGCATCAGGACGTGCACTCAAATCGGTGAAGAGCCAGAAGAAGACGCCGACGTCGCGCTCGCCTTCCACCGCCGAGTTGAAGGCTTCGGGACGCTCGAGCGGAATGCGGTTCTGGCTCGACTGCATGTTGACCCAGCCGAAGGGCACCTTCGACTGGCCGACGCGGAAGCGGAACTCCTTCTTCTCGTCGATCGAGATGTCGGCGTAGGCGTCGCGGAGCTGCACCGAGAAGTCGCCGTCGGCCGGGGCCGCGTTCAGGTCGGGCTGGATGTAGATGTAGAGGTGGTCGGTGATGTCGCCCGAGAAGATCATGCGAGCCCGGCGCAGGTAGATCCCCGCGCCGTCACGCACCGACCGGTCGGCGGGAGCGAACCAATCCACGTCGCTGTCCTTGTCGAGGAGCGCGTTGTAGCGCGTCTGCACGTAGCCGCGCAGCGAGATCCGCTCGTACCACTTCGACGCCAGCGTCTCCTTCACCACGGCCTGGATCACCCCCTTCTCTGCCTCCGGCTTCTCCGGCGCCGCAGCCTCGACCGGTACGGGGGCCGTCTCGCCCGCGGGAGGCGGCGCGGTCACGGCTGGCACCACGCCCGGGGGCGGCGCGGTCACGGCTGGCACCACGCCCGGGGGCGGCGCGGGCGCGGCCGGCACCACGCCTGGGGGCGGCGCGGGCGCGGCAGGGACGGCAGGCGCCGGGCCGGTAGCGGCCGGAACCGCCCGCGCCTTGGCGGGCTTCTTCGGGGCAGCGGCCGGTGCAACCGGAGCGGGCTCGCCGTCGGTCTCGACGCGCTTGAACGTGCCGAGGTGGGTGCGGCCGGGGCCGGGCTTGGTGAACACCTGGCCCGAGGTCTCGTCGACGTACAGATTCACCGTTGGGCCACCCGCGGCGAGCGCCGTCGCCGGCCCGCCGAGGGCGATCTGGATCACCAGAAGAAGGGAGACGGCGAGGTGCGACGTTCGCTTCCGGTCGTTCGCGCAGCTCCCGCTCGTCATCGATCCCCTCCCTGTTCCCTGGCACAGCGCTCCCATTCCGTGCGCTGCGCCGGACGGGCTAGCCCGACGCGCTCGACGCAACAAGATCGCAACGTGTACGTAGGCGCGTTGTCATCAATCGTTCATGAAACGGCAGTCAGCGGTTCATCGCGACGGCCGTCGGCACCCCGCTCGGCTCCGCCTCAGATGCCCACGGCGCTGCCGCGGGATTGGGCACTGGCGCGAATACGTGCAGCACGCGGGGACGACCGGACCTCGCCACGCCCCTGGACACCCGCCGTTCCGCTCATGAGCGCCGCGAGGCTGCAGGCAGCGTACTTGCTTACGCCGCGGGCACCACAAGGCGATCGTCCGACGCCGAACAGATCAGGGGAGGAGAACATGGTCTTGAACATTCTGCGGGCATGTATCGCCGCAGCATTCGTGGTCGCGAGCACAGCCACCGCTTGGGGCCAGCCCGCCGGGTCGGAGGGGGTCGAGACCGGCGCCGCCGAGGTCTCTGGCATCCAGTCGCAAGAGGTGGCAGAAGAGCCGGATCGCAGCCTCGGCCCTGGCTGGTACGGAACCGAGCCGATCAAGTTCCTGAGCAACGAGGGCAAGGGTTACTCGTTCGCCGAGATGATCCTGGGCGAGGATCGCCCGATCAACTTCGGCGGCTGGGTGTCGCTCGGCTACACCAGCCGATCGACCGGGCTGTTCAACTCGGATCCCGGCCGGATCAACAACCAGCAGAGCTGGCTCTACATCGAGAGGGTGGCCGACGGCAGCGAGGGCTTCGACTGGGGCTTCCGCTTCGACGGCATGTACGGCACCGACTCCGCCGACACGCAGGCGTTCGGCAACCGCCCGGGCAACTGGGACTTCGACAACGGCTTCGATCGTAGCTCCGGGTACGGTTTCGCCCTCCCGCAGCTCTACGCGCAGGTCGCCTACGAGGACTTCTCACTGATCGGTGGTCACTTCTTCACGCCCATCGGCTACGAGGTCGTGGCCGCACCGACCAACTTCTTCTTCAGCCACGCCTTCACGATGTACCGGAGCGAGCCCTTCACCCACACGGGAGCGCTCGCCACGTACTCCGGGATCGAGATGCTCACGCTCTACGGCGGCTGGACGGCCGGCTGGGACACCGGCTTCGACCAGAACGACGGCGGCAGCAACTTCCTCGGTGGCTTCAAGGTCACGCCGATCGACGAGGTGTCGTTCACCTACCTCGCGACCGCAGGCAACCTCGGCGCGATCGGTGACGGCTACTCGCACAGCATCGTGATCGACACCAAGCCGCTGCCCGGCCTCAACTACGTCATCCAGAGCGACTACCTGGACGTGAACAAGGACGTCCTGGGAACCGGCTCGGACTACTACAGCACGATCGGCATCAACCAGTATCTCATGTACTACATCTACGACGAGATCGGGGTGGGAACCCGCTTCGAGTGGTGGAAGCCCAACAACACCTCGTACTACGAGGCGACGGTCGGCATGAACCTCAAGCCGATCCCGAACATCATCATCCGGCCGGAGCTGCGCTGGCAGTGGAGCCCCGCTGCGAACGACAACGAGGCGCGCAACATCGCCGGCGTGCCGGTGGACGAGGGCGCGATCTTCGGCATGGACGTCATCTACACCTTCTGAGAGCCGCGCGCTCCGCGCTGCTCGCGCGAGCGGCGCCGCCCCGTCCCGGGCGGCGCCGCTCGCCGTTTTTCCGCCCGCGCCGCCGGCCGTGCGGCGGGCAACACCCTCTCACTCGCGACGGGCAACCCCCGCTCACTCGAAGAGGCTCAGGGTGGCCTGGAAGTAGAAGAAGTTGCTCGGCAGCGGCTTGCCGAGCTTCTTCGGGAAGCCACCCGGGTTGAAACGCGAGTAGCTCCACTCGAGCCCGATTCGACCGAGCAGCTTGTAGCGGATGCGCAGGTCCCACTCGTTGCCGAGGAACGTACCGCTCTTGCCGGTCGGGTCGCGCAGCTCGGCGCGCTGCCAGGCGGCCTTCGCGCTCGCGAGCCAGAAGGCGCCGTAGCCGGCGTCGATCAGCAGGTTCTTCGCCGGCGTGAACTCGACGCGCGCCTTGGGCTGGATCGCGTTGTCCCACGAGAAGTAGTCGTTGCGCGACCACGGCTGGTTGAAGCCGTACAGCGAGTTGAAGGAGTTGTTGACGTCGTCGTCCGGGTTGCGGTCGCCGGTGCCGTAGCCGAGGAAGCCGCTGAAGCGCGGCTTCCACGCCCAGTCTTCGAACGTGTACCCGATCTCGACGTCGAACGCGCCCGCTCGCTGGGTCTTCCCGTCGACCCAGTCGCCGAACTGGTAGACGAGGTCGGTATCCCAGTCCCAGCCGCTCGTGCCGACGACGCCGTACGTTCGCACGCCGGTGGTCTGGATGTGGAAGTTGCCCCTGGGCCTCGCGTCCGTGCTGCCCTGTGACAAGGCGAACCAGTAGGGCTGTACCGTCGCGATCTCGGAGTGGCGTCGCCAGCTGAACACGCCACCGTAGAACCACTGCGCCGCGAAGGTCTCGTCGAACTCGTACATCAGGCGGTTGATCGGCTTCATCGCGAACACGTCGACGTCCCAGGCGTCGGTCTGCTTGCCCCACTTCGCGCGCACGCCCTGGAAGTTGTTCGTGGTGTTGCGAAACTCGTTGTTCGCGACCAGCCGGCGGTCGACGAGCTCGAACGCCATGCGGCCACCGCGGACGTAGAGCGGCCGGCCGTCGCCGGCCGGGTCGTCGAAGAACAGCTCGCCGTAGAGCTGGATCGGCTCGTACTCGTTCACCTCGCGGTTGGTGTTGGGGTACACGCTGTTCTCCCAGCGCGAGTCCTGAAGCTCGACCGCGAAGCGGAACGGATCGAAGATCTTCTTGACGCCGAAGAACATCCGCGAGCGCAGGAGAAACGGGTAGTCCTGTCCTTCCTGGGGCGTTCGCAGGAAGCTGTCGTCGCGGTACTCGAAGCGCATGCGGTGCTCGAGGCCGAAGTCGAGCCAGTCGACGTCCCTGAGCAGCGGGACGTCGGTCGTGCTGGTGGCCCGGACGTATCGCGGCGGATCGGTGTCCGGCACGATCCGGTAGCCGCGCGCCCTGACGTAGTAGTCGCGCGGCGCCTCTCGCTCCGGCGGCGGCGGCGAGGCGCCCGGATCGGGCGCGAGCGCGGCCGCAGCGGGATCGTCCGGCGCGTCGCCCGCGACCTCTTCGGCCACGCCAGATGCGGCGCCGGCGACTTGCACGATGCCGGCCGCACCGGAGGCCGACGTGCCCGCCGCGCCGGACGGCGGCGTGTCCGCCGCACCGGCCTGCGGCGCGGCGGACACGAGGAGGATCGACCATGCAAGGACGAGGACGTGGATCAAGGCGGGATACCGGGGATTCATGAGAGTCGCTCGCCTCTGGTCGCGCCTGCCTCCGGTCGGTCCGGTCCGCGGCGCCGTTCTCCTCTGCTGGGACGGTGCGCCTGGATGCCCCGCAAGCTCGGCGGGTGGTTCATCGGGTCTCGTCTCGTCGTCTCTCGCGACACGGTTTCGGCGCAAAAAAAGGGCCCTGGGGTCGAGACCCCGGGCCCTGGGCTTCCGTCCTCGGATCGGCGTCTAGAAGACGACCGATTCCATCGCGCGCACGGCGCAACCCCAGGCACGAGCAGTCTCGTTCCTAGTCGCGAGGCGACAACAGGATGTGGCAGGGAGCAACACCGGTAACGCGGCTATCAGGGTGCCGCGGCGCGCGCAATCCCGTCGGCGAAGGCCGCAAGCACGCAGCCGAGCTGCCGCCGTGGCGAGCGCCCCTACCCGCCGCCTGAACGCGCACCTCGCGCTGGCCGCGCCGGCGCGGTCGACCCGAGCCCGAGCGGCGGGAGCTCGGCGATCGCCGTCACCAGGGGATCGTCGAGCCGTCCCAGGCAACGAAGGTCCCCGACTGCGCCGTGGTGAGGCCGGCGAGGACGTCGACGATCTGCCGGGCGGCGCGTTCGGCGTCGAACAGCCTGGCCGGCGCCACGGACTGCTGGAACGGGCGCGAGAGGTCGGTGTCCACCGTCCCCGGATGCACGGCGACCACGATCACGTTCGGCGCGCGGCGCCCGAGCTCGATGGCGGTCGTGCGCGTGAACATGTTCTGCGCCGCCTTGGACCCGCGATAGGCGTACCAGCCGCCGGCGCGATTGTCGCCGATGCTGCCGACGCGCGCCGAGACGTTCGCCAGAACCGCGCGCCCGTCGTGCTTCAGCAGCGGGTGGAAGTGCTTCGCGACCAGCAGCGGCCCGAAGGCGTTGACCTCGAACACGCGGCGCAGCAGATCCGGCGACACCGCTTCGATACGCTTCTCGGGCGCGAGTCCCCCGTCACCGTGCAACACGCCAGCGACGTTCACCAGCAGGTCGAGGCGCTCCGTGCGCTGCCGCACCACCGTGGCGGCCGCAGCGATGCTCTCCTCGCGGGTCACGTCGAGCGGCAGGACCTCGAGGCGCTGCTCCAGCGAGGCGAGCTGCGCGAGGGCGCCCGCCGTCGCGGGCGCCCGGCAGGTCGCGAAGACGCGTCGGCGCCGATCGGTCGCAAGCAGGACACGGACCAGTGCCAGCCCCAGGCCGCGGCTCGCTCCCTGGACGAGCGCGCACTGCGGGGTCTCTTCGCGGACGGCCGTCAAGTACGCGCGAGGAAGAGCAGGCTGGCGCTCATCCACAGCATCGCGAGCGCCGGCAGCGACTTGATCGGCGGGTCGCCGACCTTCAGGTGCATGGCGATCGCGCCCAGCATGAGCAGCACGAGGACTCCCGCCGCCGGCGGCACCAGCGACGGCGTCCAGAGACCGAGCAAGAGGGCCACGGCAATGCCGACCTTGAGCGCGCCGACCACGAAGAAGGCCCACCGCGGCAGCCCGTAGGCGGCAAACTCCTCCTCGAGGGATCCGGCTGCGCCGCCGCGGTACGCGGTCGGCGCCCCCCGCCGGACGAGCCAGACGTTGAGCAGTCCGAGGGCGAGACCCACCTGGAGCAGGCTCGCGATCGTGAAGGGCGGCATCGGCTCGATCTCCCGTCTCTTTTCGTCCCGAGGCTCGACGAAACCTCTCGTGACCCTAGTGCACTTCCGGATCCGCGCAAGGCACCTGCGAGCTGTGGTTCCCGGCGCGACGGCGGCGTCGATCACGGCCTTGCTCGGCGATCGAGCGCGGGTCCCCGACACGCGGCGAGCTCGCGGCGCATCGCGAGGCTCGAGATCGCACGGGCATCAACGGAATGCGTCGTGCGAACGATCTGAACGATTTTTCTTCGGCCCGCGCATGCCACGATAAGTTCCGATTTTTATTGGATTTTTCGGTGCTCTACGCGGCCAGTTGCGACCTGCTCGCACGGCGATATTGGATTCATTTGGGATCATGGGTTGACGTTTTGAACGATTTCAGACATTCTCCGGTCATGGCGAGGCAAGGGGCTTCGCCGAGCGGAAGGATCACGACATGAACGCACGAATCGGAAGCATTGCGGGACTGGCCCTGGCGATCTCCCTCGCCGCGACGGCCGCCTTCGCGGGGCAGCAGCCGGACGGCAAGTACGGCGCCGGATCGGATGCCGCCGGCAAGCCGTACGTACGCGTGCAGGAAGCGACCGGCGCTGCGTATCCCGACGCGGATTTCCCGCGGGACCTGCGAGAGACGCTCACGGCCGCGATCGAAAGAAGCGTGCGGCTCGGTGGCTCGATCGGCGCCATCGACACGGAAGTCGTCGTTCCCGACTGATGGGTCTCACCGCCATCACGGGGGACCTTGCCGCGCATCAAGCCCGCCCGCCATCCGGAGTTCGGTCGCTGCGGCGCGGGCAGGTGCCCCTGGGCCCTGATGGAGGTGGTCGCGACGGCGGCGCCCTTGTCTCCAACGAGCACGCTCCGCGACGCGAGAGATCCCGAGGCGATGCGCGCCGCCTAGCTGAGAGCGCTGACCTGCGAGACGTCGCGCCGCAAGGTGGCAGCCGTGATGCGCGCACCGGCGCGCAGCGAGGACGCAGCGCGCCACGCGGTGCCGGCGAGCGTCCTGGGGGGTGACTGCGTCTCGCTGGAGAGCGCCCTCCTCGACATCGGCCCCGCCCGGCACGAAATATCCGCGACGGCTTCCCTCGCGGAGCTCCTTCGCCGAGATGGCGCTGCACCACCGGCCGCGTCAACCTGACCCGGTCGACCACGAATTCTGCGAACATCGGTCGACGGGGCCGTGACCATCGAACGGAGCTACGGTCGCCTCTCGCGCCCGATTTCGTGATCGCGTCGTCCGTGCATCGTCAAGATGAAACCTTCTGAGCCCACCGCGCCTCCGGCGCTCGGCGTGACGTCGCGCAGAGCCGTCGGAACGGCGATCGACCACGGCCGTTCAGCAGGCGCCGCGATGCGCTGGCGGGCTGGAACTTCGTGGGGTGCCATCATGTTCGAAAAGTCCGACTACTTCATTCTCCTAGCTGCGTTTCTGTCGTTTCTGCTCTCGGTCTCCCTTTGGTTCACGGGACAGCGGGAAGAGGGGGTATTCGTCGGCATCTGGGTGCCGTCGATCCTCGCCTTCGGCATCTACGTCCGCCTTGCCATCCACCGCAGGTTGAAGTGACATGTCGAACGCATGGATCTTTGCTTTCGGAACCCTGGCGGCCAGCCTGTGCGCGGTCTTCGTCGCGGTCTCGGCACGTGAGCTGGCGCGCGCCGGGCGCGACGCCGACGCGGCGGCCCGGGCGCCGCGCGACCGGGCTCGCAGCGAGTAGGAAGCGTCGACGACACCGAACAGGCGCGTATCCTTGACGGCAAGCGGATGATCGACAGACACGAACGCCCACGCGTCGTCATCGTCGGTGGCGGCTTTGCCGGCCTCGCGGCCGCGCAAGCCTTGCCGCCGTCCCTCGACGTCACCCTCGTCGATCCCGGCGAGTGGTTCGAGTTCCTGCCGAACGTGCACGAGCTCCTGTCCGGGGTGAAGACGCCCGCGGCGCTGCGTCTCGACCGTCGCGGCGTCGTCGAACGAGCGGGTCACTGCTTTCGCCGCGCGCGCGTGGAGCGCATCGATCCGCGGCGACGCCGCGTGCACCTCGGGGACGACACGCTGCTCGAGTACGACGCCTTGATCGTCGCCGCGGGTGCGGAGAGTGCCACCTATGGTGTCCCAGGGGTGCACCAGCACGCGCTGATCTTCCGCGACGTCGATCAGTGCGCGCGGATCGGACATCGCCTGTCCGAGCTGGCGTCGAGCGGTCGCGCGGCACGCATCGTCATCGTCGGTGGGGGCCTCGAGGGCATCGAGGCGCTCGGCGAGGCCCTGCGACGCTATCGCGACGACGCCAACCTGCGCTTCACGCTCGTCGAGGCGCGCGCGCGACTTCTCCCCGACGGCGCGCCGGCGTTCGATCCGGCCATTCGGCGTCTGTGTGCGCCGCATCGGGTCGCGATCCGGACGGGGATGAAGGTGAAGGCGGTCACGGCCGACGCCGTGCTGATGACCGGGGGGGCATCGCTGCCCGCCGACGCGACGATCTGGACCGGAGGGCCCATCCCGCCGCCGGTACTGGCGCGAAGCGGTCTGACACCCTCCGGGCGGGAGTGGGCCGAGGTCGACGAGACGCTGCGACATCGGGTGTACCCCGAGGTGTTCGTCCCCGGTGACGCGGCGGGGTTTCCCGCCGGACTCGCGAAGCAGGCCTATCACGCGCTGGACATGGGCAGCCACGCGGCGGCGAACGTCGAGCGGCAGCTGCGGGGCGTGCCCCTCGAGGCGTTTCGGCCGTCCCCGAAGCCGATTCTGGTCTCGTTCGGCGACCTGACGACGTTCCTCGCGACCGACAAGCTGGTGATCGCCGCCCCGGCACTGGCGGCTGCCAAGGAAGCGGTCTACCAGCTCGTCATGGCGCAGCTCGACGGCACCGACCGGCTGGACGCGCTCTCGCGGATTGCCGGTCGGCTGTGCGGCGCCGGGCAGAATCTGCTCTGGCCGGTCGTGAGCTCGCCGCGCGCGCTGCTCGGTCAAGCGAACCTTCAGATACTCTCGTTTGCCTAGTGCACCGGCCGTGGGGCTGCGTGCCGCGAGCGATGCGACCGTCGACCGTCACGCCGGAGCATCGGAGACGGGGCCGACCCATCCCACTTGGCCGACCGGGAGGCTCTGGTAGCCTGCCACCATGGGCAAGAGATCCTTGATGAGCTCGCTCGGCATCGTCGTCGCGCCCTTTCGCCCGTTCGCGCTCCCGACGACGGAAGCACCGACCTCGCGCACCGGCGCGGCCATCGGCGGCGCCATCGCGGTGACCGCATCGCCGCGCCGGCAGGGCCCGCTCGTCCGGCAGTCGAGCGGTGACCGGGAGCAGGTGGAACGGCGCGTGCGTCCCTTCAGCGACGGCGGGACGAGCCCCTTCGACCAGAGCGTCGCGCCGTGAGCGCCGAGAAGGACAACCCGGGCGTGGCCCCGGAAAGCGAAACGTCGCCGGGCACCGAGATCGGCGGCCGCACGACCCCAGTCGCGGACCGGATCCGTCGAAGGCTCCGGGATGCCGGACAGCGCTTTCACGCGAACGACAACATCTGCGCGTACATCGAGGAGGGCGAGCTCGAGCAGCTCCAGGGTGAGGTCGAGGCCAGGATGCTGGAGCTCCTGCGGACGCTGGTCATCGATACCGAGAGCGACCACAACACGCAGGGCACGGCGCGAAGGGTCGCCAAGATGTACATCCGGGAGGTGTTCGGCGGGCGCTACGTACCCGCCCCCCCGGTGACCGAGTTCCCGAACGTCGCGCGCCTGAACGAGCTGATGATCGTGGGCCCGATCACGGTGCGGAGCGCCTGCTCGCACCACTTCTGCCCGATCCTCGGCCGGATCTGGATCGGCGTGATGCCCAACGAGCACTCCGCCCTGATCGGCCTCTCGAAGTACGCACGCCTCGTGGAGTGGCTGATGACGCGGCCACAGATCCAGGAGGAGGCGATCGCCCAGCTGGCCGAGCTGCTGCAGTCGAAGATGCAGCCGGACGGCCTGGCGATCGTGATGGAGGCCGACCACTACTGCATGCAGTGGCGCGGGGTGAAGGACATGAACTCGAAGATGACCAACAGCATCATGCGAGGGTCGTTTCTCAAGGATGCCAACCTGCGCCTCGAGTTCCTCGGGCTACTGGCCAATCGAAAGGGCTGACGGACGCTCCTCGGATGACCCGCGAAACTCCGGATGCCTGCCCGGCAAGCCTCTCTTGCCGGTACAGGAGGAACCCATGCTGACCCGCCTCGTCTACGCGAGCCGTGCGACCGACGTGATCGATGACGCCTTTCTCAAGTCGATTCTCGAGAGCTCCCGCGCCCACAACCCCGAGCTGGGCATCACCGGAGTCCTCTGCGTCTCCCAGCGCGGCAACGTCTTCTTGCAGGCGCTCGAGGGCGCGCGGGCGGCCGTGAACGCGCTCTACTGCAGCATCGTCCGCGACCCGCGCCATCGCGACATCACGCTGCTCGACTACGCCGAGATCGAGCAGCGCCTCTTCGCCAGCTGGCGGATGGGCAGCATCGATGTCGGCTCGGTCAACCTGAGCACCATCCTGCGCTACTCGGAAAAGGCGGTCCTCGATCCCGATACGATGTCCGGACGGGCCGCGCTTGCGCTGCTCGAAGAGCTGACGACCTCCGGCGCGATCGTGAGCCACGACTAGCGCGGCGCCACCGAGGCTTGATTCCGAAGATCCCGGTGGAAGATCCCGGTGAAGGTGTAGCGCCGCAACCCGCTCAATCCGAGTGCTCGGAGGATGCGAGCACCCGGTACGCGATGTCCGACCGAACCGACGTCACGGCCGGCCGGTCGAAACGCTACTTGATGCGCATGATCTGGCCGCGCAGCTCGCCGCCGGGCAGCCCTGCCGTGTGCAGGTTGATGTACAGCTCGTTCTTGAACAGCGCCTTCTTCTCGTCCGTGGTGATCGGCCCGATGCAGCCGACCTTCGGGTTGCCGAGCGGCAGGGCGTACACCACCGGACCCGCCACGCCCGGCAGGGCGGGGCCGTGGATGTGCGTCATGGTCTCCGCAGATCCCATGCCGCCGAAGCTGACCGCAATCCGCGGCATGCGCGAAGCCGTGGTGGGCCGCCTTCGTGCCGCCCGCCAACCGGATCACCACCGGGCTGCGCGTTCGCGCTACCGCGCGACACGGACCTGCACGAAGGTCACCGAAGTGCAGGCGGTGCTCGTGCTTGCGACCGTCAGCGCGTAGCGCCCGGGGATCGCCGGCACGTCGAGCTCCGGTTCGAGATCGGCCGGACGCGCTGCGCCGACCGTGCGCGAACGCGATCGACTCGCGGAATCAGTCGAGCAGGTCCTTCGGGACGTTGCCGCCGTTCTCGGCAATCCTGGCGAGCACCGTCTTGTGCAGCCACATGTTCATCTGCGCCGAATCACCCATCTTGGCCGCCGGGCAGCCGAGCTCGGTCGCGAGGCTCTTGCGCGCCGCAAGGCTGCTGTCGATGCCGAGCAGCTTCAGGAGATCGACGATCGACAGCTTCCAGTTGAGCTTCTCGGGGCTCTTGGCTGCCAGCCCCTCGAGCTGCGCCACCACGTCCACGACCGCGATCGGCGCCGGAGCCGCGGCGGCTGCAGGGCCCGCCGCGGGAGCGGCCGGCGTTGCCGCCGCGGGTGCCGCCGCCGCGGTGGCCTCCTTCGGTCCGAATCCGAGCTTGCCCAGGATCGTGCTGAAGATGCTCATGACGAGACCCTCCCATTCATCTTGCTTGGTTTCGACCGTCCCCGGAGGCACCAGCGAGACACCGATCGCACGAAAGTCCAGCCGCCAGATCATGGCGCGGGCGCGCCGGCGTCTTCGAGGTCGCCTTTCGGAGCGACCTCCGCGTGCGGCGCCCCGCGGCTCCGCTACTCCACACGCCAGCCCACCTCGCGACCGCCAGGTGGACGGTAGCTGCAGACGCGTCCGGTTCGGATCGACTCGTCGAGAAACCGTCCCAGCTCAGGATCGAGGGTGCGCAGGCGGCGGATCGCGTCGCGGATGGTGCGCGTCACGCTGACGCGTGCGCGCTCGATCGGGGCGCCGGTGCGGCGCGGCCGGCCGCCGAGCCCGAGAACCTTCGCCAGCTCTCCGTTGATCGCGTCGATCTCGGCCTGCAGCGCCGCCGCACGGGTGAGGTCGTTGAACTCGCGCGCCTGTTCGACCTCGGAGCGCAGCGCCGCCAGGCGAGCGCGATACTCGGCACGCGCACGGCGGTCGAGCGTCTCGCCCGTGTCGCGCCGCATGGCGCCCTCCTCCGCGGCGCCGCCGCCCGCCTCCCCGCTGCGGCGCCCACTCTCGTCGAGCAGCTCGAGCACCGAGACTTCGCGGTCTTGAGAGCGCAGCAGGGACGCGATCTGGCGGACGCCGGTGAGATCGCGCACGCGGATCTCCCGGCCCTCGAACACGACCCGCCAGTACTCGCCCTCGCGGACGAAGGCGCGCACGTGCTCCGCGGACGGGGCGGGCGGGGCCAGCAGCGCACCGCGCGCGCGTTCGCGTGCGAGTGCGAGTACCGGTTCGACCCCGATCCGGACCTCGTCGAGCCCGAGACGCACGGCGCAGTCATGCGCTTCCTCGGCGAGAGCGAGTGCGCGCGGCACGTCCGCCGGCGTGCCCTGCTCGAGCAGGAACGACGCGTAATCCGACTGCGTGCGACCCAGCCACGCGACCGCGCGCAGCTGCCGGTGCTCGCGCAGCGCGTCCTCGAAGTGCACGCGTGCCGCGGCGCCGTCGCGCAGCAGCGCGGCGAGCTCGCCGAGGTAGTGCGACACGCTGCCGGCGAAGCCGACCGCCGGGCGAACCGCCGTCATCCGTCCGGCATAGCCGCGCAGCAACTCGTAGACCTCGCCCGCGTGCCGCGCGTCGCCGAGGCCCCACAAGACGTGCGCCAGCCCGCCGACGGCGAACAGCCAGTTCGCATCGCGCGGCAGGCCGCGAAAGCCGTCCGCCGCGAGGCCATCGATCTCGGCCAGCGCGTCGGCCCGGCGATCGTTCTTCAGGTGCATGCTGGCGAGCGCGACGCGCCACGACTCGACCTCGGCAGCCTGGTCGGCGCTCATGCGCACGAGACCGTCGAGCTCGCGCATCCGCCCCTGCTCGAAGCGCAGCAGCATGAGCCCCTCGCCGTAGCGCAGGAGAACGCTCTGCTGCTGCGCCCGCTGCCCTGCCGCGAGCGCTTCGCCGAGCAGCGGCTCGACCTCGCTCAGGCGGCCGTCGAGCAGCGCCCGCATCACCTTCCAGGTGGCGACGTGCCAGAGGTAGACCGGGTGGCGCACCCGCTCGGCGGTGCGCGTGAAGGCCACGATCGCGAGATCGACCGCCTCGATGTCACCGAGCTCCAGCAGATCGTGCACGCGCCAGGTCTGCGCCTCCAGCGACGCGACGACGTCGCCGGCATCGTCGGCGAGCCGTATGACCTCCGCGGCGAGCGCGAGGCGCTCCTCGAGCGTATCGGGACCGAGCAGCGCGATGATGCGCATCATCAGCGCCCAGGCGAGCGCGCCGGAGTCGTCGAGCGCGCGCGCCATGCGCACGGCCTCGGTGGTGAGCGCGTGGCTGCGCTCGCCGAATCGCGGATCGAGGTGCAGGGTGGCACCGAGACGCGCGAGGCAGCGCGCACGCAGGCTGCTCGGCGTCGCGGGCAGCCGCTCGAGCGCCTCCTCGAGCAGGGCGACGAGGACACGGTCGACGAAGAAGCTCTCGATCCGCGCGGCGCTGTAGCGGATCACCGCATCCGCGAAGTCGACGGGATCGAGCCGCCGCCCGAGATCGATCGCCTCGCGAAAGCACGCGTCCATGCCGTCCAGGTCGCCGAGACCGCGCTTGGCCTCGGCGCTCGCGAGCAGGATCTGCGCACGAGCACCCGCCGGGTCGCCGGAGGCGAGATCGAGCAGGCCGAGGGTGCGCTGCAGCTCGTGCTCCGCCTGCTCGAAAGCGAGCTGGCGGAGCGCGGTCCGGCCCGCACGGAGACCGTAGTCGACCGCGCGGCCGACGGCGCCCCCCGGACGCGCCGCGATGGCGAAGTGATGAGCGAGCTCCGCTGCGTGCCGTTCGAGGTCGTGCGCGTACACGACCTCGATGGCCGTCCCGATGCGCTCGTGCCATCCCGGCCGCTCGAGCGCCGGGACCTCGTCGGCGAGGGCCTCGCGCACCAGGGCATGGGCGAAGGCGAAGCGCTCCCGCCCATCGCGCGGCCGCGTCAGAAAGCCGAGCCGGGCGCCCTGCTCCAGCGCGTCGTGCAGCTCGCTCGGCGCGACCCCGGCGGCACGAGCCAGCACGGCCTCGTCGAGTGCGCGTCCCGCCAGCGCCGCGGCGGCGAGCAGGCGTCGCGCGCCCGGGTCCAGTCGCTCGAAGCGCCCGAGCAGGACGGAGCGCACCCCGATCGGGAGCGGCAGCGCACCGGTCTGCGTCGCCGCATCCGTGAGCCGGCGCTCCGCGACGAGCACGCGGACCACCTCGTCGACGAAGAACGGGTTGCCGTGCGTTGCCTCTTGCACTGCGCGCACGATCCCATCGGGCGGCACGACGCCCGATCGATCGGCGATCATCTCCGCGACCTCGCTCTCGTTCAGACCGTGCAGTGCGACCACGCGTCCCGCACGCGCCAGCTCGCCGAGCAGCCGTGCCACCTCGTCCGACGTCGACGGCTCGTTCTCGCGCAGCGTCGCCACGATCAGCGCAGCGAACCCGGACACCTCCTGCGAGAGGAACTGGACCAGCCTGACGGAGGACGGATCCGCCCACTGCAGGTCGTCGAGGACGAGGACGACGGGCTGACGGGCTGACGGGCCGACGCCGCACGCAGCGCCGCGGCGGTGCGTGCGAACAGGTCGAAGCGCGCCTGCGCGGTGGCGCCGTCGACGGGCGGCGGCTCGATCAGCGCCGCGACCTCGCGCACGTCGCGCAGCGCAGGGGAGCGGCGCGCGGCGCCGAAGATCTGCTGCCAGGGCCAGAACGCCGGCGCGCAGTCCGGGTCGAGCCCGTCGATCCTGCCGTCGCCGTCGTCGTCGCTGCAGTTGCCGCAGATCTCGACCGACGGGCCCGTCACCAGCGTCGTCGCGTCCGGCACCGTCGGTGCGAGCTCGACGTTGCCGGCCAGATCGAGCGCCACGCTGTGGAACGCGTAGCGACGTCCGATGGCGCCGGTGAACTCGGCCGACGTGCTCGTGGTGTTCGGGAGCCACGGCGTCCAGGCGCCGCCGTCGGTCGCGACGAAGATCGAGTAGTCCTCGATACCGGCTCCGGAATCGCTGCCGGCCCAGCTGACGGTGAAGGTCTCGGACACCTGCGTCGCGGCGAGCGGCTGCACGGCACTCGCCGGCGGAGTGGCGTCCACCACGTTGCACCACACCGGGGTGTCGATCGGATCGTTGGTGTCGAACACGATCCGGGCACCGTTACAGATCGGCGTGTCCACGACCTTCGGCCGGATCGTGAAGAGGACGGCACCGTCGCCTTCGGGTGGATGCGCGTTCGGCGGCAGGAACCCGCCGGCCGGATCGTCGGTGAGCAGCGCGGTCGCGGGGTCGAGCGACGTGAAGCGCCAGGTGACGAGGCCCGTGCTCTCGTCGAGCCGCGCGTCGATGGCGACGACGAGATCCGTCCGGGGCCGCAGATCCACCGTGGTAGAGAATCGGCGCAGCCCGGCCGCGGGCGTCACCGTCGTGTCGCCGAAGCTCATCGGTCCGAAGCTGAAGCTGGCGAGGTCGACCATCGCGCCGTCGAGCTGATCGGTGATCACCACCTCCTGCGCCGGAGCCGTGGCGTCCGGCTTGTTCTCGAAGTAGATCGCGTACGTCAGCAGCTCGCCGTCGCGAAGGAAGTTTCCGCCGACCCCTTGCGAGCCGACCTTGTCGTTCGGATCGAAGGAGCCCAGCACGATCGGGCCGGGACGGCGGCAGGTGTCGCACGTCGCGCCGCCCTGGCAGGGCGAGCAGTCGCCCCAGCCGACCTCCCCCTCGCAGCCCGGGTCGCCGCCGCCGGCTGGCGGGCCGATGCCGTCCTCCCAGGCGCCACCGCCGCCGCCACCACCACCACCTCCTCCGCCGCCGCCACCGCCGCCGCCCGCGGCGATGCAGGAGGCGGCGGCCGCATCCGGGAGCAGGCAGGCGAGACAGTAGGTCGGCGAGTCCGCGTCGCCGCGCGCGCCGCCGCTGCCCTCTGCGTCGACCACGCCGTCGCCGGTGTCGGTCACCACGCCGTCTCCGGAGCCGCGACCCTGTGTCGCGATCCACGAAAGCGCGCCGCCACCCAGCACGGAACGAAGCTGGTCGGTGACGTACCGTCGGGTGAAGTCGGGATCGAGCGGTGCGCGGCAATCGAGCACGCGGTCAGCGTAGGCCTGCGCCCCCGCCACGAGCTCGTCGATGCGGCTCGGCATGGGGTCCGGGTCGTCGTCGGCATCGCCGGGGCCGTCCGGGCCGAAGTACGGCACGCCGATCGCCGTCAGCAGCTCCACGCGCTGGCCGAGGAGGGACGTCGGCGGGGTGATCTCGAACTCCAGCGCGCCCGTGAAGCCGGCGGGAACCACCGGCAGCAGAAGCGGCACGATGACGAGATCCGGCTTGGTGCTCGAGTCGGTGGCGACCGCAGACCGCCGCCAGTCCGAGATCACCTGGTCCGGATGCAGCGGCGGCGGTGCTACCTGCGAGCGCAAGCGAAGCGCGAGCCCGCGCGGCGCGGCGATGAAGATCGGGACCGCCAGAGCGTCGACGGTCCCCCGGTTCCCGTAGAACAGGAACCAGCGCGAGGAGCGGCTGATCCGCAGCGCGCTCGGACCGAAGATCTCGGACCACAGCTCGGGCGTGCCGCCGCTGCGGATCACGAAGGCGTCGGTGCGCGTCGCCGACTCCCCGTCCGGGTTGGTCACCGTGAGATCCCAGGTCCCCGGGGTCCGCCCCGTCAGGTCGAACGCGGTCGCGATCACGCCCGGCTCGGCCTCGACCGGGGTGCCGACCACGTCGGCCTCGCCGTCGCTCGAGAGCCGGACCTCGGCCTCGTCGGAGAAGCCGCTGCCATACACGAGCGCGCACACCGGCCCGCTGTTGCCAGCCTCGTCCGGCTGGACGCCGTCGACGCCGAGACCGCCGTCCGACGACTCGCTGCTCTCGAAGGCGCCCATGTCGCAGCGCGCGGTGCCATCGCCGTCGCCGTCCTGCAGACGGTTGCGGCCGCGCTGATCGACGGCCGTGCACGCCCCACCGGCACCGCCGCCCGGAGCGTCATCGCTGCCGGCGTCGAGCGCCGGGCTGTCCGGCTCGAGCGCGTGCGTCGTGGTCGGCCCGCCGTTGTCCTCGAGCGCGCGCAGCCCGGGGGCCTGCCCCGTGATCGTGCTCGACGTCGCGCCACCGATCAGGCAGCCCGCCGTGTTTTCGATCAGGTTGTGGCCCAGCGACACCAGGGACGAGGCCGCGTCGCCCGTCCGGCAGTCCGGCGAGCCGCCGCTGAGGTCTCGATTGCCCGCGACGATCGTTTTGCCGAGCGCGAAGGTTCCGGCGCCGAGGCTCTGATTGAGGCCGCCGCCGAAGCCGCGCGCGGCGGCACCACCCGTGTTGTCCGTGACCGTCACGTTGCCGAGGCGCGCGTTGGCGGACGCCCCGCTGTTGTCGATGCCGCCGCCGGAGCTGCCGCTGGTGTTGCCGCTGATGGTCGTGTTCACTGCCACCAGCTCGCCGTCGAAGTTGGCGATGCCGCCGCCCGCGAAGCCGATCACGGTGTTGTCGCAGATGGTGCTGCCGGTGATCGAGACCGTGCCGCGCGCGTTCATGATGCCGCCGCCGTTGGCGCCGATCGTGTTGCCGCAGACGGTGCTGTCGCTGACCGTCAGGATGGCCTGGCGGTGGCCGTCGTTGTAGATCCCGCCCCCGCCGGCGTTCACCGTTCCCGAGTTGTCGCGCACCGTCGCCCGGATGAGGGTCAGCTCACCGGCGTTGTAGATCCCGGCGCCGACCGCGCCGGCCGAGGCCGGGGGCAGACGGCCGCCCCGCACCACCACGTCGACGAGGGTCAGGACGCCGTGGTTCAGGATGACGCCGCCGTCGGGTCGCAGATTGTTGGAGAACTCGCCGCGCCCAAGCCCCCGCGCAACGGTGAGGTCCTCGAGCAGCACGGTGGCGTCGGCCCCCACCATCAAGCCGCGGTGCACATCGTTGCCGTCGATGATCGTCGCTTCCGCCCCGGCCCCCGCGATCGTCACGTCACCCGCCGCGATGCACGGCGAGACGACCGGGGCACCGCTGGTGAAGTTGTGGGTGTCGCCGTGCAGGCGGAACGGCCCGCAGAAGGTCGGCTGCGTGGGAACGAAGGTCCCCGCCGGCAGCTCGATCCGGTCGGGCCCGGCGCTTGCGGCCGCCTCCTGCAGAGCCGCGCGCAGCGTGCACTCCGGGGTCGTCGCGGCCGGCGGCGCCGCGCGCCCGGTGTCGCAGAGGACGCACGCCCCCAGGTCGATCTCGCCGCACGTCTCGTCGGCGTTGCACGAGACGCTGGGATCGCCCTGGCACGTACCGAAGCCTGGAACGGCGTCCGGGAGGTCGGCAGTGCTGTTGACGCGATGGGTTGCGGCGCGAGCGGGCGCCGCGAGCGCGAGCAGCGCCAGAGCCAGTACCGCGAGCCGGTGAGCGATCATCGAGCCCTCCCTCGTGACCGGCCGTCCGAGACCCCAACGACCGGATGATGCCCGATCCTCCGGGCTACGAGAGAAGGCGTGACATTCCACCGAACAGTGTTCGGTGACGGGGAATCAGCTCATCGCGCGCGGTGCTGCGTCCCCGGGCACGGCGTGATGTAGATCGCGCGCATCGGCTCTGTGACGTCGGCCGTGTGCCAGACGCCCGCCGGGTTGATCATCGCGCTTCCCGGGCCAACCGCGGTCCGGTGCTCCTCGCCATCGATCAGCTGGATGAGCTCGGCCTTGCCGGACAGCACGATCACGATCTCGTCTCCCTCGGGG
>Ga0172362_10001679_pt1 | contig 19020 bp, 15 predicted proteins | sample LakKivs1_kivu2a2_FD_114534 | JGI IMG/M metagenome (GOLD analysis project Ga0172362, IMG submission 114534) | Sediment microbial communities from Lake Kivu, Rwanda - Sediment s1_kivu2a2 | ecosystem: Environmental > Aquatic > Freshwater > Lake > Sediment | place: Rwanda: Western Province, Lake... | reverse complement strand
ATAACGAATTAAGAGAATTGTTAAATGTTTTTGAGGTAGATTCTTACATAAACATAAGAGACAAAAAGGAAAAAAGGAAAAAAGATTCCCAAGAGGTTTTAACATTTGAATTAACCTTAAAATCTTCGAATGAAAATCTTTATAAATTTTTTACTCGAGTTGGCTATGCTTATGAGGAATATAAGTCGAAGTTGGCAAGGCTCGCCTCCGAGTATTTAAGGCACAAACTTTTTATAATCGAGCAATGGAAAGCGAAATCACGATTGATAAAAGTAGAAGTGGGCCAGGGCAATTCGTACAGAAATGTTGCTAAATTAGTAGATTGCAGTCCTGATTTTGTAGTGGCTCAATTAAAAGGAAAAACTGTTCATATTCCGAGAAGGAATTTTGCCGAGTTTAATGTGTGGGCTAACAAATACGAAAAAAACTGTTTTATAGAAAATGATATTTTGGAGATAAGAGAGATAAAATGCAATGACGTAAGAGATATTACTTGTTTTCAAGACCACAATTTTATTTCAAATGGATTTGTTTCTCATAATTGCAATTATTCAAGCAAGATTATTGACCCTATACAATCAAGATGCGCTGTTTTCAGGTTTAAACTGCTTGAAAAGAAAGACATAGACAAGGTAATAAAAAAAATTTCAGAGGGCGAGAAGCTGGAAATCGACGAAAAGGCAGATAGTACAATATATGAAGCAAGCGAGGGAGACTGCAGAAGGGTAATTAACTTGATGCAGTCTACTGCCAGCATAAGCCCGAGAATCACAAAAGAGCTTGTTGAAACAATAGTCTCGAGTGCAAAGCCGTCTGACATAAAAGTTGTTTTGGATTATGCGCTTGCAGGAGACTATGTAAATGCAAAAGAAAAACTTCTGGATATAATGCTGAAAGAGAGCTTGTCTGGCCAGGATATGCTCAAGGCAATACAAAAAGAAGTCTGGGGGCTGAACATAGATCCTGAATTAAAGGTAAAACTGACAGAGAAAGTAGGAGAGGTTGAGTTCAGGATGGTTGAAGGCAGCGATGAATTTGTGCAACTTCAAGCCCTGCTCGCAAGTTTCATGCTTGCTGGCCAGGGAAAATTGTAAAAAGTAATGGGACAAAGAAAAGAGTTTGAATAGAATTTAAAATTAATCAATAAACAATTTACAGAATACGGACATTAATGAATTAATGCTATCATGTTATAAACAAATTATAAAAAGAATTGTTAAATTAATAAAAAATGAGCTTTGCAGAAAAATATAAGCCAAAGAACCTAAAGGAGGTAAAAGGGCAGGGTATTGCCATTGCCAAGCTGAAGGAGTTTATCGAGGGCTTTCCTGAAAAAAGAAAAGCCTGCATTTTATATGGGCCTTCTGGCTGCGGGAAGACAGCAAGTGTTTATGCTCTTGCCACTGAAAGAAATGCAGAAATAATGGAGCTGAATGCAAGCGACTTCAGGGACAAGAAGATAATTTCTGAAGTGGTTGGAGGGGCAGCAAGCCAGAAAAGCCTGTTTGCGAAAAGCAAAATCATATTAATAGACGAAGTTGACGGAATTTCTGGGTTTTATGACAGGGGAGGCTTGCTTGAGCTGGTTAGATTAATAGATTTTTCATGTTTTCCTATAATTATGACTGCTAATCATATATGGGACAAGAAATTTTCTGAGTTAAGACGGCTTGGGGAACTGGTAGAGTTCAAGGAGCTTAGCCATAATGTTATATTTGATATGCTTAAAGAAATCGCAAAAAAAGAAAACCTAAATTTTGATGAAAGCCTGCTGAAAAATATCTCAATAAAATCGCGGGGGGATTTAAGAGCGGCTTTGAATGACTTGCAGGCAGTTGATTCAAGCAGCAAGGACATAAGCGAAAGGGACAAGGAAGAAAACATATTCAATGTACTTAAGCAGGTTTTAAAAAACAACCCTAGTGAGAATATTCTCAACCTATATGAAAAACTGGATATGAGCCTTGATGAAGTATACTTATGGCTTGAGGAGAACATTCCGAGGGAGTATAAAGGAGAAGAACTTGCGAGGGCAATAGACTTGTTGAGCAAGGCAGATGTTTTTAGAGGAAGAATAATAAGGCAGCAGCATTGGAGGTTCTTGGTTTATCAGAACTTTTTCCTGTCTTACGGAGTTTCTGCAAGCAAAAAAACAAGCAAGATAGGGTTTACAAGCTACAAAAGGCCGGATAGAGTGCTAAAAATTTGGATGATAAACCAAAAAAACCTTGTAAAAAAAGAAATTGCAAAAAAATTTGCAAGATACTGCCATATTTCATTCAAAAGAGCTATGCAAGAGTTTGATTTTATGAAAAATGTGCTGAAAAATTCAGAGATACAGCAGAAACTCGGGCTTGAGGAAAAAGAGGCAGAGTACTTGAAATCTTTAGCCTAATCCGTATATTTGTTTTTTAAATGAACAATCCTAAATTCTTGACAAAACTTTTAAAGCATTAATACAAAAAATATCCAAAACAGAGCCGATAGTAAAGCAGAAATCGCTAAAATTTAATACAGAAAACAATTGTAAACTGCCAGCTTTAGCTGGCAGACGGTTGCTTGCAACTGTCGGATTGTTTTCTGTCCCGCAAACTCCAAACAAACTGTCAGCTCATCAAAAATCAGAGATTTTTGATTGCTTCAAGAATTTCTATTCTTGATAGTGCTCAAAATCTTACGATTTTGACATGTTCAGAAATTCATGAAATTAACAGAATTTCTGACATTAGCCGACAGTAACACACAAGGAGTTTGTGATTTGATAAATAAGTGATTCTATAAATTAATACGGGTTACTCCATAAAAACTCATTTGAAAATACCAAATAACAATATTTATAAATTAGTTATTCTACATATATTCAGCAGATTTTAATTAAAAAAGAGGGCAAAAGCAGTTATTCCGCATGGTTTATAAGAAATATGTCTATAAAAAGGGGAAGAAGTTTGGGCCGTATTACTATGAAAGCTACAGAGTTGGCAACCAGGTAAAAAAAAGATACATCGGGACGAGTTTGCCGTCGCCAACACTCGATTTTATAAAAAGTAGAACAACCACTTTTCTTCCCATTCTCTTGTTGATATTCATATTAGGAGTAATCTTGCTTTCACAAATAATTCCTTCTAGCATATTGGGAAAAGTAATTATGCAGGAAGATTCAAGTTCGGAAAAAGGTTCAAGCATTTCTATACCTGAAGAGCTGGAGTCTGCAGAACAGTCCGAGGAGCAGGAAAGCCAAGAGTCAGAGGAAAAAGGGCAGACAGTCGGCATTCCTGAAGAATCACAAGAAACAGAAGAAGAAACTCCAAGCGAGGAAGAGTCAGAGGAAGAAACCCCCTCAGAAGAATTAAACGTGGAGACAGAAGAAAACCTGACTTTTGAGGCAAATATTAAGTTTATGCCGATAATACAAGATGCAAAAGGCAATTTAATTCCTGCAGAAGTAAAAGTCTTAGATTCAATGACTAAAGATATAAAGCTTGAAAAAAGCTCTATTTCAGAAAAGAGCCAGATAAGTATCGCCTCCAGCAATCCGGACAAATTAGCCCAGGGGTTGTATGATATTGAAATTATTCCTGAAAATAATATTATCAAAAAGATAAAAATAAAAGAGGCAAGGATTAATGCGGATGTCAATCAATTGATAAATATCGACGATTCCCCTGAATCTGAAAATTCTATCAAAACATACGCTATTGACCCCAGCATGATGAATTTCAAAGAAGCGAGCGTTACAGCAGTCGCTGTTGGAAATGAATTATGGAAATGCAAGAACTGGAATTTTACATTACAAGAATGCTATGGTGAATGGATATTCCTGCAGTCAATAACACCTGGCGAGGAATACAGTTTCCTGCTGACTCCTGATGATCCGGGATTTGGAGAAATTCTCATAACAAATGCCGAGCACTTAAACTCGACAAGAGGATTTATTTCTGACATAGATGACGAAGTCAGAGCGCAGGATGATATCTGGTCAGAGCCGATTTACACAAATGAATTTGTAAGGGCAACATTTGATACCAATATGACTAATGACAATGTAATAAATCTTGTAGTAAGAAACAATGAAAGTAAAAATACATCTGTAGAAGTTTATGAAAAGGATGGCTCGCAAATTTTAGGAACCACCCCAGTTATAACTGCTAGCAGGCAATATGACATTCAGCTTTCTGGAATGTCCGGCTACAATAATGTCTTTGACATCAGAGTTGTAAATGCTGAAAATAACAGCGGTGCTTATCTTGAGTTTGATTACATAAAGGACGAGCCGGGTAATTTACAGTGTGGCACTGGCTCAACAGGAACTTGTCCTAATGCAACAAACCCTTGCGTAGGTTCAACCTGTACCTATGCGTCTTGTGTTTGTGTTGTTTCTGCTAATCAGACAATAGATAATGCAACAACGTATACTTTCGATTCTCTTACTGTCAATTCAGGAGTAATTGTCAGCATTTCGACAAATGCAGCAGGCGGTGTTGGCGCACAAACAACTGGTCCTCCTGGTGCAAATGACAGTGTTAAGGATGGTGGAAATGGTGGCGCTGGGGGAGATGGTTATACTGCAGGAGGAGGTAAGGCAGGGGGCAATACTTCCGGTGGAGGCGGTGGCGGAGGCACTTTTCTGACTACTTATGTCGCAGGAGTCGGCGGAAGCAAAGGAGGGGGCGGTGGTGCAGGTGCAGGTTATGCTGCTATTTGTGCAGGTGGTTCGGGAGGCGCTGGAGGAGGAACTGTAACATTTAATTGTTCAAATTTAATTAATATTATTGGTACTTTACAAGCAAATGCCACAAACGGTGGAAACGGAGGGTTAACAGGATCTATTGGTTGCGGGGGGGCAGGCGGTGGCGGTGGCGGACAAATAAATTTGAAAGCATCGAATGTTACTGTCTCGGGAACTGTTCGGGCGAATGGTGCAAATGGTGGAAATGGAGGAGGTGGAGTGTTTCCTGGAGGTGGCGGCGGCGGTGGCGGCGGCGGCTTCATAAATGTTTCTGCAACATATTATTCTCATCCAGGAACTGTTCAAGCATTAGGAGGTTTGAAGGGACTTAAGGGTGCAGTAGGTGGTTCAGCAGCAGATGGTGTTGATGGAAGTGCAGGCGTGATTGTGAATTATACTATTCTAGATACGACTTATCCGCAATTCTCTAACTTCTGGGATAATAATGCAAGCCTAACTGAAAGCGGATTGGGATTGTTTAATGTTACAGTTACAAATACAAACGGAACTGTTTGGATAGAGATAAACAACACAAACATTACTGCCAGAAATTTGACTGCGAATATTTATAATGCTTCGTATAACTTCCTGCGAAATGGAACTTATGCATACAAATGGTGGGCTTATGGAAATGGGATAAGTCACCTGCTAAATAGTTCTGCAATAAGATACTATACTGTGAATGCGACGAGTGATAGTGCAGCGCCGCAAATATCAATTATTTACCCTGGAAACACAACATACAACATAAATGTCTCAGCGCTGAATTACACTTATAGTGATGCAAATCCTGGATTCTGCTGGTATTCAAATAATTCAGGAATATGGAATTCAACTTCTGTAAATGCTGGGGTGAACTTTACGAATGTGATTTCAAATGAGGGAAGCAATACATGGACATTGTATTGCAATGACAGCCTCGGCAACAAGAATTCATCAACTATTACATTCAGCATAGATTCAATCTATCCAACAATAAACTTCACATCTCCGACAGAAACATCGGGCTCATTGATAAATACAAGAAATAATATAGTAGTAAATGTAACTGCCAATGATACAAACCTGCAAGCAATCAGAGTATACTTATATAACTCAACCAAGGGAGAAATAAATTCTACAAGCATATCTTCAATAAGTCCTTTGTTTATCAACTTTACAAGCCTGGCTAATGGCTTGTATTTTTTTAATGCAAGTGCAAATGATTCTGCAGGCAACATAAACTGGACAGAAACAAGGAATGTGACAATATTCTATGATGTGACATTCCCACAGGTCTCAATTATCTATCCTGAAAACACAACATACAATGTAAATGTAAGCACATTAAATTATACGATAACTGAAGCAAATCCAGACAAATGCTGGTATTCATTGAATGGCGGACAAAATAATGTAACAATAACATGTGGGAATAATGTAACAGGCTTGACATCAACAGAAGGAAGCAATACCTGGATTGTATGGGCAAATGATATTGCTGGAAATATAAACACAAGCAGTATAACGTTCAATAAGGATACAATATCCCTAAACATAACCTCAACATTTGTATCTCCGTATGACCCTGCTGTTGCATATAATGTAACATTGAATGCAATTGCAACAGACAATATAGGAATAAGCGGGATATTCGTGAATATCACGCTGCCAGATACAACTGTAATAACAAGAAGCATGCCAATGTCAAATTACACAATACAGATTCCTGGAAGGCATAATGTAACATTCTGGGCAAATGACACTGCAGGCAATGTTGGAAATTCTTCTGCTGATTACTTTATTGCAGGAAGCTCAAGAGTAGATGTGCAGTTCAATACAATCAACAATGATTCTGTCGGAATTCCTGTTAACCTTACAATTTACTTTGCAGGAACAGACAAGCAAGTGCATGAGCACAACTTTACTGGAATTTATGCTGATAACTATACGACACTGCTTTATGACTTGTTGTTCGGGGCTCTTGGCAACAACATATCATTAAGACTCAATGAAGTGAACCTGTCGCTTGATAATAATGCAACACTCGGGCTTGACATGTACACTGGCTTGACAGGGTATCTTGTAACTTATGGCATAAACAGCACTTACAATTTCACAAACGCAACTCTTGTGTTAAGTTATGCTGGAACAGGATTTACAAATGAGAATTATCTTGGATTGTATAAATGCAGCAACTGGAACTTTACTGGACAGACATGTCTTGGAACATGGGAATCTGTGACTGGCACGCAAGATACAACAGCAGATACATTTACCATTATAGTCACAAGCTTCAGCGGATATGCTATCAAGCAAGAAAGTGTTCCTCCAACTCCTCCAAGTCCTGAAGGACCTAGCGGCGAAGCTGGAGTGGGCGGAGGCGCTGCTGAAAGATTTGATGTTTCAATAAAAGGGAATTACACTGGAAGTTATGTTGATATCAGAATAAACAAGAAGGGAAATGCAAGCGTTTATGTCTCGGATGTGCAGATAAATATAACTTATGACTCAAAAGCATTTGTATTAGTGACTGATGCTGATGGCATTGTAAGATTCAAGCCCTCTGTTGCTGGCAATTATACTTTTGAGTTTAAGAGAAGGGGGTATATGACAGCAAAAGTAAGCCATATAATCTCTGAATGTGCTCCAAGCGAGGAGAAGAAACCAATTATTGAGTATATCCCAGAAATATACGAGAAAGCTAAGCAACCAATTAAGACAGTAGCGATTGTACTTGCAGTAATATTTTTAATATTTATAATAATAAAAGTGCTAAGAATGAGAAAAAGGGAAAGAGAGTTCCATCACAAATTTATCAGAATAAGGAGATGGAACGGCAGAATTAGGGATAATGATGAAGAAGATGAGGTGTAGAAATCATTTTAAACAGATTCTAGCATGTTTTTAGATGAATATTCTTTTTATATGCAGGCATAATCGCTTCAGGAGCAAGGTTGCTGAATGCATTTTTAATGCATTGAACAAAAACAAGGAGATTCATGCAGAATCTGCTGGCTTTATCAAAGATGAGGCTCATCCTTACATAGAAGAAAATGTTATCAAGATAATGAAGTCAAAAGGGTATGATATCAAAGGAAAACCAAGGCAGATTAGTAATGAGATGGCACGGAATTTTGACAGGATTATAGTTGTTGCTGATGATGTTCCTGATACTTTTGACGGCTTTAGAGGAAAGGCAGCAAGATGGGATGTTCCTGACTGCAGTATTTCTGAGACAGGTAAAATAAGTGAAATTGTTGATAGGATTGAAATCAGGGTTAAAGAGCTGTTAAAGAATATTTAAAAATTAAGGTTTCTTATGAGTTTTAAGCGCGGGCGGCAAGAAGAAAAGGATTTGTAACAAACAAAGATATAATAACAGTTTCATTAAAATCAGACGAGATAAAAAAAGAATATCTAACAATAACAAACACTGAAAATTCTTTGCTCGATGTAAATATAGATGCTGGTTATCTAAGCCAGTTGATAGAAATAAGTGAAAAAGCATTTGGCCTCAGGTATGGAGAAAGTAAGACTCTTGAATTAAGCATAAATGCAAAAAATGTAGTCCCATATTCGTATATAGGAAAATTGTCAATAAAAGCTAATGGTATAACAAAGGATATCCCTACAATAGTAAACATAAAAGAAAAAGATCCTGGTTTACAGGCATTTATACAGATTATCAAAAAAATCCTGCTAAAGGGAGAGAAGCTTGAAGCAAATATCACACTGACAAAAAAAGATACAAGAGTTGTTGAATCAAAAATATATTATTTCATAAAAGACGACTCTAATAAAGTATATTTTTCAAAAGTAGAATCGATAAAGCTAGGCGATAGGCTCGAAATTTCAAAAATATTTGAACTGCCGGAGGACTTTGAGTACCAAAACTATTCCTTGCAAATATGGCTAGAATCGGAAAATTTCACTTCAATCGCAGAAGACTCATTTTTGATAGTTGAAAAAGAAAGGCCTTCCTTCAAGCTTCCTTTAACTATTCTCACAGCAATCTTGGTGCTACTTATAGTTTCATATACTATTTGGAAAATATTAAAAAGAAAATACTTTTCTGACAGAATAGACCTTGAAAAAGTGGAAGAGGCAATAGAGAAAAACAAATAAAAACCCTCTTTGCTTCTTTAAACATTGAAAAAACAAATCTTGCAAGTATCTGCTTAGGCAGCAGGATTTACTTCTATTTTTCCAAATTTGCCTGAAGTCAGCTGCTTTTCACCCTGGAATTCGTTGACATAGCCATTTGTTATTTTTACGACATCGCCTACTTTAACCTTGTCGATGTCTTGATTCCATAAAGTTAGTTTTACTTCTCCACTTTCATCTGTAAGTACAGCAGTTGCCACTTTTATTGTCCTTCCGAATTTGTCAAAACTTCTTGGTTCTGATAGTTCTTTTACATTGCCAGTGACTTCTACGCCAGAATTCCCTGTTTGAAGTTCAGAAATTTTCATTTTTCTCCTTTATTTTCTATATTGTAATTTAATTTAGCATTGAGCAGAACTACTTGAGCTTGAAGAGGAATAGCCAAACCAAGGGCTTGCCTGCTCGCTTGAAAGTGTCTGGCTGCATTCTTCTGGAGCGGTATTAAAGGCAGAGCATACTGCTTGCAGGACTGCTGAAGGGCTTCTTGAAACCTGCCTTTGCACACCATTCATTACAAATGTAGGAGAGCCTGAGACTCCGAGTTCTTCTGCTCTTGCTACATCTTTGTCGTATAATGCTTTGCCGTCTCCGGACATGCAGGTGTTAATCTTTTGCTCGTCTATTCCTGTCTGAGTGAAAATTGCCTTGATGTAAGGCAGGTAACATGACTCTGCTCCTCTGCAGTCTCCTATTTCTGTCTTAGCCATAAACTTCTCTAAATATTCCCATAATTTGTCTCTTCCATATTCTTTTTCTATACATAACTGTCTTATTGACTCCTGTTCTTCATACTCGCCGTGCATGGCTCCTATTGCAACAAGCCTTATATCTGCCTTGCTTTTAAGAAGCTTGTAAACAGGCATTAGTGCTTTTTGAAACTGCAAGCCATAAGGGCAGTACGAAAATACAAAAGCTTCTATTACAGGCTTGTCTGATTTAGGAACTTCTTGTGTTGCTTGAGAAGATGCTGATGCCGTTGCAGGACTGGCTTGCATTAATTGAAGCATAGATGTCCAGTACTTGCCATCTTTTGAAATATAAATGGGCATTGTCTGGCCTTGATAAGAAACTTGCACTTCGTATAAACTGCCCAAATCCTTTGAAGAGACGTAGCCAACTTCAGAGTCTGCGAGAGTATTAACATACTGGATAAGCTTGTCGCTTGCGGCTTTTTGCGAGACAACATTGCCTGTCAAATTGCATTTTACTGTAAAACCCATGGCCACAATGAATGCTATGCTTATTACAATTGTTGCAGCCATCCAGGGATTCTTTCTTGCTTTTTTTGTAAAATCTTTTGCAAAATCCTTAATCTCTATTTCTTCTTTGTCTTCATCATCTTTGGCCATAGTTCCTTTTGGAAAAGTTTGTTTAAAAATGTTTGCACAAACATTTTTTGGTTTAAAACAATTTTCAACAAATTTATATATCTCTATGTTTTGAATGATTTATGCCATATGAGATTATTGTGGGAAGAGATGCAAGCGACATGAAGAAGTTCGGCAAAAAGGGGCTCGTGTATTTGGGAAAGGGGTATGTGAAAATGGGGCAGTATACAAGCCTGAGCAATCCAATATATATGGATGTTGCGAGGAGCCATGTTGTGCTTGTGGCGGGAAAAAGGGGAAGCGGAAAGTGTCTTCATGGAGATACCTTAATAACCCTTGATGACGGCTCTCAAGTTCCTATAAAAGATTTGGCGAATAATAATGCAAAGATTCTGGCGTTAAATGACAAATTAAAAATTCAACAAGCTGAAAAACAAGAATTTTTTGAGAGAGAAGTTGATAATTTATTAAGGATAAAGTTGAGAAGCGGAAAGGAAATCAAGCTTACACCAGAGCATCCTCTTTTTACAATCAAGGGCTGGCAACCTGCACAAGAACTTAAAATAGGAAGCAGGATAGCTACACCAAGAAAGACAGAATGTTTTGGCAAAGAAGAGATGCCGGAACACCAAGTTAAACTACTTTCTTATCTTTTGGCAGAAGGACATTTAGGCAATGGCTTTGTTCTATTTTCTAATGCTGATGAAAAAATTATTGAGGAGTTTAAGGAATGTATATGGAAATTTGATAAAAACCTGAAAGTGGACATACATTCAAAACCGGGATGTTTTAGAGTATCACAAAAAGAAAAAAAAATAAAGGAACATAAAATATTCAGAAACAAAAAAGGACAATTTGATGAAGGTTCTGGTGTAAGATATCAAAAAAGTTCTTTGAGATTATGGTTAGAAGGTTTAAGCCTTTATGGTAAAAAGTCTGTAGAGAAAGAAATTCCTGCATGCATTTTTGAATTAGCAAAAGAACAACTTGCATTATTCTTGAGCAGACTATTTAGTTGTGATGGCAGTATTTACAGAAAGAAAGGGAGAAATAATTTTGTATGGGAGGTTTCTTATTCTTCTTCGTCTAATGAACTAATAAGACAAGTACGGCATCTACTTTTAAGATTTGGAGTTCTTTCACTTTTAAGAAAAAAGAATATTCATTTGAATGGTAAAAATTTTGAAAGCTATGAGCTTGTAATCGGAGGGGATAATGTTGTTAGATTCATTGAAGAAATTGGATTCTTTGGAAGAAAACACGAAAAAGAAATTCCTGCTTTAAGTGAAACTAAGTTAAAAAGAAGAAGTTATAACATTGACACAATCCCCAAGGAGATTTGGGAGACCTACCAGCCAGAGAATTGGGCAGAACTTGGCAGAGCTTTTGGCTATAAATACCCGAAAGCTATGAGAGAAAGGATTCAGTATTCTCCTACCAGAAATACTTTGCTGAAGATGGCAGAAGCAGAACAAAATAATAGCCTGTATCTACTTGCAACTTCTGACATTTTTTGGGATGAGATTGTTTCAATTGAATTATTGGAAGGAAAGTTTAAAGTTTATGACATAAGCGTGCCAGAATTTCATAATTTTGTTGCAAATGATATAATTGTGCATAATTCGTACACATTAGGGGTAGTAGCAGAAGAGCTTGCATGCCTGCCTGAAGAGGTAAGGGAGAATATTGCAAGCATTATATTTGATACAATGGGGATATACTGGACAATGAAGTATCCCAATGACAAAGAAAAAGAACTGCTTGCAGAGAGCGGGATGAAGCCAAAGAAAACCCCGAGCAATGTTGTCATTCCATATGGTTTTGCAGAAGATTATGAGAAAAGAGGCATACTATTTGACAAAACTTTTGCGCTTGACCCGAGCGACATAAAAATTGAGGACTGGCTTCTTACTTTTGGCCTTAAACTTACAGAGCCGACAGGAGTTGCTATTGAGAGAAACCTGGCAAAGCTCCAGGAACAAGGGAAGTTTGACATTGATGATATAATCGAGAGCATAAAAAGAGATGAGGAAACAGAACAGGAAATAAAAAATGCTGCAATAGGATTGTTCGAAGCAGCGAAAGAGTGGAAGATTTTTGCATCGAAAAAACAAAAAGCAACTGAAACAAAGGATATCGTGAAAGCAGGAGTTACCACAATATTGGACATAAGCATGTATAGTTCTATTGGGGCGTTTAATGTAAGAGCATTGGTAGTCGGGCTTGTAATAAGAAAAATATTCACAGAAAGAATGCTTGCAAGAAAAGCAGAGGAGATACAGGCAGTAGAGCACGGATTTGACTACTTGTCATTCAAGGCAAAAAGAGAAATGCCTATGGTGTGGTTTTTTATAGACGAATGTTTAACAGGAGACACTGAAATAATAACAAGCAGAGCGCATACCCCCATAGTGGATATTGCCAACGGGTTTGAAAAAGGGGAAAATTTTAAAGTTTTAGCCTTTGACACTGAAAAAAACGAATTTGAACACTATCCAGTTTTAGATGTTTATGAAAAAGGAAAAAGAAAGGTGATTAAGCTGATAACCGAGACCGGCAGGGAAATAACATGTACTCCAGAGCACAGAGTTCTTACAAGGATTAAGCAAGGAAATGTGTTTGCATCTGCTTTCAGTGTTGACAATATAGCCGGCCCATTAATTCAACATTATTCTCAAGATGTAGAGTGTGTTAAAGCAAGACTCCTTGGGCATCTTTTTGGCGACGGTTGGGCATGCCAAAAAACTCAGTCTCTTGGTTTCAGTGGGAAAAAAGAGCCCAATGATTTAAATAAAATAAAAAAAGATTTAGAATTACTGGGTTTTAAATCCTCTCAAATATATTCTAGAAAAACTAATTCTTGTATAAAGAGCGACAAAACTAACAAAACTGTAAATGTAAGTGGAATAAGTCATAGTATACAAGCTAGTTATAAGAGCTATAGATTTTTCGATAAACTTGGAATGATCAAAGGAGACAAGACTCTTGTTCCAATCAGGATACCTCACTGGATAAAAAATTCGAACAATAAGATAAAATCAGAATTTCTTGCTGCGTTGTTTGGGAGTGACGGTTCCAGAATAAGTGAGGCTAAGAGTGGATTTGGTGATTTTAATCCAATTAGATTTAGTTTTAATAAACTTAAAAGTTTGAAAAAAGAAGCGATTGAATACGGAAAAGAGATATTAGATATGCTTTTGTCATTAGATATTAACTCAAGTATGGCTATTTTTCCTGCAAATATAAGAAAAGACGGGCAAAAAACAATCAGAGTAGTGATCACTTTGAAGAAAGAGACTAAAAACATGATTAAATTTTTAGAAAAAATTGGATATAGATATTGCTTAGACAAAGAAAATCAAGGCTTGAAATGGTTAAACTATCTTAGGGCAAGAGTATTCTTGAAAAATGAAAGAAATAAAATTTACGATCAAGCGATTGAGTTAAAAAAGCAGGGTTTAGGAAAAACACGAATTGCGAAAAGGCTTAACTTTAACGAAGCTCAAATACGAGATTGGATTTATAGTGGCATGAAACCCGGGCTTCCTAAAAATTTTCCTAGCGTAGAAATGTGGTTTAGCAGAAGAAATCAAGGATGCTTACTTTTTGAAAAAATCTTTAAGGTAGAAGAGGTCGGAGAGGAAAAAGTATATGATATCTCAGTAGATAAAGTACATAATTTTATTTCTAATGGATTTATAACTCATAACTGCCACGAGTTTTTGCCTCATGACTACAAGACTTCTGCTACAGACGCTATTGTCCAGCTTTTAAGAGAGGGGAGACAGCCGGGCTTATCACTTGCAATGGCAACACAGCAGCCTGGGGGCTTGAGAAGAGATGCTTTAACACAGTCAGACATTGTCATAGCGCACAGGGTAACTGCACAGCCTGATGTGGAGTCTTTGAATTATATTATGCAGTCTTATTTGACGGGAAGCATTAAAAGATATCTAGATGAGCTGCCGACATTAAAAGGCTCGGCTTTGATACTTGATGACAATTCTGAAAGAATTTATCCTATGAGAATGAGGCCGAGGTTCACATGGCACGGCGGTGAAAGCCCTGTTGCGATTAAAGTTGAGAAGAAATTATAGAAAGAAATTACTTAAATAATAAAAGCTTAGTGAATAAATGGAAAAAGAGGGCTGGAATTTTTAGGATATAGTTGCTTTGGCAGGAGCAGTATTAATATTATTTTGGGCAACATTGAAATCTTTAGGGGTTTTACATAGCCCTACTTGGATTGAAATGATACCTTTTTTTGGAATTGGGATAACATTTCTTGGGTTTATTCTAGGTCTTGCATATAAATTTGGAGGAATAATAAATAAAATAGAATCAACAAACTTTAAAGTCGGCAAGTTAGTTGAGCATTTTTCGTAATTTGAACAAAGATTAAACATGTCAAAAATGCTCTTTGTGTACGCTGTTTGTTTTAGCTCACAGAAAGCAAAGGCATTTTTGAGCATGTTCAAGAACCCAAGCACACTTTGTGCTTTAGCACAGGGTTCTTGACAAGCCCGAGCATAATCTTGCTGTGAATGGGAAGTTAAAGTTTAAACATTAATTATCTTAATTCAAAATGACAAAATCTACTTTGCTCGTTGTTTCATCGTTTATCCTATATTAATTTAGTATGATGAAGTCAACTCGAAACCTATATTTGTAAGGAGCGATTTCGCCTGCTTTTTTTACCTTGACTACTTTTATTTTCTTTTTTTCTTTTTCCAAAACAGAATTAATTCTTTCAAAAACATCCTGAGGATTTCTGTCAAAGTCGTAATAAAAAATTTTTGTGCCTTTTTTTGAAACAAGAAAAGCTTCATGCAAAAAAGTTTCTTTCAGCTGCGGGCGGGGCATTATAATCTTGTCAAACTTTATTCTTTTCCTTGCCAGTTTTGGAATGACTTTTTTGACATCTCCTTGAATAATCTCAAGATTGTTGAGCCTGTTTAACTTAATGTTTTCTTTTGCATATTTACAGCAAGCTTTTCCAAGCTCTATGCTTGTGACTTTTTTTGGCTTTGCAAACTTGGCAATGACAATTGAAAATGGTGAAACTCCGGCAAACATAACAAGGACATTCTCGCTCTTTTTGATTTCTTTTGCAATCTCTAGCCTTTCGTTTGAAAGCCTTGGGGAGAAGTAGCAAGAATCGATGTTGAGTTTGAATGAACAGCCAGACTCGTTATGAATTGTTTCTTTTGTCCTTACTCCGAAGAGGAATTTTGTCTTATAAGTCCTAAGCCTGCCCTTGACTTTTTCTATTTTTTCAAGGACAGTCTTGGCATTCTTAATGGTTTTAAGGATATTTCTTGCGGCTTGTTTTTTCTCGCCTGCTTTTGTTCCTTCCGGAAATTTTAATATGGCAATATTGCCTATAATGTCAAGGCCCGAAATCTGTTTTTTCATTTTCCTCTTTTTATACCAATTTAATAGGTTAAGATACTTTAAAAATTTGTGGAGAAATTAAAGAATAGCACATTATTAATCGTTAAGCGAGAAATCTATGTGTTTTAAATTAATAGTTACATTTGAAACTAAAATGTAGTTACATTTGAAACTAAAAATTTATAAACCTTCGTATATTTAATGGTTTATGAAAATTGAAGATCATTTAAGGAATATAAGAGAAAGCATAGAAGTAATTAAAGAAAGCATTCTGGTTGGTTTGCAAGAACGACAAAGAAATATAGGATTCAATGTTTCTGTAGCTTCGGTGGAAATGCTTGAGGTATTCCTGCACGAGAACAATCTATTGAACCCAGGAACAATTCTAAAGCACGAATTTTTTAGTTCGGTTCGAAGGGCAAAAGAAAAACTAAATTTTGAGTTTTCGAACAAAGGTGAAATATTAAAATTACTTAGTGATATAGAAACAAAAAGAAACCTTCTTTGCTACGGCAAACCCCAGCCAGTTGAAACAATAGAATCGGTAATAGCTTCTTTCAATAAACTCAAGTCTTTATTTAAGAAGGAGGGATTAAAATGGAGCTAGTTAGTTATGCCTTAGATTTTGCATCTTTTTTAATTCAAAATTTAAAAGAAACCCAAAAAATTAAGTCAATAATTCTTTTTGGCTCTGCCGTAAGGGGAGAGGCAGGAAAGGGAAGTGATGTAGATTTATTTATTAATATCGGGGAAACTAACAAAAAATTAGAAAAAGAGGCGGAGGGTATTAAAAATAAATTCTTTGATTCTGTGAAATTTAAAAAATACTGGAAACTTCTTGGCGTGCAAAATGAGATAAATCTGATTGTAGGCGATTTGGACAAATGGAAGTTAAAAGCTTCTATGCTTGGAAATTCACTTGTATTGTACCAAAGCTATTCCCCTATTCTAGAGAAAGGGAAAAATAAAACAATACTTTGTTGGGGACATATAAAGCAGGGTTCAAAGAGGGTTATGCTCAACAAAAAGATTTTTGGATATAAGCATTATGAAAGGGCTTATAAAGGATTGCTGGAAGAACATGAAGGAATAAAACTTGGAAGCAATGTTATAGCAATCAACACGGAGAATCTTAATATTTTTTTAAAGGTTTTTCATGGGCTTGGAGTGCCTGTTAAAATTATAGAAGTATTTGAGTATTCAAAATAAAACTTGTTAGAGGTTTGCAAAAACCTTTAAAAATCTCAAAAACCTTAAAAGATTATGGAAAAGCTGGGTGGTTATGTTGTAATGATTCTTGGAGCAGTGTTGCTTATAGGCAGTTCTGCTTTAGTAAAAATAAGCATTTTCCAGAACATTCCAAAAGGCGCGTTGATGATTATAGGGGTTATATTAATAGCAGTCGGCTTTTTCCTGACATTAAGCAAAAAAGAAAGAAAACAGCTTGAAGAAGTGCCCATATATGAAGGAAAAAGCGAGAAGATAGTGGGGTATAGAAGACATAAGAAGTAAAGATAAAGTAGAACTATTTGTTTATATATTGTTTTGATGGTATTTTCAAATCTTTACAAATTCTTTCAATTTCATTTTTTGCAGACTCATCCTTGAATTGCCTCCATGCAGCAATTGCTGCACCCAGCTCATTTAATTTCTTAACCTTTTCCTTGTCGCCCGCAATCTCTGCACTTGCCTGCATTTTTTTAATTTCAAAATACTCATGAATTTTTTTGTCGAATATTATTGAAAGTATTACTGCAATAAACCCTATCATATATATCCAGTTTGCCTGACCTACTTCGGCCCCTCTTTGATACCACAAACCTAAAAAGACAGCCGCAAAAGCTACCCATCCTAGCCTTCTTCCTGTAGCATTTGGAAAGGACAAATGTACAAAGTAGAAAAAAATCAAGAATGGAAGAAGGAATGTCAAGGAAATTCCAAGAACGCCGTATGGAAGCAGGATTCCTGTTATAATGTCTGATTCGCCTATATATTTTGCCGAGAAAATAGCGATAATCAAGGAAATTATCACTCTTGTTGCAGTATTTTTCTTAAAAATCTCAATATAACCGAGGACAGTCAATGTTATAATAAATATCAGGGCAAGAAGCAAAACTCTTACCCAGAAATACTGATCAAATGAACTCACACCAAGAATAAATTCAAGGAAAGGAGAGACAAAGTCTGTAATCAGTTTTACTGCTTCTTGTGTCTTATACTTTAAGTCATAAGGGAATGCTGCTGAAACCAAGCTTGACATAAAACTAATAGCCAGAATTATGCCAAGAAAAAATGCAAAATATAAACCTGCTTTTTTCATAAGCTTTAAAGACGAAAGATGTTTATAAAGATTTTTGTTGTTAGAGAGAATTAAACCCAAAAATCTTTTATATAAGCAGTAAGGGCAAGATTGACAGAAAGTTTGAAGGATTAAGGTAAAGGTTAGACATTAATGGTAAAAAGGAAAGTTTAAATATTCTTAATAATTCTATTGTTTATGGTAACATTTAACATCTTAATTGAAAAGGATGAAGATGGGTATTTTGTTTCTGAGGTAGTTGAACTTCCGGGGTGCCATACCCAAGCAAAGACCCTTGATGAATTAATTAAAAGGACTAAAGAAGCGGTTTCTTTATACTTGAAATGTTGTGAGAAGCCCTGCCTAACTGGCGAGAAATTTGTAGGATTGCAGCAAATAGAGGTTTAGGATGGCTAAATTGCCGTTAATCAATGCCAAGGAATTAGCTAAAATTCTTGAAAAATTAGGATTTAAGTTTGCAAGGCAGGAAGGAAGCCATATGTTTTTCAAGCATGAAGACGGCAGAGTAACTGTAGTGCCTAACCATCCTGGAGAAAAAATTGGAAGAGGGCTTTTGTTAAAAATCATCAAAAAGGATTTGCAAATAAACAGAGAAGATTTTGAAAAGCTTCTTTGATAATTTCATATTTAAATATGTTAAAAATGCAATAAAATTAATCATAAAACTGCCAGCATAAAGAAAGATTTGGGCTTAGCATGAAATCGGGATTGAAAGGAAAAAATAAGCATTAATGCTGAAAAATCAACAAATTTCATCGAATATATTGAAATGGCGAAATGTTTATAAATAAGATTTTATTAAGGGAAATATGGAAAAAAAGAAGTGGATTATGCTCTTATTTTTGGGGTTATTCATCTTGCCTTTAATGATTAGTGTTGTAAGTGCGCAAGAAAAGGGAATATTTGTTGAGATTTTTGAAATCTTTTTTGGGCCTATTGGCGGATTTTTTGAGAATATTATTGTTGCTAAAATACTCCTTATAGCTTTGGTTGCTATGCTTGTTTATTCTATTGCTACTTTTTTGCCTTTTATGCCTGAAAGCGATACTGTCAAATGGGCAATTTCAATTGTTGTTGCTGTACTTGCATTTTTATTTGTTCCACTT
>Ga0172362_10001677_pt1 | contig 19028 bp, 11 predicted proteins | sample LakKivs1_kivu2a2_FD_114534 | JGI IMG/M metagenome (GOLD analysis project Ga0172362, IMG submission 114534) | Sediment microbial communities from Lake Kivu, Rwanda - Sediment s1_kivu2a2 | ecosystem: Environmental > Aquatic > Freshwater > Lake > Sediment | place: Rwanda: Western Province, Lake... | reverse complement strand
GTTCTGAAATTCCATTATTCCAAATTTAGAAATAACATAAAAAGGGGAGGTTGTTTTATGCGTTTTAGGTTTTTTATGGTTTCGCTATGTAGAAGTCGATTGTGTTGGTCACTTCTGGACAGTATGGTGTTCCGCCTAGCCATGGGAACTTGTCGAAGGCGTTGCCGAAGACTGTTCCTTTGCCGACCACTGCGTTGGTTGGTAACGGAATCGTAATGTCCCATGGGTCATATGTCTTCAGTGGCGGGGTTTCGCATGCCAAGTAGTCATAGTACTTGTATTCGCCCCATCCGACCGTTGTTGTGAGGTAGTCTGAGCCTATGAAGAAGCCCAGCTCGTCGTACACCGTTGTTGTGAGTGTTACGTTAATCGTTTGCATGCTGTAGGTTGCGTATTCTAAAGTGAACAGCAGATCGTCTCCGCCTGTCTTGCGTTGTACGAACTCTGTCTGCTTTGGTTCAACGCTTAACACCTCGACCTTCCACCACACCCAGAATCCTAACGTGTCATTCTTCACTTGTTCAGCAACTTCAACCGTGGCAATCACAATCCACTTGCCAAAGATCTCGGCTACTGGGTCTTCGCATGGCCAAGGCAACCTGAAGGATACATGGGCTATGCCTTTTTCGTCTGTCGCGGCTTCTCTCCAGAACACGTAGTCTCCGTGGCGGACCTCGAAGCCTACAAGCTTCTGTTGCACTGGATACTCATTGTAGGTCACGAGGGCAAATAGGTCCACTAGTTGTTGTGGTCCAAACATGTCGCTTGGCATGTCTGGTCCCTGTCCGCCGTATGGTGGATCGTATTGCGTGTACAAGTCTATTGCCAAGCCGAGTATTTTCATTGGTGCCCTGTAATGGCAGTCCTCAGCTGAGGCGGGCACAGTGTTGATGTATTGGTTCAGTGCATATGTGTCTTCATCCACCTTGAAATCTATGAACTCTATCCATGTCCAGTCTTCAACAGGCGATATGGTTTCGTATATGGCTTTGAAGTAGACCGTCATAAGTAAACCGTCTGGGCTTGTGTGTGGGAATGGTGTATGGTATGGTATCGGTGAGTCTGGCAACATAATGAGACCGAACATTGAATAGTTGTAGTCGTCTGGAATCGGGGTCAACGGCATCGGACGGCTATGTGTGTTTATGTCGGCAGCGTACATCACTCCGCCTGGGAAGTACTGGAAGCCTTCAAGGAACGTTCCATTTGTGTAGTATGGTGATGCTGGTTCGATGAATTTTGTGTCCCACATTAGGCTGAACTGGAAGCCTATTATCTCCCAGCCTTGATGAACGTTTTTAACCCATATTTGAAGCGGTACGATGTCACCTATTTTCGCTGGTTTGCTGATTGCTGGTTTGATATATAGTGTTGGGTAGTAGGATGGCATAACCCACGAGTATCTGAAGGTGCCAGTGATAAGGTCACCTTGATTGACTGTTATGTCGCTTCCCAAGTGGTTCAGAATGAACGTTTCGTCAACTATTTTTCCAAGCCCTAATGTGCAATGAATCTCAGTTGGACCGCCCTGGGAAACATCCTTTGTAATCTGAAGCTTCACCTTGCACAGAATTCCTGTTCCGTTGAATGTCCAGTATGGGTCGTTGATGTAGGTGCAACCCCACGTTACAGCATCAGGGTCAACGAGTGGGGCTGGTGTTGACATCGATCTTCCCAGTGGTGGCGGGACGCCAAGTGATTTATCAATCGGTGCGAAAACATGGTTGTCTGGAAGCCAAATGCTTACGAAACTCAGCATTGATGCGTCCCACGTTACTTTAACCTGCCAGTTCTGCAGGTCCATATCTGAGGTGCCGAAAACCATTATGTCAACATCGAATTGGTCTCCAACATTCGTTGTGTCTGAGGTGAAATTGAAATCGTGTGTGCCGTTGAGTGGGTTAATCACTTCCACAGTCGTTGGACTAGCTTTTACTGACATCGGAGCTAAGACCATTAGAGTACTTATAGCCAACAAAGCAGCCAATGTCAAACTAGAAAGTTTACTAATTTTTCCTCTCATACTTTTCTCCCTTCTCCTTATTTATTCAGCAATAACAAGATGGTTATTTACAAATTTAAGCATTCCGGAATTATCTTCTATCCCTAAGCATCAACCGAAGAAAAATGATGTTCTTAACATATCATTTGCTGACAGCGTTGCAGGCTACAAAATGTCCGCCGCCGACATCAACTAATTCAGGCTCCACACGTTTACAGGCTTCCGTAGCCATGACACATCTGGGATGGAATCTGCACCCTGAAGGCGGATTGACGGGACTTGGAACCTCCCCTGAAATTGAGGGACGCTCCCTCTTCTTAGTGGGATCTGGAACCGGAATGGCTGCGAAAAGGGCTTGGGCATACGGATGTAATGGTTCCTTATAGATTTCCTCAGTTTGGGCAAGTTCAACGATTTTTCCAAGGTACATGACGGCTACTCGTCTGCTTATACACTCAACGATGCTTAAGTCGTGGCTTACAAACATGTACGTGAGATCTAGGTCTTTTTGGAGAGCCTGGAAAAGGTCGAGCAGTTGAGCTCTAACTGAAACATCAACGGCGGATGTTGGCTCATCTAAAACGATAAAGCGTGGGCGGGTGATTATAGCCCGAGCAACTGCAATTCTCTGCCTCTGACCACCACTAAACTCGTGTGGGTACCTGTAGAGATGTTTTTCAGACAAGCCGACATGCTCAAGCGCATCTATCACTAGTTCGTAAACTTTTCTCCCACCTGCAAGTCCTTGCGCAACAACTGGTTCGGCAACTATGTCTTTAATGAGCATCCTTGGATTCAACGATGTTGTTGGGTCTTGGTAAACTATTTGCATGTGCCGCCTTATCTTCCTCAATGTTGAGGACGATATTTTTGTTAATTCGTATCTCTTACGTGCCGGTATCTTCTCCCTTAAAAGCCTCATTAATTCTGGAGAATTGACAATGCATCTAGAGTCTAGCTTTTTTAAGGAGCCTATTGCATCTTCCATTTCTTCAGCTTTCGTTAAATCTTCTGCTGAGAGATATTTCAAGCCATATTTTTTTAGAAGTTTCATTAATTTTGGAGAATGGACAATGGATCTCGCATCCAAGCTTGATATTGAATTCATGGCATGCTCCATTTTCTCGATTTCGTGAAGTTCGTCGTTGGGAGCGTTAAAGAATATTCTTCCTCCATTCGCTTTAAGCAGTCTAAGTATTGTTTTGCCAAGGGTGGTTTTTCCACATCCTGATTCTCCAACAACTCCGAAGGTTTCGCCTTTTAAAATTTTGAATGACACTCCGTCAACTGCTTTTACTTCTGCAATTTTCTTGCGCAGAACGCCGCCGAGGACTGGATAATACTTCTTTAGGTTTTCAAGTTCTATTAAAGTATCCATTTTTAACCCTCGCGATATAGATGGCATGCAACCATGTGACCCTTCTCAATTTCGACAAGTTCAGGCTTAACTTTGGGGCACGTCTCCAAAGCATATCTGCATCTGTCGTAAAATCGGCATCCTATCGGCGGATTTACCAAGCTGGGAACAGTTCCAGGTATGGAAACAAATTTTTGGCCAGGCCTAGGAATGGACTCGAGCAAGGCTTGCGAGTAGGGATGTAAAGGGTTCTTGAAAAATGCCATAACATCTGCAACTTCAACGACGTTTCCAGCGTACATGACAGCAACCCTTTCACATAACTCAGCAACGACGCCTAGATCATGCGTCACGTAGAGGATGGAAGATCCAAGCTTTCCCTTGAGTTCCTTAATAAGATGCAGTATTTGCATTTGAACAGTGACGTCCAAATTGGTTGTAGGTTCATCAGCGATAAGCAATGTTGGATTACAGGTTAGAGCTATCGCAATTACGACCCGTTGAGCCATTCCACTGCTTAACTCATGAGGGTACATGTCGATAACTCTTTGTGGATCTGGGATTCTGAGAAGTCTAAGAAGTTCCACTGTATCTTTTCTAACTACACGTTTTATTCGATTCTGGAATCTTTTTAAAATTGGTATTTTGGATGCAAATCTTACGGTTAGTGATTTGGGATTTTTTAGCATTTTCTCTAGGAGTGATAGCTCGCGTTTGTAGATTGAACGTTTAAACCCCTTTGCGTTTTTAACATCTTTTTCGGCCTCGGAAATTGCAGCTTTTGTTAGTTCTTCTTTTCTGTGGTGATAGTAAACTTCAGCTATTTGGTTACCTACGGTGTACACGGGATTCAATGCTGCTCTTGGTTCCTGGAAAATCATTGCAACTTGTTTGCCTCTAATTTTTAGGCGGTCTTGTTCTTTTATGTTTAATAAGTCCAATTTTTCTTTGCCTAAATCGAATTCTATATGGCCACTTTCGATCATTCCAGGAGATATAACCATTGCCAGCGTTGCAAGGCTTGTTACACTTTTTCCGCAGCCTGTTTCTCCGACGAGTCCGAGGATTTCATCTTTTTTAATGTCGAGCTCTACCCCATCTAAAGCTTTTACAACTCCGTCATAGGTGTAGAAGTTTAGATATAGGTTTCTTATTTCAACAAGGTTTTTTTGTTCCATGTTCTATTTCCTCCTGTACAGTGGGTCAAGTATGTCTCTTAAGGCGTCGCCTAGAAGGTTCCATCCTAAACAGAACAGCGTTATGAATAGTCCTGGGAGAAGGAATGTCCACCAATACTGTAGCCCGTAGCTGACCCAATCTCCTGCCTGGTTTATCAATTGACCCCAGTCTGCATAATTCGGCGGTGCGCCCAGTCCAAGAAAGCTTAAGGCTGCAGCAAAGAGAACGATTGAGCCGATGTCAAGGGATGCCACGATGACTATTGGGTAGATTGCATTGGGAAGAGTATGCTTCACCATTATTCTAAGGTCTGATGCTCCAGAAGCGCGGGCTGCTTCGATGTAATCTTCTGTTTTAACTTTTAATACTTCACCTCGAATAAGCCGCGTGTATCCAGGCCATCCTACAAGGATTATCGATAGCATCGCCGCGTCTATGTTTGACCATCCAGCTCTGTTTAACGCAACGATTAGCGCCATGGTTAATATTAATCCTGGAAAAGCGAGTATGATATCTGTGAAACGCATTATTAGCTCACCTATGATTCCGCCATAAAATCCTGCAATTAGTCCTAGTAATATACCTATAGTCAATACTGCCGCAATTACAATCAAACCTAATCTGAACGCGTAGATAGTTCCCCATATACATCCATAGTATATGCTTAGATTTCCAGTTGTGGTTCCAAACGGATACTTTGAAGTCGGTGGCGCCGGCATTGTTGTGTATGGCTCATCGGGGTCTCTAGGAATTTCAAAGGGATCGCGTAACGGGTAGCCTTTCCAATCGCGTGGTGGAGCCAATATTGGTGCTAACAGAGATATCGCGATGAAAAATGATACTAACGCGACTCCAGCCAGAGATAGCGGGCTTTCCAGTATCTTTTTCATCGTGAATTTAATCTCTTTAATTGTTGGCTGCATCCTCTTTTTGAATTCTGAGAATCTTTGCTTTGTGCTCATTTATTTATCCCAACCTTATTCTCGGATCGATATAGGCGTACAGAATGTCAACAATAAGATTTGAGATGACGAAGATCAGGGCAGAAAACATTGCGTAGAAAATTACGATTGATACATCTAATTGAATAGCAGCTTGCGCCGCCCACTGCCCTATTCCTCCGAAATTAAAAACTGTTTCAGTGATTGTGAGTCCAGTCAACATGCCGCCTACCAGCAAGCCTGAAATTGTCACAACCGGGATTAGGGCGTTTCTTCTAGCATGTTTGTAGATAACTTCTTTTCTTGAAAGACCCTTTGCCCTAGCCGCTACTATGTACGTTCTACTAAGGGCTTCAAGCATGCTTGATCGGGTTACTCTGACCATGGTGGCGGATTGGATGAAAACTAGAACAAGCACTGGAAGGGCAAGATGTTTCAGTGCGTCAAGGAACAAGGGTATGTTTCCGTTTAAAAGACCGTCTATCGTGTATAGCCCTGTATACAGTCTGAATGTTCCTCTGCTTATGTCCGCTAGTAGTTTTCCTTGTTCACTGAGTCTGTAGAGGGTTGTCCATTTAAGTTGTGCAACGAATATGCTGATTAGTATTATCCCGAAGAAGAATGATGGGAGTGAAGTTCCAAGAATTGATGTTACTCTTGTAATGTGGTCTGGAAGTTTGTCGCGGTTGACAGCAGAAACTGTTCCGAGCCATATTCCAAAAAACACTATAAGTGGTGCACTGTAGATGACTATTTCCACTGTTGCTGGCAACCTGTCAATAAAGCTTGTTAATACGGGCTTGTGTCCACCCAGTTGTGAAGAACCGAAATTCCCATGCAAAATCTGATTCAGCCATGCAAAAAATTGCACATAAACAGGCTGATCCAAACCGTATTTTTTTATTACGTCACCTACATTACGGAACTGCTTTGGGTCTGTTATATACAGTGATGCTCTTGATTCAGGAGGGATCATTTGCAAAACGGCGAAAATCAGCACAACTACCCCCAATATTGTAGGTATCATCAGAATTAGGCGTCTAATGATGTAGTCTTGTAAACCCATATAGGTTCCTCTAGCTTAAAAGATGCTAAGTAATTTATAACTTTGCCGCAGACGAGTGTTACGCAAGTACGCGACTATTTGGCTGAAAATATTCCAAAATCAGTTTGATTTTAAAAAAGAAAAGGGGGAGCTAAATTTTGTAACGTTGTTTTTATGGTTTGTTTGTGTGTCCGAAGTGTGCGCATGCGAGGCCTATGTCTCGCATGTCTACTTTTCTGTCGCCGTAAACGTCGGCTCCACTACAACCATATTGTCCTGGAGCCCATTTAGGATCGTATGGCGGTACTTTAGATGGGTCTGGTGCTTTGGCTCCGAAGCGTGCTGCTATGTAGCCTATGTCTCTCATGTTGCATACGCCGTCTGGTACTCCAATTGTTGGGCCTGTCACGTCTGCCCAGCATGCGTCTTCCTTGTAGTGTTTGTAGTAGTAGGATGATGGATACAGTGCGTCGTAATACCAGCCTTTATACCAGTATTTCTGCCATCTGCGGCCTAGTGCCTGAGCCATCGGTATGCTTGGACAATCAGCAATGTATATGTCGTCTAAGTCCTTGTACATGGCTTCTCTTTCAGGTCCATCTGGTGTTTTGATGCCTAAGTCGATCAGCAAGTCTTTGTTCAAGCCTGTGCGTGGACCAGGTGTTGCCCAACCATTGCTAACCCAGTATTTCTGGAAGTAGCTGAAGTCTCCGTAGCTGTGCATGTATGGGCGCACGAAGTTGTCTGGGTCTGCGAAGTCAGCCAGCCAACCAATCGTGTATGTAGGTGCTGTAGATGCCCAAAGTTTTGCAAGTATTACTGACCACTTGGCTCCTACGAGGTCTATTAGGAAGCTCTTGCCATACATGTTGTTCAATTCGATGAAAGAATCCTTTATGAATTCGCATGCAATTCTTCGTGGTTCGTTTCCAGCGTTGTAGTACATCTTGATGTGGAAGCCACCCCAAGCCCAAAGGCTGTGAGTCTCGATCTGCTGTGATGTAGTGTTAAGCTGCGTGAACATGGCTGCTTCTAAGAGTGTCTTCATCATGTTCAAGTCTTTAGTATATGTCCATGGTGGATCTGGTGAGTAGCAGTAATAGTCTGGTGACATACCGAAGGGGTTGACTGTTTCTCTGCAGATTGCCTCGCCCAACCAAGCCTCAGCCAAGAATTTGCTGCGGTTAAGGGCATAAGCGAATGCTTTTCTCACGTTTAGGTTGTAGAAGAAGTCACCTGGAGCTCCGCCTGGGAACGTTCCTGTGAAGAGGTCTCCATCTGCGTTGCTGCAGTTGAAAACAAAGTGAATAGCATCAATAGCTAGAGTTGGTGAGATGTTCTTTATGGTTATTATCTCTGGGTGCGCAACGAATGGGTCTCCCCAGCCTACTCTCATTCTTGCTAGGTCTAATGGGTCTAGCAGTTCCAGTATGCTGCCTCTCGGGACAGCACACACGTCAAGCTGGCATGCTTTGAAGGCTTCCCTTCTAGTTGCCCAGTCTGCTATGTACTCAATTTGTACTCTCTCAAGAAATGATTTTACGCCTCGAGCAGGCCATCCTTGCCAGTAAAGTTCGTTCCTTTCTAGCACAACGATGCCTGTGCCTTCGCTTGTCACTACCACACGATAAGGACCTGTACCAGCGTAGCTTGTAGGATCAACTACATCGATTGGGTCTTCTGTGTAGTCTACGTGGCGCCATCCACCGTCTGCAAATGATTCAAACCAGTCTGGCCAGCCATTAGTGTTGGCGTCTGCGAAGAGGTTTCCATCCCATAAGCCCTTGTCAATACACCAGCCTTTGTCGAGTATTGAACCCCACATTTGAGTTAAGATTTGCTTGAAGGCTATGTCTGGGAATGCGATTCCCAAATTGATTCTTAAGGTGTCGCCAAACTGTTCAAATGCATCCTCGATCAAATAGGCTAGACACCAAGCTTCTGCTGGGTTGCCTGAAGTGTCCTCTCCCCACCAGTCACTGTTCATCTGGTCAAAGAGTGGCTTGTAGAACATCCACGTTGGTCCGTGCCACATGTCAAAGACTAAGTCTCTCTCGTAAGTGTATTCAACGTCCTCGATGTCGAATGTTCCTACAATAGCGCCGGTGTTGTCGACGAAGTAAATCACAGGGTCTGTTCTAATGTTGAAGTCATAGTAGTAGTGGTGAACCGTCACACTGACGCCTGGCACAAAGTCCAAAACTTGCCATGTGCGGCAAGTCACCATTTCCCCTTCTTTTGCAAGGTATTCGCCTATGTAGAGTACGTCGGATGGACCAAGCACTTCGTCAGGGTTGTTGTCTACCCAGCCACAAATGTGGTACCATGGGTTAACAGCAAACTCTGGAGGAGTCACTATGGCGCCTGTAAACCAGTAGCAATAGGGGTCTGTCGGGTTGATTCCAGTGTCTGGGAAGGTCATGATAACCTCGTGGCGTATTGGAACGTTCGTGGCTAGTAAGGGCTCAAATGCCCAGTACTGCTCTTTAACGTCTAATCCAGAAACATCCTCACCCATTTGAATCAAGGTTTCGTAAGTGTTGAAGAGCAACTCGCCGCTTGCAGTGTCATATGCCTGGGCTGGGTCAGCATCCGCTGGACCCCAAGCAATTGATCCAATATACGCTGTAGATGTGTCAACTGGAGGTTGTGTCGGACCTGAGAAAACTGCTGGTGCAAACACTGAGACTAACATCAAAGCTATCGCAATTAACGCAACTAAACTAGTTTTTTTCATAGTTCTCTCTCCTTCTCCCTAATTTTTATTCAGCAAAGAAGAAATATGCCATGTCAGGTATATAAGTATTTATAGAACAAAGTTTCAGCAGACTCCTCCATAAATCAACTAGAAAACCACTTCCAAAAAGTATAAACGACAGCATTTTATATTAGCAAACACATAAGTAACTAGGGGAAAGAGGAGGACAACCCGTGACAAGCCTATGGGTTGAGATTAAATGCCCAAAACACGGCTTAGAACGGTTCAAAATAAAAGTAATAAAAAAGTATAACGTAAACCCAGAATTAATTATGCCCAAATATAGAACTAGACCAACGTATGAACTAAGCAGCTTGGTTGTTGGAAGAAACGTAGAAGATAGCGAGATAAAAGACTATCTGGCACAATACTTCAGAGCAGCAGGATTAATGGACAAAATATTAAGCATGAGACTGAAAGTCTAAATAGCCTTGCTTTTCTACCAACTAGACGCAACAGCTTGTTTTTCAGTTCAGCCTATTCGTAGTCAAGTTTAAGTATTCCAAATAAAGTTATTGCATAGTGCTTTTCAACAGGGCGCGCGAGACCTGAAACATACCAATTTGGCGACGCTAAAATTAGCCTACTGCGACCTTATATATGGCTACTCCAGCCGCTTATAATAATTGGAGCAATTCTTTTAATAATCGCCATCACAATTGAATACATGGATTAAATTGACTGATTCCCATCTTAAGACATGCAACAGCAAAACTATTAACGTTCTAGGGCTTAACAGCGTGAAAAATCTTAAGTACAATCCCAGTAATGAAAAGCGCTAAACCAGATTGCATAAAGAGGGCACTCAGCCACAAATATGGCCGCTCTGAAGACATTCTTACTATATAGCCCAACACAGCTCCATGATAAATCCATGGCACAATTTTAGCCGAGCTCACCTCCAAAAATTCAAACATAACAACAGAAAACGCCAAAAAAATAATGGAAAAGCATATCAAAATTGTTCCCGCACCACTCAATGAACGCAAATTCCCCGAAAAAAATCCAAGTTGAATAAATAAGCCAAAAACGATGAACAAAATTCCAGAGAAAAGACTTCCAGCAGACAATATTGAACCATAAAGATTAAGTGCCAACACACCCACAATCAGCAACACTACACCGATTAAAAACATAATTTTGCCTGAGTAATCTCTAATATAATCGTAAACCGCAACCAAGTCAACAGGCATCCTTCTTGCTCCACATTTTATGAGGAATCCGTAATATAAATCATTAACTGAAAACTCAAACAATTCAAAATAATTTAATACTTTGCCGAATCGGCTAGACGCATCAGAGCATTGTCAACATAATCCCAAAATTCCCTTTCAAATTTAATCCAATTTTCTTCCGATTTTAAACGTCGCGAAAGAAAAATTCCACCTCCAAAAAGCGCCATGGTCAACGGACCAACCATTAAACCTTTCCTCTTTTTTTCTCCATGGAAATCTAAGGCAACAACAAAATCATTCGGATCACCTTTAACTGTAACACTTAAATACCCATTCAGCTCACAACGCGGAGAATTTTCAGCCAGAATCTGGTAACCATCTGAAGACTCTCCTTTTACCGCATCAAACTCCTTTTCCTTAAAAAAATCACCTATACATCCTGTAAGCAACTCTAGATCAACATTTTTATTGCTCCAACGCTTTTGCATTTTAAACACACACATATAAAAAAACAAGAAATATGATTTAAGGTTAACGGCTTTGCTTAGAGCAAATAGCTGCAAAATTAACAGCCTTATCTTCATGGAACAAACAAACCTGAAAGAGGAAATCAAGTTAAGAAAAGAAAAAACCAAGGCTGTTCGAAAAAGTGAAATGAATAAAGAAATTCTCATTATCATATGACGGAGCAAAAACAAAAAAAAGAGGGAATGTTAGCAATGTCTCATAAAGTTTACGCAAACCCTTCCTATGTCGCGCATGTCTATTCTGCCATTTTGATCTAAGTCTAAGTAGGGGTTCCAGTTTGGCTTCGTGGGATTTGAACCATAAGCATTGCATACTATTCCAATGTCCCGCATATTGACTACGCTATCGCCGTTAACGTCGCCCATAACCCTAACTTTAATCTGTCCATCGATTAACACATTGTTAGCTATGTTGCTTTCGCCTAGAACAGTCCTTGCAAAAGCCTTTATTGTGTAGTTTTGTCCGCATGGAACGTTCGTCGTGTTCCAAGCAAAGCTCAACGTTAATGTTGCATTCGGCTCTAGGTCTTGAACGTTTTGCGTCAATATCACAGTGTTGTCATAATACAATGTTGCAGTGAACGTTTCAGTTGCGTTTCCAAGGTTAGCAACGGTCACATTTATGCCTACGATCCACCCTTGATAAACAATGTTCGATGCAACCGTAACTTCGGTAACAGCGACGTCGTGAATTCCGGGCGTCACGAACGGCTCGAAAACTATTGTGCTGATATAGTTAAGGCTAGTCAAGTCTTCCGCTAGGATATCTCCAGCGCCGTTTGAGAGGCCTACAGTTGCTGATACTAGTCCATTGCTATATTCATAGTTAAACTGAATCACACCATCTGATCGTAATATAACTTCGAAGTTAGCAACAATGCTCCTATCATAACAGGCAATGACATACCATCGGATGCCCACATGAGTTAAATTCTGCCAAATGTAGATATCATATTGGTAGGGGTATGTTACCCAGTCATCCCATGCTGGAGCTATTGCCAACTTGCTAGCTAATCCATGGATGCTGTTGATGCTGCTGGCGTCTGGACCAGTGAAAGTTATCAGACCATTGCTTGAAACATAGATTGTTCCGTAGTAAATGCCATAGAATGGGAAGTCAAAGGGTAGAGTATACTGCCAGCTATATTCGTTTGCATGCCAGTCCATAGGGGTTCCTCCACCAATCCACTGGTTCGGAAGGTATGTTCTGGCATATATTGAGACATAGACGATCTTGGTTACATAGTTGTTTTGCGTGAGATTTTCTCCAGGCACCTGGGGTGCATATGCTGATACGTTGTAGTAGGCTTCGCTTATTGTTGGAGTCCATGAGTAAATGAGAGCGTGGGACTCGCCAACTAGCAGTTCTGGAATTATCGTAGAGCTAACTACAGTACCGTTGATCATGAGGTACAGTTCTATGCTGGTTTCATTGTTTAATCCTCTGTTACTGACGGTTGCATTTAACAATGCTGAACTGCCTCGTCCAAGAATGACTGGAACGGCTAAGGATACTTGGAGGTCATGCTCGTATTTCATGTAGAGCAGGCTGTTTTCAAGCATTCGGCTATAATGCCGCTTGTATGCCCATTCGAGTGTTTGAGAAGAAGCCACTATCAATCCAGCGCCATAGCTAAACTCAAGATAAACTGGCTGCCGTGTGGAGTCTTCGATAATTACGATATGAGAGTCTGCTGGATAGGTGTAGAAGTATCCATGTACTGAAGCGCTCCAGTAGTCGAGTTCAGTGTCGCTGATTGGATTCGGTGTTGTCACCACTGGGTGAGTATAGTCGACGATAGTTACGTAGTCTGAGTAATAGTTAGCAAACTCTAATCCTCCAGGGAGGGAACCGATCCAGCCGCCGCCGTGCCAGCCCCAGTCAGCTGCATGAATCTCCAATAAACCGCCGTTACGCGCGTAATCCTCAAACCACCATCTATATGCGTCCAAGGCGTTGTAGAAGGCTTGATCTTGATCTGAAGCAATGACTACTTTCGTAAACGTGGTTAAGTCAACTCTGCCAAAATCATTTGAACTGAATACGACATAGGGAATGCCGTAAAGGTCAAGGGCTTCCTCATTTGATGGATAATCCCACGGGTACCAATTCTGGAATAGAGCCACAAGGTGCGTGGAGACGATGACCCTTGCCGATCTAATGTTGTTTTGTATGTTGTCTTCATCAGGTACGGGTGGCGCATATGCCGTCACATTATACAAGCCCTCAACTGTGGGAGTCCACAGATAGCTGAGCGTATAAGAGTCTCCCACCAACAACTCAGGAATCGTAGTGGACTGAACCCGTATGCCATTAATTAAAATTTGTAGCTCTACATCAGTCTCGTTGCTCAACCCCTTATTAGAAACAGTCGCGTTCAGAAGCGCGGATTGACCGGGTTTAATTGATTTTGGAGCTTCTAAAGTTACAGCGATATCATGTTCGAGAGGTCTATTCACATAGACAATGGCGTTTTCCCAAAGTTCCACTGCGTCAAGCTTTCCGTCACCGTCTTGATCGTAACGAAACTCATCTAATATAAAGCTGAAAAGCACTGTTTGATAGATATTGCCCACCACAATACCTGCATAACCTTCTGTAGGTGATGTCGTAAAGCCTGCGATCGGCGTGCCAGTGGTGGCTGCTACGTGGTCCCCGTCGTCCCAGTATCCTTCTATGTAAGAGGTGAGGTCGCCCACGGTGTTTGGAAAAGTGGATATTGGGTGCGAAGGCATCCATCGATATACAGGTTCTGGATACGGCATATCTGAGACCCAGCGAACTCCAAGAGTATCCCATAGAGTCGTAGGCTCTGAATGAGAACCATCAATGTCAAAGGTGCTCAGAACAAGCAGTCCCCCATTACGCACATATTCCTCAAGCTCTGTCCAGTAATACCCAATTGCATAGTAGTTGCAGTGATCAACTATCACTAGATCCCAAGGCTGACTTACCAATGCTGCGCCAAATCCCCCAGGATCATCAGAATAATGGGTGTAGGTAATTCCTAGGTTATCCAAGGCAAGGATAACGTACCTTGAAGAAGGTGCAATCACATAGTCGTCCGTGTAGACAAGAACCTTCTTTACGGTGATCAATAATACCATGACCTTTTTTTCAGCGATGTTGTTTCTAGTAAACTCTTCTCCAGATATGGGCGGCGTGTAAGCTGTGACGTTATACACGCCCTGAACGGTTGAAGTCCACAGATGGCTGAGTGTGTAGGAAGAGTCAACCAATAACTCCGTTATAGTCACAGAGTCGACTAATGTACCTTCAATAAATAGCTGTAGCTCAACGCCCGTTTCGTTACTTCGTCCTCTGTTGAAGACAGTCGCGTTTAGTAGCGTGGGCTGACCGGGGTTAAGGTGTTTTGGAGCCTCCATAGACACTTCGAGTTCATGTTCCGGCTTTTGATATCGTGACCATATCATGGCGTTGTAAAGTAGCTGTAAGTGATGGTGATAATACGGTGGAATGACTTCAAGCCACGGAGAAATATACACTAGGCCTCGGTACGCAACTACTGCGCTTTCCTGATAATGTCCAAGCGCAAGATATTTGCCGCCCACCAATTCATTTGAGTCCCAACGCCCATCGTAAGGAAGTGCGGTTCCAACTTGTCGGAAAACCAACGGGTTTGGAACATTTGCGAAAATAGGATGGGTTGTGTTCAATAGATGCAGGAGGTCTGTTCCCGTTCCACCCCACACAGTTGCTTCGTTTAGTCCAAACAGCGGCGCCAGCTTGTTGTTGTTTGGAACCATGTAGTAAAGCGTTCCGGCCGTGGCTATTAGCCCGTGACCTTCATGAACATATTGCGTTATTGCTTCAATTTCAGAGTCTGTAAACTGCCAACCTGCATATGGATCGTACGCACATGAAATAATCAAAACGTCTGCTTCTGTCGCGGCAATATCCTCGTAAGTGATGCCCTCTTTGTTTAAAGTTGTATAGTCAATGTAGACCATTGTGTCGCCAAACAGATACCATTCATTAGTCAGCGCCTGCCAATTGGTGATGATGTCGCCATACACGTTGCCAGCAGAATGCAACACGACAGCTTTCACTGGAAATCCAACATAAATGTACTTCCAAAGAACATTATTATCTATGCTTGTTTCTCCGGGGACTGGCAACACGTAAAGAGTAACATTGTATAGTCCCTTAACTGTTGGATTCCACGCTAGACTGACCATTGTCGAGTTACCACTGGCTAGAAAGTCTATAACTGTAGAGGCTACTGTCATGTCGTTTGCCAAAAGTTGAACTGCCACGTTGGTTTCGTTGCTTTCTCCAAAGTTAAGTATAGTTGCGTTTATGATCCCTATAGCTCCGGGTTCTACGTAGGGCGGGGTTTCCCATTCCCAAGCTATCAGTTCATGGGCTGGAGGAGTTTGCTCAACAGCCTTTCTGGCATTTACTCTTCCGTACCCGTAATATACGTCGAAGCCAGGATCACCCAGGTCCTCAGCGGTATACCGTAGCCATAGCCTCACCCAGTCATTTGTCTTGCTTAGATATCGGCTTCGTATAAGGGCAGCTACACCAGAAACGTGGGGACAAGCCATAGAAGTGCCGCTTAAATACTCGTAATACATGGCATAACCCCAATCATTCAAGGTTACATGATACGTCGGCATTGTTGAGTATATGTCAACTCCAGGGGCTGCCAACTCGATCCAGTCGCCCCAGTTCGAAAAATAAGCCTTGCTGTCACTCTGATCCGTCGCTGCAACAGCAATAACTTCGTCGTAGCCTGCCGGATACAACTTCATATTTGTATTGTCATTTCCAGCGGCAGCGACAAGAAGTACTCCAGCATTGTAAGCGTACTTGACAGCGTCATGGACCAGTTCGCTTTCGCCATATCCGCCGAAGCTCATACTAATTATGTCAGCTCCACAGTCCGTTGCATGTATAATTCCATTAGCAACCCAGTCCCAGTATCCCCCGCCGCCTCTATCCAAAACTTTTTCCGCCATAACTCGAACTTGAGCCAGTCCAGCTATGCCAATGCTATTGTTCAAGACAGCAGCAATTATACCTGAGCAGTGGGTTCCATGCCCAAAGTCATCCAGTGGGTCTGGGTCCATGTTAACCCAGTCGTAACCCAAAGGCACATAGTTTGCCGCAAGGTCAGAGTGAGTATAGGCGATGCCCGTGTCAACAACAGCCACCAGAACCGAGGGATCGCCTACCGTTGTGTCCCATGCATAATCTGCCTCTATTTTCTGTGGTCCCCACTGCAAGCTCCAATATGGATCGTTTGGAACAAGTTGGGCTTGAACCTTCATGTTGGGTTCTATATAATTCGCCAACCCCTCAACATTTACCTCTTCTACGAAAGCTGTCACTGACGCCAACAGAAGCTCAGCAACTGCTGCCCTAACCTCGCCTCTAATTGAAACTGTGTTCACAATTTTGGCTCGGTGCTTAGCCGCCATCTTCTCCAGTTCAATTAGGCTAGTAGGCTTCTCACCGTTGACTCCGATAATTAGTCTTGTCTTGTTGTCATCTATGTAGGCGAATTGGCTCCATTCGCTTGTATCGTTGAAGTTCCATCTATCTCCACCGTATCGTGAAGTTTGACTAGAACTCTCTAAAGTTTGATTTGGCTTGGTATCTTTTGGTATTGTTTCGCTAATTTTTTCCATAAAATCATTACCGAGGACGTTATTTTCGCCGCTTTGTGCAAATGATGATCTTACGATAAATGCCACGTTTAATGTGCTTGTAAGAATTAATGTTACCAGCAGAAAGCTAATCATTTTCTTTTTCATTTCCCTTTCTCCTCTAAATTTCTAAGTATAGAAACTAATTTGTCCTAGCGTCTGCAAAAGTTACATTATGCGTACACCGACTTTTAAATTTTGTGAAACATTATTCTAGTGATATAAGGGTGCGTTTCTGGTGCCAAGTTTTCGTATGACGAATATCAAACCTGTTTAAATCCGGCCCATAATCAAAAGACTTATCAAAGCTATTTCTTTGGTTACTGTGCATAACCTTAAGCTTCATGCCGGAAAAGGCAGCATTTTCTTTAGTTAGAGCTCAGCTTTCGCTAATCTTCTTTAACTGTTTTTGATACATCTCAACGATCTCGCTTACTGTTGTCGCGTCTTCTGCCGCTTTATCAAGCCTATAGTTGCCCGTGAAACGTGGAAAACGAATTGCCAGTCCACTTCCCTTCCTTATAGAATCCATTGCGCATGTGTGGATTGGGCTTAATGTTATTTCAGCTCCTAAAATTTCAAGCACCACGACTGGCTCAAACCAAACGTCAGCTTCAAGCATTGAATTAACCCTTGGATGCCTATGCGGAATAACATGTTTCTGCATCATTTTAGGTAGTTTGGCTAAATCTTCATCTGTAAAGCCTGTTCCGCATTTTGTTACTGTTTCAAAAATGTCTGCGTCAGGATTATATGCAGCTAAAAGTAACGCTCCGTAGGTACCTGCACGTTTACCTCTACCATGAAAGGCTCCAACGATAACCAAATCCACAGTGTCCGTCATCTCGCTTTTATAATCGCGCTTATATTTTATCCAGAGCCAGCCCCTAGCTCCAGCTTGGTAAATTGAGTCTTTTGCAATTGATTTACAGACTAAGCCTTCACAGCCATCTTCTATAGCTTCGAGAAAAAATTTTTCCAACTCTTCAACGTTATCTGTAATAATATATTTGGCAATTTTCACTCTGTCGCTCCCTTCTATGGCTTTTTCAAGTGCCCGCCGCCTAACTGGGTAAGGCTCTAAGGTTAGGTCTTTACCATCTACGTAAAGCGCGTCGAACATGAATAGGGAAATAGGATATTCCTCCATGGCTTTTTCAATTCCGTACTTACGTCTGCGGTGCATCAATTCCTGGAAAGGGCGCATTTCACCTGTGTTGGGGTCTATGGCGATGCATTCAGCTTCCAAAATTGCGTCTTTTGCTTTTACATGTCTCTTAATAAGTTCGACGGCATCTGGATATTGGTCGGAAATGTTTTCTAAGCGTCTGGAAAAGAGAACGGCTTCGTCGCCTTTTTTGTGAGCTTGCAGTCTTTCACCATCATATTTATATTCAGCTATGCATCTTCCGCCAAGCTTTTCTAAAATTTCCTCTGGTGAGGATAGCCTCTCAGCTAACATGGGCCTTATGGGTTCACCTACTAAAACTTGAAACTTCTTTATTCCCTTCAAGCCTTTTTCAACAACGGTTTTTGCAACTCTTCCAAGGTCTGAGGAAATGTTGTAAGCTCGCTCTACGAGTTCGCGGGCTTCTTTTCCGCCACCATAGGCTATGGCCAACGCATCTAGAACCGTCATGTCAGCAATGCCTAAACGCAGATTTCCAGTGACTGTTCGCATGATATATTTGGCTTCTTTCGGAGTTGCAGCAGCCAAGAGCCCGGCTAAAAGTGCCATTTTGAGATCAACCGCTCCAGAGCCTGAAGTCTTGGCCATTTTATCCAATGTTTCGTAAACTTTTTGGACGGTTAAGGGCTGTTGGAAGAAGGTTACTTGTCTTTTTTTAGCCATAAATTTCTGAGCTGTTTCTCCAATGTCTCCAGTTATTTTCAAGTCTTCTTCTATTTCCCTTTCGCTTCGTCCAGAAGCACGGGCCAGAGCTTTTATAGCCAGTTTTTCAGCCACTCCTATCTCGAGGCTAACAAAGTCGGGGTATATCCTTCCCTGAGTCAAATACACAACTTTGTCAATAATATCCTTAGAAGTCTTCTTCAAAATGTCAACTAAAAGATCAGTCATTTCCAACCGTTTCGTCGTAGACTCGATCTTTTCATAAGCATCAGCAATTAAAGAATACTCCAATCTGCACCCCCTCAATCCACTAAAAACCGTCAACTATATTAAGCTACAGCCACTTGATGCATTACCATCTTCATGAGAAATTCCATCTAGAAGGTTTCATAATGAACTATTTGACTTATAGGTCTTCTATTTCGTGGTGGAGGAGTCTCAGCTGGATAACCAACAGGAACTATAGCTAAAGGTCTTACCCCTTCAGGAATCTTCAGAATTTCTCTTGCTTTTTCT
>Ga0172362_10001675_pt1 | contig 19050 bp, 14 predicted proteins | sample LakKivs1_kivu2a2_FD_114534 | JGI IMG/M metagenome (GOLD analysis project Ga0172362, IMG submission 114534) | Sediment microbial communities from Lake Kivu, Rwanda - Sediment s1_kivu2a2 | ecosystem: Environmental > Aquatic > Freshwater > Lake > Sediment | place: Rwanda: Western Province, Lake... | reverse complement strand
CCGAAGTGTTCAGATATATTACCGGGCCGACTATCGATTCATACGTATTGAGAAGTGTGCAGGAGACGTTTACATGATCTTGGATATACTCTCTTACAGAAATGTTTTTCATCTGAATCTTCGTATCGTTAAAAGAAAAGTTATGATTCAGATATTCTATAGGATCAGAAATATTTTTTAAAGGGACATTACCTACCCCCAGAGGAAACAGCTCAGTATACGGAAGATATATAGTTTCAGTGCCGTTGTGAATGGTAAGATTATAGTCTTTTATGACAATCTTGCTGGAATATTGTTTAGGTCTAAAAGGATGCCATGGTTCATGACCATTAACACCTGAAACATAACGAATGGGGAGTTTCGTATAGTTGGTCAGACCACACGGATTATCTAGGACACCCATATTTGGCCATAAAATAGTATCTCTCGTATAATTCTCTCCCGCGGTTGCCCAACAACGACCTTTAGGGATATTACTTTCATTAGACCAATCTGCATCACGAATCACATTTGAAAATTTCTGGGTCATGTTCCAAACGAAATCCAGAGGATATTCTCCACCATTGCCTTGTTCTCCCCCGCCACTTGCTTTGACTTTAATGTTCTCTGTATAGACTATCGCGGTCATGATACTGCCAATCATTAGCATGGAACAAAAAATACCAATAATTTTCCTTTTCATCTTTTTTACAACCTCCCTCAGTAACGATAACAAGTATGGGATAGATGCTTTTAATTTTTTCTATTATATGAATTATCTCTCTCTCTCTCTCTGTCTTTATTTAACTTTTTTTTCATATCCCCTGTTTAAAGAAAAACTTTATAAGGTAATCCACTTATTATTTCTTATAAGGGAGTTTATTTATGGAAAGAATAACCATTAAATCATATGCCGCAATAGCACTGACATTGCTTTTTCTTGCTGTTTCTGTAATTCCTACATTTCATGGACATCTAGTAAATAATGATCAAAAAATTTACGATTATCTTCGACCTAAAACATCATGGTTTATTGATGAAAGAACTGAGAACCAACCAAGTGAGCAATTCAATGAAAACCCTAATGCAATAACGATGTCATATGAAAAAATAGTGACTACAACTGGTGGACCAATGAATTCATCATGGCCGATGCAAAGCCATGATGTGAAACATACGGGACGGAGTCAATATAGCACGGCAGACAACCAGGGAGCGGAAATCTGGCGTGTACGTGGTGATGAGGCTGGTGCGGTAGAAAGTTCAGCGGTCATCGACAATAATAGTATTATTTATTTTGGAACGATGGGAGATCGTTCATTGTATGCATTATATTCGAATGGAACACGGAAATGGAAATATGTAGCGGATGATATTATTTGGTGCACTCCAGCCATCGCTGATGATGGAACGATTTATTTTGAAACTTGGGGCGGGTACTTACATGCATTATATCCAAATGGAACGAAAAAATGGTCTTTTACCCCATGGAATTTATTAAAATCTTCCCCTGCAATTGGTGATGATGGAACGATTTATTTTGGATGTGACAACAATAATATTTATGCTGTGAATGCAAATGGAACAGAAAAATGGCATTATGCTACAGGGTATTTTATTAATTCAGCACCAGCAATCGGAGACGATGGGACCATCTACATTGGGTCTGGCGATGGATACCTCTACGCATTATATCAAAACGGTACCCTCCGTTGGCGATACAAAACAGGTGATTGGATAAAAGGAAATCCAAGCATTGCAGAAGATGGTACTATCTATGCACCATCATTCGATGGATATCTCTATGCACTGTATCCCGATGGGACGATGAAATGGCGAAAAACCACAGGACCAAGTGTCGCAGGAGCTGGTGTCGCCCTTGCTGATGACGGCACTATTTATGTCGGGACAGAACTACTTCGCGCGTACTCCCCTAATGGGACATTGAAATGGAGTGCTGATGTCAAAGGGGATATCTATGGGACGGTTCCTGCAGTCTCCGCAGACGGCACCATCTACGTGAGCGCCGGCGGCTCCCTGGTTGCGGTGAACCCGGATGGGACGGAGCGATGGCGGAAACAACTCACCATCGCACAGATCCATTCGTCCCCGTCTATTGGTCCTGACGACCGCGTCTATGTCGGTTCGGAGACTTACGATGTAAGCCCCTATGGGTATCTTCACGCGTTTGGCCTGGGTCCGTTGCGTGCAGAGGCATATGGTCCATATGCTGGTGCGATGACTGAGCCGCTCCAGTTCACTGGTGAGGCATTCGGCGGTACCCCACCCTACATTACGTACCACTGGGACTTCGGTGATGGCAACACGTCAGATGAACAAAATCCAACACACATCTACATCCACCGAGGCGATTTCACCGCTACGTTGACCGTGACGGACAGCCAAGGAAATCACAGCCAGGACACCGCCCCTGTCAACATTGGTTACCCGCTCCCAAAAATCACCATCATTAAACCAGTGAACGCTTTTTACTTTTTTAACCTGAAAATATGCAATCTCCCAGTTGATGGCTCACTTGTCATCGGGCGAATCACCATCATCGCAGAAGTCACGCAAGTCGATGCTGATATCGACCGTGTTGAGTTCTATTACGATGGAGACTTGAAATATACGGACCGAACCCCTCCCTACCAGTATGTCTATAAACGTCACCCGCCACCGTTTGATCAGGACCTCTGGATTAGAGCGTACGACACCGTAGGAAACCGCAATGATAAAATGATCTATATCGTTAAATTGTTTTAATCCTCCTTCCTCTCTTCTCGATTATTCCCGATATTCTCATATCTTCTTGGTTCTCATAAGTCCGGAAAGAAGATATTTATAGGAAAAGGATGTTACAAAAAAACATATATCGGGGGAAAATACCGCTGAGTTTCTCGTCGATTTTCTCGTCGAAAAAATCAAATGTTAGGATTAATTTTTTAGCCTTGCTTGCTTAGAGGAATTGTAACCGTTTGACTGGTTTTAAATGCCGTTGATTGAATGTATAGAGTTTTGCTTTCCTGTTGATAGCAATGGCCGCTATCATTGAATCAATTCGCGAAAGCCCATGCTTTTCATACTCAGCTTCGAGTGTTGCTGAAAGGATTGCGTCTTCTTTTGAAAAGGGGATGATCTCGAGTCTTTCTAAATCTGGTAGGTTTTTTTTTCCGTACTTGAGCAATCCGTACCTTATCTCGTGAAGTGTCAATGACGAGATCGCGATATTTTCCCCGATATCGGTAAGTTTTTTGATTGCGATGTCACCTTGCGAACTATGTTTATCGACGATTTCGATTAACACATCGGTGTCTAAGAGAATCATCTGAGGTCACCCGTACCGATGTTCTTTCCTTTTCTCATTGATATCTTTTATGAACTCCTCTTTGTTGTCAAATTCTATGCAACCTCGAAGATTCTGCAGTATCTCTATGTTATTTTTACTGAGTCTTTCGAAGAGATCGCTAAAGCTTTCGTTTTTCCGTTTCATTGCTAGCAGTTTTTCGTACACTCGTGATTTTACCGTGATTGTTTTGAAGCTCATATATTAAACATATGTTTAAACATATATTTAATTTTTTCTATCGATTCTGATGAATTGAGAAAACGATACTATCTTCAAAAAGCGGAGAGATACGAGCTTAACTTTAGCCAATGAGACTAAAGTCTCACCGTATCTAGTGACTGGGCAATGTTTTAAAACAAAAGTCCTTAATGGACAATGATATACCAGGTACGGAATCGTGTTGTTCTGCGAACATCATCCCTTTTTCATTGCCTTCATCCCACCCTCGAATGCTTTTTTGTTAACCTCTCTATACTTCTCAGGTACGTCCTCAAGGATCGTCTCCAAAAGCACCTCAGGGTGAAACGGGAGAACCCCACTTGCGGCAAGCGCTCCAAGCATCACCGTATTTTTGGTGATAATCGCTCCTGCGTCTTTTGCGATTTGCAATGCATCGAGAGGATGTAACTTCGCGTGTGATGACAGTTCTTTGAAGATGTCCTCGACCTTTGGGTACTGCTCCCCACCTACCGCGACCGTAAACGGGATGATCGGATTTTTATCGGTGATTATTTTTGTTTTTTTATTCACATAACAAATGTTCCGTAGTGCCTCGACAGGCTCCATGCTGAGTAAGACATCCGCGGTTCCACTTGGCATTAAAGGGCTAGAGACATCCCCCATTCGTACGGTGCAGACGACTGCCCCACCGCGTTGCGCCATCCCATGGATCTCTGAGACGAACACACCTACCTTTGCGTTGACTGCGGCTTTCCCCAGCAGATTCGCCGCGGTAATCACTCCTTGTCCGCCGACCCCTGTCAGCACGATACTGGTTTTTTTCTTCATGGGCTCTCCTCCGCTGCAATCGCACCGAACGGGCAGACCTGCACGCAATTCCCACAGCCGTTACATTGGGCTGGATCGATGTGGACGCTGCCGTCCTCCGCGAAATAAAACGCGGTGCAGCCGAATTTACCGATGCAGGTTTTACACCGTTTACAGGTTTCCTGATTGATCTGGTAGACTTGGATGTCCTCCTTTGCTTTTCGCTTCCGTTGCACCTCAAGGAGGATGCAGGGGGATTTACTGACGACGACAGCAGGGCCTTTGAAGTCCAATGCTCGTTTGAACCCAGCAGTGGTTTCTTTGATGTTGTTGGGGTTGACGATCTCGATGTGTTCAATGCCGCAGCCTTTGACGACGTCCTCGACTTTAATCAGTTTCGCTGGTCTTCCCATTCCATCAATCGGCGTCCCAGGATGTGGTTGATGCCCGGTCATCGCCGTCGTCCGGTTGTCCAGAATCGTGATAACGACATCATGGTGATGGTGGACTGCGTTGATCACCGGGGGGATCCCTGCGTGGAAGAACGTTGAATCACCCATGAAGGAGACGATTTTTTGATCGGTGGCGATGGAGAATCCGCAGGCCATCCCCGCGTTGGACCCCATGCAGAGGAGCACATCGGCAACCTCGATGGGTGGTTCCTTCCCAAGCGTGTAGCATCCGATGTCCGTGGGGTAGATGGTGTCTTTTGATGCTGCTTTCTTGACTGCGTAGTAGGTGGCTCGGTGCGGGCAGCCGGCGCAGAGTGAGGGCGGGCGTCGTGGTGCTTTGAGTGTCGATTGGACGGGTGCGGGGAATGGGTTTTTCATCTTGAAGATTTTCGAGAAGGCTTCAGCGACGATGTCTGGGGTGTATTCATAGAGTCGGGAGAAATGACCGCTGGATTTTCCGTAGATCTTGACGTCAGCGCCGATATCAAAGGCGAGTTGTTTGAACTGGTTCTCCAGGAATGGTTCGAGCTCCTCGACCATGAGAAGAGAAGAGCAGGAGGTGATGAATTTCTCACACATCGCCCGGGGGATTGGATGGGTCATCCCGAGTTTCAGGATCTTCACGTTCAGATGAAGCTCCTCCGCCATCTCTTTGACATAGGTAAAGGAGACACCGGAGGTGACGATCCCAACATCCTGTGGTTTCCCAATCGTAATGATCTCGTTGAAGGGGGATTTCTCTGAGAGTTTTTCTGCTTCCTCGAGGTGTTTGAGCAGCATCGGGTGTTTCGCTCGTGCGGTCGCTGGGACCGTGACGAGCAAGGGGTCTTTTTTGAAAGACCCTTTTTTTCGTGGTGGTTGTAATTGTTGAAGCGTGATCGGGCCGCGTGCATGGTTCAACCGCGTGGTCGTACGAAGGAGCAGGGGAAGGGAGAGTTGCTCTGAGATATCAAAACCGAGTCGGGTCATCTCTTTTGCTTCTTGTGGCGTGGTCGGTTCCAGCATCGGTGCACCCCCGAACAACGCGAAGTACCGGTTGTCCTGCTCGTTCTGGCTGGAGTGGCAGTACGGGTCGTCTGCGGAGACGATGAGATGGCCGCCGCGGCAGCCGACGTACATGTATGTCATAAACGTATCAGCGGCGACATTCAGACCGACGTGTTTCATGCAGGTTAGCGCGCGCAGTCCGCAGAACGATGCGGCAGCAGCAACCTCCAAGGCGACTTTTTCGTTGACGGAGTATTGGAAATAGAACCCCGGGTCTTTGTTCTGTTGTGTCGCTTCTTTTGCGATTGCGGAGAACGTATCAGCGATCTCCGATGATGGCGTGCCTGGGTACGTGGTGGCGACATCAACGCCAGCCTCAAGGGCACCCCGGGTGATCGCCTCGTTTCCTAAGAGTAGTATCTGCTTTCCTGGGTTTTCTTGTGTGAGTTCAGACATCATCAACACCATTTTGGTAAAAGATGCACGATTCCCCTTGCATGTGGTAGAAAAAAACAGCATATAAATCTAACCCCACTCGGAGGTACCAGGTTTACCACTTCCCCTGTGGTGGCGCACCTGCATCACTACTTGCATATCCATCTACAAACAAGGTTATTAAAATAGAACCGAATTCTTTGGCCTGGAAGGAATTAAGCTGGTAGTTGTAGAGTGCATCCCATCCCTCCTAGTGAGACCAGCATCCTTCCCTTTTTTTGTGAAAGAAGTTGTTTCTTGCCATGTCACGACATGGTTTTTTTGCACAAATACGAAAGTATATGTACTCAACGCAGGTTACTGAAAAATTGGAGAGATTAAGAAGGAGTTATCGGGATCACTAACACGACTACCATATCTGCTTGTTATCCTGATTCTTGCGACTTCTTGACTGAGGAAACCACTGGAGGGTAAGAGAAACATGGCCACGAAAAACTATGTCATGATTGAGCATAAAACAGTCCCGAAACAGATACCATTGTTCGAAGAGCAAGACGATGGGAACCTGATTCCGTACGTCAAAGAAACCTAAACCGGTTTACCCTATTAGTCATCAGGACTTTCCTGAATGAGACGTGAAGGTTCCGTTCTCCTCATTTTTCCTTTGTTAAATAAAACTCATGGGATGAGGTGCGAAGGTTCTCAAGAATCCATATAAATCCGAACCGTATGTGACCTCTGAATGGAAAAAAAAGTTGCACTCAGCATCGCGGGGTCCGATTCATCTGCGGGTGCTGGGATCCAGGCAGACCTCAAAGCATTTTCCTACCTTGGTGTGCACGGGACGACGGTTCTGACCTGTGTCACCGCGCAGAACACACGACAGGTTCGATCCATTTACAAAATCCCTCCCTCGGTCATTGAAGAGCAAATCGAAAGCCTCTGCGATGATGTCACTATTGCTGCGGTGAAGACCGGGATGCTGTACGACGAGGACATCATCCACGTCGTGGCACGACAGCTAAAGAAACATCATCTCAAACCGGTGGTGGATCCGGTGATAATCGCGACAAGCGGAGATGTGCTGTCCAATGCTTCGTTTCTGGCATCATTAAAAAAAGAGCTGCTTCCTTCCGCATGCATGGTGACGGCAAACATCCCTGAGGCTTCTGCCCTTGCGTCCATGAAAATCTCCGAGCTGGAAGACGTGGAGAAGGCAGCGAAGAAGATCTTTGAGCTCGGACCAGCATATGTGCTGGTCAAAGGCGGTCATCTGCGAGGTGAGATGGTGACCGATGTCCTCTACGACGGGACCCGGTTCCATCGTTTCAGCCTCCCACGGATCCCCCAAAGGAAAGCTCACGGCTCCGGCTGCACATTATCCGCCCTAATCACCGGTTTGCAAGCGAAAGGAGAACCGCCGATCACCGCGGTCAACAAAGCAAAATCCATTGTCTGGAGCATGATCAACGAAGGGTACACCCCGGGGAAAGGTGCTGATGTAATCAATCATTCCATGACAATACAAATCCCGCCACCCATGGAAAACAACGAACAATTCGACGTCTGGCTGCAGCTGAAAAATGCGGTAGAAACACTTGTATCATTCCTACCATCCCAATTCATCCCTGAGGTCGGCATGAACTTTGTCTACGCAGTCCCCTCCGCAACAACGCGAAACCACGTCTGTGGAATCGAGGGACGAATCACCAGGTACAACACTCATGCGTTGTTATGCGGCAGCCTAAGGTTCGGCGCCTCCAAACATGTCGCCTCCATCGTTCTTGCTGCGATGTCGTTTGACAAAAGCATACGATCCGCTCTCAACATCCGCTATGCAGAAAAAACCCTGCAACGTTGCCCTAAGATTGGGTTGCGACTGGCTTCCTTTGACCGTAGAGACGAGCCTTCAACGGTTTCCTCAACCATGGAATGGGGAACGAAACAGGCGATCACCACCGCAGGGTATGTCCCGGATATCATCTGTGATACCGGTGCGCTGGGAAAAGAACCGATGATCCGGGTGCTAGGGAAAACCCCCTGTGACGTTCTTGCCAAAATCAAGAAAATCGTGAACGCTTCCTCCTCATAAGATACAAAATTACGAAACATATATAAACGAGGACGTCCTTAAGACCGACCACTAACCTAGGAACTTACGGAGAGGTATAGTTTATGACAGCAAAAGAAGAAAGCGAAGAAAACGTGATCTATGTAGGAAACAAACCACCAATGAGCTACGTTCTGGCAGTCGTTACGCAATTCAACAGTGGGTCCACCGAAGTCGTCATCAAGGCACGGGGCCGAGCGATTAGCAGAGCGGTCGACGCAGCAGAAATCACCAGAAACCGGTTTGTCCAAGATGCAAAGATCAAAGAAATACGCATCGGAACAGAATCCATCACCAACGAAGAAGGACGAACCTCAAACGTCTCCTCTATCGAGATATCCCTGACGAAGTAAACAGGAGTATTATCCACCCATAATACTTCTTTCCTTTTATTTTTACTTTGATGTGGATACTATAACGATATTCTTTTTTTAAAAAAAGAGAAATGGAGCCAGAGATTTTGGCTCGTTCATATCAGAATTATTGTCCTTTTTCCGGTAGCATATAGGCGATATCGTCCCAGGGGTGCCTGTACAATCCCTGTTTCAGGCGTTTCTGATCCAGATAATGCCCGATGAGCCCGATGCTGCGGCCAAGGACGAACAACCCGTTCAATGCACCCATTTTGATGTACTCATCCGCCTCTTGCTTGGGAAACTCCGAGCGGAGCAAGTCAACAAAACAAATCCCGATACATCCGTCCACATTTAAAATGAGGTTATCGCGTTTCGAGGTCGTGATTTTTTCGACCTCTCGAGCGTAATCCAACAAGGGAGTGCTCTTGAAATGCTTCTTCGCATACGAGCTGATAATCGTAACCCGCATGTCAGGGTTGTGGATGGATTTGATCAGATGACCGATTCCTTGAATGTTCACGCCTTTCTTCTTCATATCATCGACGAACTGTTGTGGGGTTTTTCCCGCGTCATACGCTTCAGAGAACATCTGTGCTGCGCCATCAATCGCTCCACCGAACCGTGGACCAATGGTGAGCATCCCGGAGACAAGAGAGGAAATCAGGTCCTTTCCTGCACGGGTCGCAACAATCGTGTTATGTGCACCAGACACTGCAGGCCCATGATCAGCGGTGACCATGACTGCCATTTCAATGAATTTCGTAGCATAGCCAGGTAACAGTTTCTTAAACCAGAGGATGGACAGCACACCACCGATGCCGATATCTTTTTTGAACACCTCAGAAATCGACATGTTCCCGTAGAGGAGTTCCTCACCACGGTCATCGGAAATCGTTGAAATGAAACTCGCTGGTTTTCGGACCAGGTTTGCCTTCACCGCTGCTTTATAATCCATTGGCATCTTGACGACCGGGGGCTCTGGTCGGGGGATGATGATCTTCTTTTTGACGAGATTTTTGTACACCATTGCGATTTTTTCCCCGTAATCATCAAACGAATCCGGTACAATAGCACCAGCTGCTTTTAATGCTGCGTTCTTTGCATCAGCGGTTTCTGATTCAGACCCTGCTTTTGCTCCCGCATGCCCGAACTGCACCTCGGTCTTGAACGCTTTGGAGCAGGTGCCGGTGACCCACATCACCAATGGTTTGGTGATTAATTTCTTCTTCAGTGCATCCACAATCGTGTACTCATCGGATCCACCGACTTCACCAAGACACACGAGCATCTTAATCTCAGGGTTTTTCTCGAATCGAAGGAGATGGTCCAGTAAGACAGTCCCCGGGAATCGATCACCGCCGATGGCGATCCCCTCATACAGTCCATCGGTGTTCTGAGACACGATGTTGTATGCCTCGTTGCTTAATCCACCAGATTTTGAGACAAAACCGACAGAACCAGGTCGATGGAGCTTCGAGTCCATGATGTTCTCAATGGTTCCACCGGTGTTCCCTATTTTGAATGCGCCAGCGACAATACCACCGACGGTGGCTGGGCCAATGATGACTTTCTTGAGTTGTTTTGCTTTTGCGATTAACTCCCGCATCCGACGTTCTGGGACTCCCTCTGCGATAATGACGATGGTCCGCAGTTGTGGGATTGCGAAGGCTTCCTCGGTGGATGCCGCAGCTGAACGGAACGACGCGAAGTTAATCATCACGTCAACATTTTGATGTCTGTTCACCGCGTTCTTCAAGGATTTATAGACGGGGACAAGGATTTCCTTTGGCCCGAAAAAGAACTTCTGGAACCCATCATTTCCTGTTGGATTGACAATAGCGGCAACAGAAGGAGTTTTCCGGCCTGCAACGTAATCGAAGTCTAGCATCCGCTGCACTGCGTTGGTCTGCATGTTATAGATGAACGATTGGGTGTCTTTATCAAATAAAATGTAGTCTTTTTTGCTAGCCATACTTATTTGCCTCCTTGAAGTGCCATACTGACGATCTTGGTCATATGAGTCTCTGGCCCATACACCTCGATAGGGACGCCGAGTTGTTCACCAAGTTCTCGCATGACCCGTAAGCCTTCTTTGTAGTTCGGTCCACCCCTACGGACATAAATCTTCACTTTGTTTTCTTTGAGTTTCTCTTTGTATTCCTTTAATGCACGGACGATGCCTTTGAAGGTGTTTGCCACATCAGTGAAGTTCGCAATCCCACCACCAATCAACAGGAATTTTCCTTTCGGGTTTTTCTTTCGGGTCATGAGATCCAGGATTGTAATTGCATACAGGTAGGTGAACTCCTCGTTGGGATCACCAGAGTACTCACCATAGTTTGCCATCTCATTCATGAACCCAAGATCGGTAATTGTGTCTGCGTAGATGACAGAAGCACCACCACCAGCGACCATGGTCCAAACCCGGCCTTCTGGATTCAGTACGGTGAGTTTCAAGGATGCACCGGTTTTGGAGTCGAGTTCTTTGATGTAGGCTTCTTCTTTGGTAAGCATCCGTCCGAAGGGCGAGGGAAACTGGATGCCACCCCATTTCTTCCCGCTGACAAACTCAGCGGTGTCATCGAGTTTCGCAGCAAGATCAAGAGGGACGATACGGTTTTTGACGACAACGAAGGGGTTGATCTCAAGGTAGGTGTAGTTCAGGTCAGCATAGAATTTGAACATCCCCTCGATGAAACCAGCAATCAACTCCTGTCGTTCTTTTGGGATGTTCCCGAGCAGTGTTTTTTGAATCTCAGCAGCTGTAGGGTACGTGCCGATTGGGATGGTCATGCGGACTGCTTTTGCGTCGATATCCCCGACGTTGATACCGCCTTGATGATGGAAGAGGATCTGGTCACCCTCCCGTTGTGAGAGGATTGCCAGGTAATATTCGTCGTTTTCATTATGTGGAACGAACGGTTCGACGATGAAATGATCAAGGATCCCTGTCACCGCACCGACGGTGACTGGTTTGCTCATGCGTTCTTTGATCCATTTCTCTGCCTCTTTCCAGTCTGCGTTGAGCAACAACAGCTTGCTTTTCCCTCGTCTTTTGATGAGTTGGTCTGGCTTCACCACGAGTTTTTCTTTTGTCAGCCATGGATACTTCGAAGGTAGTTTTTTCAGATCGGTCTCTGGCCCGACCGTCACAAATTTCTCGTCGATAGCATAGGTTCCATTGGTATATTCCTTGAGCAGACGTGCAATCATGCGTTTCCCATCTGCTTCTCGTATTGCTTTCTGCGCCATTCTTTATCCTCCTTAGTTAGAGTTTTTTCTTCAGGTGATCCGCGATGGCATCAATGAATTCTTCGGTGTACACCTGTCTGTTTTTCGAGTGTGGTATCGCGACTTTCAGCAGATCCCCGGTCATGATGCCATTGTGGATTGTCTCAAGGGATGCTTCCTCGAGTTTATGAGCGAAGTCCACAAGCTCTGGGGTATTATCCAGCTCCCCTCGTTTTTTCAACGCACCGGTCCAGGCGAAGATGAGTGCCATGGGATTTGAGCTGGTTTTTTCTCCTTTGAGGTATTTGTAGTAGTGTTTCTGGACGGTCCCATGGGCTGCCTCGTATTCGAAGTATCCCTCTGGGGAGACCAGTACCGAAGTCATCATCGCTAGACTGCCGTACGCGGAGCCGAGCATATCGGACATGACGTCTCCGTCGTAGTTTTTACACGCCCACAACATCCCGCCCTGGGATTTTATGATGCGGGCGACCGCGTCGTCGATTAAAGTGAAGAAATATTCAATGCCAGCCTCTTCGAATTTTTCTTTCCAGTCTTTCTCGTATTCTTCTTGGAAGATCTGTCGGAATCGTGCATCGTAGGTTTTTGAAATCGTATCTTTGGTGGCGAACCAGAGTGGTACCTTTTGGTCCAGGGCATAGGTGAAGCATGCTTTGGCGAAGCTGCGGATGGATTTGTCGGTGTTATGGATTCCTTGGATGATCCCTGGGCCTTTGAACTCATGGATGGTTTGGATGATTGGTTGTCCACCGTCTGCAGGGAGAAAGGTGAGTTGTGCTTTTCCTGCTCCGGGCACGCGAATCTCCTGGTTTTTGTAGACGTCTCCATAGGCATGTCTGCCGATGTGGATCGGCTTGGTCCAGTTCCGTACTCCAGGGGGGATGTTCTTCGCCAGGATCGGACTGCGAAAGACAGTCCCGTCCAGGATTGCTCTGATTGTCCCATTGGGGCTGGGCCATTCTTTTTTAAGGTTGTATTCTTTGATGCGGTCCTTGTTTGGGGTGATGGTGGCACATTTCACCCCGACACCGTACTTCTTGATCGCTTCTGCGGCATCACGGGTGATTTGGTCACCGGTCTCATCGCGTTTTTTCAGTCCAAGGTCGTAGTATTCCAGGTTCATCTCGACAAATGGGAAGAGGAGTTTTTCTTTGACCATCTGCCACATGATTCTGGTCATTTCATCTCCATCGATTTCTACGAGGGTGGTTTTCATCTTGATTTTTTTGGTTGTCTCTTTCGTGTTTTTCATGGATGTATGTCCTCCTTTCTTATTTGATATAATTTAAAGATCCTCCCGCCAGGATGATATGTCGGTCACGATCTGAGAGCTCAAAAGTTGCCATGAACTCTGTTTTTTTTGTTGTGTTTTTGACTTTCACGGTGGTTTCTTTTCCAGAGAGGATTGCCCGTATCCCTGGGATTTCAAGGTGGTCTCCTCGCTCGATGGTCGCGTAATCGTCTTTGTTGACGAAGGTGAGAGGGATGATGCCGAAGTTGATCAGATTTGCTTTATGGATCCGCTCCATGCTTTTTGCTATCACTGCTTTCACCCCCATGTACATCGGGCAGAGTGCAGCATGTTCCCTTGAGGAACCTTGGCCGTAGGAGATCCCGGCGACGATGATATTATGCATACCGGATTCTTTTATTTTCTTAGCTCGTTCGTAGAACTTTGGGTCGACGACTTCGAAGAGGAACTCGGAGTACTTGGGAACATTGGAGCGGTATTTCATTTTCGCACCTGCAGGGATGATATGATCGGTGGTGATTTCATCACCGACTTTGATGGTAACCTGGGCGATGATGTTCTCCGGCAGGGGAATATTCTTTGGTGGTTCACCGATGTTTGGTCCGCGTTCGATTTTTACTTTTGAGGGATCCTTTGGGGGAAGGATGAACATGCCATCATCAACGTGGAATTTCTTTGGTATAGGAATCGTTGGGTAGGTAATCCCGATGCTTTCCAAATCGCGTGGATCAGTGATTTTACCGGTGATGACTGCAGCAGCAGCGCTCTGGGGGCTGACGAGATAGACTTGTGCGTCTTTGGTCCCGGATCTTCCTAGGAAATTCCTGTTACTGGTCCGAAGGGAGACCGCTCCAGATTTTGGTGATTGATTATTGCCGATGCAGAAGCCACAGGCGGATTCGGCGATGCGTGCGCCTGCTGCAAGAAGAGCGGATAATCCGCCGTCACGGGTGATGTTTTCGAGGACTTGTTTGGATCCAGGGGCAAGGACGAAACTGACGTTAGGATGTACGATTTTGTCTTTGAGGATGTGTGCAACGGTCATCATATCCGTATACGAGGAATTCGTACAACTCCCGATACAGACCTGGTCGACGGAGAGGCCTTCGATGTCCCTGATTTTTTTGACGTTGCCAGGGCTGTGTGGTGTTGCTGCGAGTGGTTCAATGTCGCTGAGGTTGATATCGACGATCCGATCGTAGACAGCATCCTCATCCGCTCGTATCTCTATCCAGTCTTTTTCTCTTCCCTGGGTTTTGAGGAATTGTTTGGTAATCTCATCGCTGGGGAACACCGAGGTGGTGACCCCGCATTCTGCTCCCATGTTGGTGATGGTCGCACGGTCCGGGACGGAGAGGGTTTTGACTCCTTCGCCGCCGTATTCAAAGACGCAGCCGACGTTCCCTTTTGTCGAGAAGATCTCAAGGACTTTGAGGATGACGTCTTTTGCGGAGACCCAGGGTCTGAGTTTTCCAGTGAGATGAATCTTGATGACTTTCGGGTAGGTCAGGTAGAAGAGGCCTCCGGCCATGGCGACCGCAACATCCAGTCCGCCAGCCCCGATCGCGATCATGCCGATGCCGCCACCGGTTGGAGTATGGGAGTCTGAACCGAGGAGTGTTTTGCCTGGTTTTCCGAAGCGTTCGAGATGGACCTGGTGGCAGATGCCGTTGCCTGCGCGGGAGTAGATGATGCCGTATTTCGCGGCGACGCTTTGCAGGTATCGGTGGTCGTCTGCGTTTTCAAACCCGATCTGAACGGAGTTATGGTCAACGTAACTGACGGACAGTTCGGTTTTTACCCTGGGGACATTCATCGCCTCGAATTGGAGGTAGGCCATGGTTCCTGTGGCGTCTTGGGTGAGTGTTTGATCGATTCGGATTCCGATCTCTTTTCCTTTTTCTGGTGTGCCTTCGATGATGTGGGTAGTAAGTATTTTTTCGGTGATGGTTTTTCCCATAATCTGACCTCTCATACTACGTTTCGGTGCGGGAATGGAAATTGATTTAATAAACTTTGTGTCCTCGTTTCCTCACATAAACAATTAATTGTCGATTAAAGTTGTATTTTAGACCAATTTATTGAATATTTTGAGCTTTTTACTAAAATAGAAAAATGATTTTGGTATTATGAGATAATTATTTATGGGGGTGTTCCATTGCAGGGTCCGTGAACCAACGCTTCCTCACGAAGAACGAAAAAAAAGTCCTCAGCGGCATCTGCGCCCATCCACAGATTACGGACAGCGAGCTATCCAAGATCCTCCAGGTGAAACTCTCGACGCTCACCTCCATCAAACGACGACTCACCGCACAAGGATACTACCGACCACTCATCTTCCCCCTCCCAAACAGACTCGGCTGTGAACTCCTCGCAGTCATCTACATCAAATTCAATCCAGTCATCCCCCTGAAACAACGCATAGAGACCACCAAACGATCCATCGAAGTCTTCGACGAAATATTCTTTTCCGTCGGAGAAGAAGAAAAAGGCTTCTCTATCAGTCTTTCCCAGAACTACACCAACATCGGACGCATCAACGAGATACGCACGGAAACCTTCGCAAAACTTGGCCTGCTGGAAAAAGAATACCCTCACGAAATCATCTTCCCCTTCGAAACCAGCCGCATCCACCGGTTCTTCGACTTCTCCCCGTTCCTCCAACACCTCTTCAAAATCCAGGAAACCAAACAAATCACCACAACCCAGGAACTCTTCCAAAAAGTAAGCACGGAACAGCTGTCATTAAAAGAAAAAAAAGTCTTCAAAACCCTCGTCGAGCACCCAACCGCGACCACACAACAACTCGGAGACCTCGTCAACCTCTCACGCCACACGGTCGCACGCATGAAAAAAAAATTCTTCGAAGACGGACTGCTGCAGACATTCATCCTCCCCAATCTCAAAAAATTAGGCGCCGAGATCCTCACACTCTCCCATATCAGCTTCAACCTCAACAAAGCACCCAGCCCGCAGGAACTGGCATACCTCAATACGCCCTCAACCATCTTCTTTGCAAGCAGAAAATTCGAAGCAGTACTGCTCTCCGCATACCAAACCTTTCAAGACTATAAAGAAGACGAAATGAACAAAATCAGATATCTCAAAGAACACAATTTATTCTCCCATCCCCCCTTCATCAGCACCTACATGTTCGAACGGATGGAAGTCATCAAAGACTTCGATTTTTCACCACTCGTCCGCAAGATCCTCCGGGACGATTCCGAGACGCAATATTAAGGAGAAAAATCAAAAGAGAGAGGAAAAACTTCATATACTACAACTCTGTTGCGGCACATCCCCATCACCAGATGGGACACAGCAAAGAAGACCATCAGGATGACGGTCTTTGGACGCATCAGAGACTAGATATCAAATATGATATATGTAAAAAAAGAAACAAAACGGGTGAGGTCATACTATGACTGGCGAAAACATATCTGTCCTCTTGGACGAAAAACGGGTTTTTAAACCTTCAAAAGAATTTGTGAACAACACAAATGTAAAGCAGTGGATGGACAAACACAACATTAAAACAATCGACGAATTGTACAAAAAAACCGACAACTGGGAATGGTTCTGGAGTGAAATCGCAAAAGAACTTGTCGAATGGTACACCCCTCCGAAAAAAACAATCGAATGGGAAGCACCCTGGGTGAAATGGTTTGTCGGTGCAAAATACAACATCGTCCATGACGCGGTGGATAAACATGTGAAAACCTGGCGGAAAAACAAAGTCGCCTTCATCTTCGAGGGAGAACCAGGGGACGTTCGAAAATTAACCTACAATGATCTTTCCATCGAGGTCAACAAGCTCGCAAACGCATTGCGAAAAATGGGAATTAAAAAAGGAGATCGAATCGGTATTTACCTTCCAATGATCCCTGAATTACCTATCGCCATGCTTGCCTGCGCGAAAATCGGGGCAATCCACTCGGTGGTCTTCTCCGGGTTCAGCGCTTCTGCATTCCGTGACCGGATGCTCGATTGTGAGGCAAAAGCGGTCATCACCTGCGATAGTTTCTGGCGACGAGGAAAAAAAGTACCTCTGAAGAATCAAACAGATGACGCAATCAAGGAAGCCCCCAGCGTCCAACACGTTATCGTGTACAAGAGAACTGGGGATGCAGTCAACTGGGACCAACACAAGGATTTCTGGTGGCATGACATCGTCAAAGACATGCCCCGGGAATGCGAAACCGAGAAACTCGACGCCAACGACCCACTCTATTTCCTGTACACCTCCGGCACGACCGGGAAACCAAAAGGAATCATCCACGCCCATGCAGGATACGCAGTCGGAATCGCACAGACGTTGAAATGGGTCTTTGACATCAAAGACGAGGACGTCTACTGGTGCGCCGCTGATATCGGATGGGTCACGGGACATTCCTACATCGCATACGCGCCCTTGATCCTTGGCGCAACCTCCGTCATCTACGAAGGAGCCCCGGACTGGCCACAGCCGGACCGCTGGTGGGACATCATCGAACGCTATGGCGTCAGTGTGTTCTACACCTCCCCAACCAGCGTCCGATTATTCATGAGACACGGGGAAGACTGGCCAAAGAAGCATGACCTCAGCAGCTTACGACTCCTCGGGTCAGTCGGAGAACCAATCAACCCTGAAGCTTGGATCTGGTATTACAAGAACATCGGTGGCGAACGCTGCCAGATCATGGATACCTGGTGGCAGACCGAAACCGGGCATTTCGTCATCTCACCCTTACCTATCACACCCCTTAAACCTGGGTCAGCAACACGAGCGTTACCCGGGATGGCCGCCGCGGTCTACAACGAGCAAGGCCAACCCGTGGTGAACGGTGGGGGAAACCTCGTATTGCTCCATCCCTGGCCAGGAATGCTCCGAGGCATCCACAAAAACCCGGAGCGATACAAAGAAACCTACTGGGGGAAATACAAAGGCATCTACCTCGCCGGTGACGTCACCCGCCAAGACAGCGACGGATACTTCTGGATCCAAGGACGAGCAGATGATGTCTTAAAGATCTCCGGTCACCGTATCGGCAACTCCGAAGTCGAATCCGCCCTGGTCAGCCATCCGATGGTCGCAGAGGCAGCAGTCATCGGAAAACCACATGAGGAAAAAGGAGAATCCATCACCTCGTTTGTGGTGCTCAAGAAAGGCATTGAACCGACTGAGGATCTCAAGAAACTCCTCCGGGAACATGTCGCAAAAGAAATGGGAAAACTCGCACGACCCGATGAGATCTGGTTCGTGTCTGACGTACCAAAGACCCGAAGCGGAAAAATCATGCGACGCGTCATCCGGGCAAAGGCTCTTGGCCAAGAAGTCGGTGACACTTCGACCCTGGCAAACCCAGAAGCAGTCGATGAAATCGGGAAAGCACGGTAAAACCACTTTCTTTTCCCTTTTTCTCTTTTTATTTTTTTTAACAAAAACCTTTTCTCGTTCAATTGATATCGTTCCGCTGAGGCTCTATGGAAAAAAAACATCTTGAGGAGGGTATTATACAGCTCATCCTCAAAGCAGAGACAGAGATACCATCTGATGTGATCACCGCATTGAAACACGCGCAGGATGTTGAAACCGGGGCTGCGAAAATCCAACTTCAGGCGATGCTGGAAAATGTAGACATGGCACAGAAGAAACGATGCCCGATGTGCCAGGATACCGGTATTTTAACGTTTTTTGTGACCGTCGGGACGAATGTCCGCACACCAGGAATATTCAAACAGGTCATCGAGCAAGCGGTTGTCCGCGCAACCCAGGAGATCCCCTTGCGACCAAACACGGTTGATCCCATGACCGGGAAAAATCATGGGGATAATCTCGGGTCGTACCTCCCCCACATCCTCTGGGATTTCGAACCAGGGGACCATGTTCACATCACGATACTTCCCAAGGG
>Ga0172362_10001671_pt1 | contig 19074 bp, 14 predicted proteins | sample LakKivs1_kivu2a2_FD_114534 | JGI IMG/M metagenome (GOLD analysis project Ga0172362, IMG submission 114534) | Sediment microbial communities from Lake Kivu, Rwanda - Sediment s1_kivu2a2 | ecosystem: Environmental > Aquatic > Freshwater > Lake > Sediment | place: Rwanda: Western Province, Lake... | reverse complement strand
ACCACCCGCGCAGAAGACAGGTCAGGACGGGATTGATGGTCAGCTGTACTTCACCAAACCCCTGCATTCCATTGCGGATTTCCTGGTACCCAAAAGGCAGGATAAACTCCCGGTAATCATCATGGCAGTAAGTCAGCTCGCCCCCTAAGGCAACGCGGATAGTTTTGCGGAGAACAGTCTGAAAGCACAGGCGTACCTGATCCTGGCGTACTTCGTTTTCCATGACAATCACTGCATAAGGATTGGCTTCCGCCCATTCGGTAAAGATCTGATTATCGTACAGCAACTGGATGCCGTACCGCGCTTGTGCGGGCCAATAGTCAAATCCAGCCACAATGCGGTTTCCCTCGCGAACAGCATACCCCCGAGGATTGGGAATGGTGACACTGCCGACCGTCACTTCGGTTGACTTTGCTCCCCGGGCGATGCCCATCTGCAAACGCAAGCCCTCGAAAAGAAAATCATTCAGCGCCGCCTGCAGACCACATTCGTAACCCATTCGGTTATCGTTTTTACGGTTAGTGGCTCTCGGATTCTCGGGAAAATAGACGTGATAGCCAAACCACGTATTGACCAGGGCATCCTGCAGATATTTCACCGCCTCGTATTTCGACTGTACATTGAAATAGCGTCCGAACACTCCCAGTTCCAAATTATCCCGCACGAGTCCCAATCCGCCGGTCAGGTCTATATCACGCATGATGGTTTCACATTGAGTGAAGACATCCTTGAGGCCACGCTCGACACCATAATTCACGGCTATCCCGGCCAGGCAATTAGCAGTGATCTGACAATTATACAAAAAGCCAATCCGCGGACCGTCATAACTCACGTTCCCGGAGGTCGTATCCGAAAGGGCAAACGGTGCGGTATAAAATTCCTTTTCCAGGGAACGGAATACCCGCGATTGATCGAGACGCTGATAACTGATCGTCGTGCAGAGCGTCAGGCGCTCGGAAATTTGTTTGATATTCAGCAAATGCAGTTGGTAATCATTCGAGGCCTGGGGATCATATTGACGATGAAAGCGATTCGTCTGGCGGGTGTAATGGGCGGTGTAAAAATTATAATCCTCATGATAAGCTATGCGGAAAAAAGCCGGATTCCCGCTCCAATCATACAGTGCCGTCCGTTCCGTCCGGTACAAATTGCGATTGGGTATCGCTTTAAAAATCGGATAGTCAAATCCGGATGCCAATGTGGTTATACCGGTCAGGACCAATCCGCAGATCACCTTGCGCACAACACTGTACATCTTCATCCTCACAATTTGCTAATCCAGGTATTTGACATTGCGAATCCCTTAACGATCCTAATGCGACCAGCCCGGGGTCGGTGGTTTGATGATGGCGAAATCCACAAATGAATTGTTCGTATCGAAACCGGGGGTAATCCGCTCCACCGATTGACCACTGTATTTCTGGTTACCACGCCCGGCCCAGCCGCGGTCTAAAATGCGGTCAATGTCCTTGATATGTTCGCTCAAACTGCAGTATTCCACGCAATCTACCACCGTGTTGATCGCCAATCCATCACTCATGATGGCATCACTGCCGTCAGCGAGAGCGATGACATTGGAGGAGAGATTAATCAGAAAGTCGACGTTCTTCCCGGTGATGATATTGAACAAATTGGGAATATTGGGGTCGTCGTAGTCCCCGAAATCCATCTGGTTGACGAATTCCCAGTCTGCTCCCGATAAGTCAATACTGGTGGCGAAAATTTTACGGTGATCATAGGCATCCACCGCCAACACCACAAATTCGCCCGGCTGAACCGGATACTGCCGTCCGGTCAAGGGCGTGCCGGGGAACTGAAAAGCATACGTCACCCGGTCGAGCATGTGATAGATCCGGCAGACGATCATGCCATCCAAATACTTGATTTCATCGGAGGAATTATACAACTCCACAAACTGATCGTAAAACCAGAAGGAAGTGTTTTGCGGTCCGGTATAGTAAATCTCATTGATTTTCAGACCGGGCAGGGCATTCGCCGCCATGGTATAAACCGTATCCTCAAAAAAGTTGCTGTTGAGCGCCTTTATCTCGCGCATCGTATCTACAACGGTAATGGTGATGAAGGAATCCGGAACCAGAGCGCCCGTGCTGTCCATAAAGGGCAGGCGGACGGTGGCTTTTATATCCAAGTCATAGGTAGCGAACGGTAGATCATCAAAAACAACGACGCCCGCTGAGTCGGTTCGCGCATTGAAATCCCCGATACTGTAGTTGGTAATGCGCAACCTGACCGGCAGGTCTGGTAAAACCTCGTTGTAGCCTAAGGAATCGTCGCGAAAAACTACCGTCAGTTTGATCGCATAGGAACCATCGTACTGCAGAGGCTTTTCCCTGAAACAGGACGTCAGACTGATTGCGCCGATCACCCATATTATCCAATGCTTTACCATTGTGCGCTCACCTCCAGTCCATAAAAGATCGGCGGATTTTCTTCGTAGATAAGACCCTGCCAGGATTTATAGGGCGCCCGGTCATCGAACAGATTATTGATGAAAAGCGACACCTCGGCGTTCTGGGTCAGCGATTTGGTGATGCGGAAATTAATGATCCAGCGTCCTCCCGAATTATCCAGATAACGATCAAAATAATACCTCATTCCCTGATACCACAGATACACTTGGCCATCAACGGTCTTATAAGTCGAATTACTGCGGTAGACCGTTTTATGATGCTCGAGAGGAATATGCTGGGCGTCGAGGGTAATCCAGACCCCTAAGCGATTGCTGATGTAATTGACCTGATAATCCAGGATCACTTTTTCGCTCCAGTTATATTCCGGTTTGTACCAGAGATCTTCCCAGCTGGTCTCCCAGCCAGAATCATAGGCTAATCCGTGGCGGCCCGATTTGCTGAATCGATAAGTGACATTCATCCGGTACTGAAAATTGCGGAGGCGCTGCGTGCGGAGCGTGATTTCGACTCCGCTGGAACGGCTCCAGCCTAAGTTTTCAAAACGACTCCAGTCAGCAGTGGTAATTGTGTCCGGATTCTGGGCATAACCCCAGGGATAATCAACTCCCGCCGGCATATTGTCCGAGGTCTGATAGTAGCCGGTAGCCGAAAAGCCGAAAAGGCCACTGATTTTCCAATCCCAGGAAATTTCGGTTTTATCGATTGAATATGCTTTGAGGTGCGGATTGTACTGGATCTGTTCTTCCTCGATAATCAGGGTGTCTTTCTGGTATTTGAAATAGGCCGGCGGCTTGTAGATGTAACCCAACGAAATGGCTTTGACGCTTTTGCCCCAGCCCAGGCGCAGGCGGACATCGTCACTGAAGAAATACTGCAGGTTTACCCGCGGACTGAGAAACTCGCCATGTTTGGAACTCAGGAGATGTCCGTCACGCAATGGCCCGAATCCGGTCGGTGAAAAGACATCATAGCGCAGTCCGCCCATCAGTGTATAGCGGTCCTTGAAAAACCGACCGGAAAAAATATCTTCCACGTAGGCCGTCAGAGATGGCAGGTCGGGATAGTCGCTGAAAGCATAACTGCGGCGACTGGAATATTGCCCGTAGTAGGGATACTTTTCATCCAGAAGCAAGCCCGGTCCCGTATTCTTTTCATAATTCCCTTCGGCACCGATAAGCAGTTCGTGCTTCCCAAAGCGCCTCTGGCGTATGAGACGGCGCTGAAGCTTGGCACTGACCTGCCATTCCTGACCTACTTCGCGGTATTTGCCGATATAACCGGGCAGAACTTCGAGCATCGAGGTATCGCGCGGCACAAATGCAGTATCACCGGGAAGGATTACGGTATCTATGACCGTCGTGTCGTGATAGACATTGTAATTTTCGGCCACCCACTTGGAACGAAAGGCATTCTTGTTGTTCAAATTAATACCGATTGACCCTTTGAGACGGTCTTGGGCCGATTTCTGGTAGTCGAAGCTGTAATTGACGGTGGCGAGGTAGCCGCGATTGTAACTGCGCGTCCGTTCCACGTCGGTCGGTTTCTCATTGTCGAATGTCTTGGTATAACTCGCGCTCAGCCTATTTTCCAAACGTCCCTGCAGGTATTGATTGGTCAGATTGCCGCTGAAGTGCAGGCGGTGGAACTCATCCCCTTCTTTGCGCAAATTGCGTTCGCTGTAGGCATAATTCAAATGATAATCCAACACCTGGTTACCCAACCGGATGCCGTGCGAAAAACTGGCGGACTTGGTGTCGGGATTGATCTTGGCATTCAGTTTGGGTGCGGTGCGCCCGGCCTTGGTTTCGACCTTGATGACCCCCGTGGCAAAATTGCCGTATTCCACCGACGGAATGCCGGTTATGACTTCGACCGATTTGATATTCTCCGCCGGAATATTGCGCAGGTCCAGCCCCGTTTCCCCCGAACTGCCGTAAATTTTTGAAGTCGCATTGGCATTCGTGGAAAGCTGGTTACCATCCACGACCACTGCCACGCCGAAGTACTCGAGGGCTGGCAGAGAATAGGAAGCCGCCGATACGGAGCGAATGCCAATGTTTTGAGCATCGGATAACCCCGGATTCTTGGCCTTATCCACTCCCGGCACCAAACTGATGATATCGCCCAGACTGGTGGCCTGCATATGCTCGATTTCACCGGAATCAATCTTGCGGGTGGTCACCGGTTGCTCGGGAATCAGTTCCTCCTGCACCGAACAGACTTCTATACCACCCAACATAAAGCAGTAATCGCTGGCCGATTTGCCCTCCATCTTCAATAATTTGACATTGATGGTATAATTCTGCTCGCGTTCGATTTTCAGGTCAAAAAGCACATTTTTAAAGTAACCGTCCCGAGCGACTTCGATCGTGTACACTCCCGGCGTGACATCAGTCAGGATAAAGTACCCGGTCTGATCGGAAACCACCGTCCGCGAGAAATTTGCCTCACTCCGTCTGAGCAGGATGACCAGCGCATCACCAATGTTGGTCTTGTTCATCTGGTCCTGCACTTTACCGCTGATAACGGCCGCGGAGCTCCATGTCATTCCCGACATGAGCGCGATTGCGATTAAAAACTTCTTCCCCATTGCTGATCCTGCAGTCAAGCCATCATCCCCACTGGACTTGCCTTTGGTATTTAAATCATCTGAATTCATCGAGTGCGTTATCGGGGATGTCACCCGAAACCGCGATTATGTAGTTGTTCGTATCCAAATATTTCCGTGCCACCCGTCGAATATCTTCTTTCGTGACCGCCATAATCCGCTGGCGGCTCTTATCGAAGTGATCAAGCGGTTGCTTATTAGACAACATATTAAAGACAAGGCCCCCGACGTCGTCCAGCGTACGGGTATTCATGGTCAGCAGGGCAATTTTCCGCGCTTTGGCTTTCTCCAGTTCCTCATCAGTCACTCCGCTTTGCTGAACCTTTTCAATTTCCTTAAAAATTCCACGCACCATGCGACTCAGGTTGGCTTTATCCAGCTCGGTGCGGATATTCCAGTACCCGCCATGTTCGCGCACCCACAGATTACTGCGGATGCCGTAACTTAGTCCCTGTTTGTCACGCAATTCCTTGCCCATCCGGGAAGTCAGCGAACTGCCGCACAGAATCGCTTCCAAAAGTTCCAGCGCCTCGAGGTCGGGATTGTTGACCCTGATGCCGCCCTCCACAGGATTGAAAGCGATATCCAGCCGGCATTGTTTGTACTCCGGATTGCCATAAACGAAAACACGTTTGCCACGGATAGGCTGGATCGAAGTAAAAGGCAAGTTGGCATCTCCGGATTTTTTCTGCCATTTTCCGAAGGTGTTATTGAGTTTCCCGATAATTTCGGTTTTATTAAAATCCCCGACGATAATCAGTTGCAGACGCGCCGGACTGTAATATTTATTCCAGAAATTAATCAGGTCTTCCCGGGTCAATTGTTTGAAAGCGTCCACCGAACCGGCATAGGGTAAGGCATACTGGTGACCTTCGAAGACGGCTTCGAACATGGCGTAAAAGGCTTTCATGCGGGCGGTTTCTTTGTACTCGCGGGCACTTTTGATTAAAAGCGGACGCGCCTTTTCAATTTCCTCGGGAGGAAAACTGGGCTGACTGAGCACCTCGTAGCTATGGTTCAGCAGTTTGTCGGCATCCTTCATCAGCGCATAACCCTGCAGGACAATGCGGTTCCAACTCTGACTGATGTCGCAGGTGTACGGCGTAAAGGCGCGTTCCTCGATAATCTGTTCGTACTTGCGCTGAGCCGTACCGCGTTGGATAAGGCCTTCGACCATTCGGCGGATTCCGGGATATTGAACTTCTTCCGGCAAGCGTCCGGTTTCGATCAGGCCCAACAAATAAATAGTCGGGTAATCGTGACTCTCAATCAGATAAACGACCACGTCATTGGCCAGCTTGTGCTTGGTGAAGAGCGGAACGATCGGATTGGGCGCTATCACTTCCTTCAACTTGGGATAATAAATCCGCCGGACATCATCCGCGGTCGTCTCGGCCGCTTCCTCGACCAGGGGTTGGTCGAGGATGGGGGGCGTTTCATCATTCAGGTCCGTTTGTTCAAAAATAGTACTCGGAGGTTGGCTGACAGTCGTGTCGCGGCGGGAATAACAAACGACCAGGTTGTCCGGAGATAGGTACTTTTTGACTACCCGCTGAATATCCTCTGCCGTAACTGACAGAATTCTCTGCCGCCACTCGTTAATATAATGCCAGCCGAAGTAATTATCCCAGGTGCCGAGCTGACTGCCGATCTGGTCGCAGTACTGATTGCTGGTCAATTCACTGAAATTGATCCGGTTTTTCACTTTCTGTAATTCATATTCGCTGACCGGGTAGTTGGCCAGGCTATCGAGTTCTTTCCAGATCAGGGCTTCCACCTCTGGCATCGCAACTTCCGGCAATAGACGCGCCGTGATATTGAAGGTCATGGGATCTTTGGAAAATGTCAAACCGGCATTGGCGCCCTCGCATAACTGTTTCTCACGATGCAGTTTTTTATTCAGCCGCGAAGTGGCACTCTTCGAACCGAGAATGTTGCCCGCCACATAGAGCGCTGGTCCGTCATCATCGGCGCGGGTGGGCGCCGCAAAATAGAGCTGGATTTCCGGATTCAGAATATCGGGGTGCTTGAAGTCCAGAGTTTTCTTGCCATTCTGGGCTACCCGATAAAAACGCACGTGCGGCAATTCCGGGCCGCGTGGAATGTTCCCGAAATATTTTTCGACTTTGGTGCGCATCTCCGCCACATTGAAATCACCGACTAGCACCAACGTCGCATTATTCGGAGTATAAAAGGTGCGGTAATATTGGAAAGCATCATCACGGGTAATCGCCCGGATGTCTTCCATCCAACCGATGACCGGGTTGCGGTAGGGATGATTCTTAAAAATCAGGGTGTTCACTTCTTCCCGGCGTAGCCCGGCCGCACTGTTTTCGGTGCGCTGCTTTCGTTCCTCGGCGATGACGTTGACTTCCGATTTGAATTCTTCCGCATCAAATTCACATTTGTACATCCGCTCCGATTCTATGTCAAAAGCCAGGTCTATCACGTTCCTGGGTAACAGTTCATAATAAACTGTGATATCCGTGGACGTATAGGCGTTGAAGATACCGCCGTTGGCAGAAATCAACTCGGCGATCGTGCCTTTGGGAAACCGCTTGGTTCCCTTGAACATCATGTGTTCCACAATATGGGAAATTCCGGTCTGTCCGTAAGGTTCGTACTTGGATCCGACGTTATAGGTCAGGTGCGAATAGATGGCCTGCGCGTCATGCATCTCGTACATTAAAACCCGCATCCCGTTGTTTAAAGTAAATTCTTGCACCCGGGATTCATCAATTCCCCACAACGGTGAAATAATGAGTGTCAGAACTGCCAGGATCAGGATACACTTGCCCGCTAATTTCATACTCTTCTGCCCTTAGTGATTTGTTTCTACCCGACTCATCAAAAATCTGAGAGAAATATATTAAGTTGCGGATAAATAATCAAGTTTTGATTTTCAGTTTGCATTGGCGCAGTGATTTTCCGAAATTCTAAAAAATTTAAAAGGAGTTGGAGTTCAGTATTGGGATTTAATATATGATCAAGAGCGTAAGGCGCTGGTATCGCCCCGCTTCAGTCACAGCCGCTCTGGAGCTGCTGTCCAAAAAGCGCGTTAAACCCTATGCCGGAGGCACCTCTTTTCAGCGTGGCGGCAATCCTGACCTCCACGCCTTTCTCGATCTGCGCCAATTGCCCCTGCACGAAATCAAAGAACAGGCTCGGGATATTGAAATCGGCGCTTTGGTACGTTTCAGCGATTTGGCCCGTTATTCTTTCCCCGATGCCCGCGCTATTCTGAGTTTGGCGGTTAGTCAGGCGGCTTCCAATACTTTGCGCAATTTGATAACGATCGGCGGCTCACTCGCCGATCATCCCGCCTGGTCCAATCTGCTCGCCCCTCTGCTGGTCTTAGAAGCCCGGATAAAGGTTGCCGGTGCTGCGCAGGAGTATTACCCTCTTCCCCAGTTCCTGCAGGAAAAAATATGTGCTGGTGCAACGCTGATCACGGGAGTTCATCTGCCCCCTGCGCCGGGTTTCGGAGCCTATCGGCGATGGGCGCGCACCCGATTCGATTACTCCGTCGTGGACGTGGCGGTTTACCTTGAATGTCGTCAAAACCAAATCCAATGCGCCCGACTCGCGCTTGGCAATCTCTGGGCTACCGCACGCCGGATTCCTGAAATAGAAGCCCGCCTGACCGGACGGGATTTACGTGATCCGGAACTGCCTGAACTGCTGAAATTGCCTCCGGTAAAAATAGCACCTCATCCCGGCTTCTCCTCCGCCTTTCGCCTGAACTTGACTCATCAGCTTTTATGCGCTGTTCTTCAACAAATTCGGGAGCAGAGCCATGCAAATTGAACTTACGCTCAACGGCGTATTCCAACGGTTGGATATCCATCCCGGCGAGACCTTGTTGGAGACGCTTCGCTCGCAGGGATTGACCGGTGTCAAACTCGGTTGTGGTCATGGCGACTGCGGCAGTTGTGTCGTGCTTTGGAACGGTCAGCCAGTCAATGCCTGTCAAGTGCTCACTGCCGCCGTTGCGGGCGACTCTGTCACTACCATCGAAGGTCTGAGTGACCTGACCAAACCGCACGTCATCCAGACCGAATTGGTCAAGGCTGGCGCTGTGCAATGCGGTTTCTGCACACCGGGCATCGTGCTTTCGGCCTATGCTTTACTGCAAAACAAACCGCATCCCACCGCAGACGAAATCAAAACCGCCCTGGACGGTCACCTCTGCCGTTGTACGGGTTACGTCAAAATTATCGAGGGCATTCAAAACGCCGCCCAATTGATACAGGACGGCAAAGTATGAAGCAAAAACAATCGCAACAGCCGGAAATGCATTTTACCACTGTGGGCCATTCCGTCGCAAAGTATGACGGTCTGAGCCTCGCTACGGGGCGCGCGCTTTTCACTAATGATTATCCGATCGCGAATGTCCACCATCTCAAATTTTTGTATTCACCCCATGCTCACGCCCGAATCACCAGCATCAACGCGGACGCGGCCCTCGCTCTGGAAGGGGTGATCGCCGTCTGTCATACGTTTAATACACCGCAGATATTGCACACCACCGCCGGTCAGGGATTTCCGGAGCCTTCGCCGTACGATACCACGATGTTCAATCCGACCGTGCGCTTTGTGGGGGACAAAGTAGCCGCTGTGTTGGCGAAAAACCCGCAGACCGCCGAGACGGCTTTGCAGAAAATCAAAGTGGAATACGAAATTTTACCAGCTTTGTTTGACTACGAGAAAGCCGGCGCACCCGGTGCACCGCAATTGCATCCTGAGCCCGGCAAAGGTTATCCTGCGGGCATGCCTTACAGACCGGATGAAAATCTCTGCGCCGAAGTCAATATTGACGTTGGCAAGTTCGAGCAAGGGTTAGCCGAGAGCGATTTTGCATTTGATGAAACTTTTCACACTTCGTACGCTTCACATGCCATGCTTGAACCCCATGCGGTTCTGACCTACCTCGATCAATACAATCGGCTAATCGTCATCTCGACGACCCAGGTACCTTTCCATGCCCGTCGCATCTGCGCCCGGGTTCTACAGATTCCCGAAAAGCGCATCCGCGTCATCAAGCCGCGCCTCGGCGGTGGCTTCGGATGCAAACAGGAAGTCTTCCTCGAGTACTACGCTGGATGGATGACCCTGCAGACCGGCTTGCCCGTCAAAATCTTGCTCAGCCGTGCGGAAGTTCTGCGCGCCACCCGTTATCGTCACCCGGTTCGCCTGCGTTTGCAGTGCGGCGTGAAAGCCGACGGAACTCTGCACTCCATTTGGCTCGACGCGCTGATGAACAACGGAGCGTATGGCTCCCATGCCCTTACGGTACTCTCCAACATCGGCAGTAAAGTCCTGCCGTTGATCAATAAAGCTCCCTACCAGCGCTTCACCGGACGGATGGTCTATACCAACCTGCCGATCGGCGGCGCTTATCGCGGTTACGGAGCCACCCAAGGTTATTTCGCCCTCAATCAGCTGCTAGACATCATCGCCACACAGCTGCCCATGGACGTGATCGAGCTGTTCCGTAAAAACGTCATCCAGCTGGGCGAAACATCACCTATCTTTGAACGCTTAGGAGAGGGCAAAGAAGGCGTCCGTCAAAATATCGAGTCGAGCTCCCTGCTCGAATGCATCACCCGCGGTGCCCAGGAAATCGGTTGGTATTCCAAACGCGGAAAAAAACTCAGACACGGTACCAAAGTCCGGGGTGTCGGAATGGCGTGCATGATGCAGGGCAGCGGTATTCCCCGTGTCGATATGGGCGCCGCCTATATGAAAATGAACGACGATGGCTCATTTAACCTGCACGTCGGCGCCACGGATCTCGGCACGGGCAGCGACACGGTCCTGGCGCAGATCGCCGCCGAAACGCTCGGCGTCACGCTCGATGACATAATCGTCTATTCTTCAGACACCGACTTCACGCCGTTTGACACCGGCGCGTACGCCAGTTCGACGACCTACATCTCAGGCGGTGCAGTTAAAAAGTGTGCCGAGGAAATTAAAAATCAAATCCTCAGCGTCGCCGCGGAAATAAGCCGACAACCGGAGAAAAATTTACACCTCGCCGGGAAAGCAGTTCATTGGGCTCAGGGGCATCTCGATTTTCGTAGTATCTGCCAGTATGCCCTCTATACTCATAACCAGTTTCAGATTCAAGCCAGCTCCTCGCATATCTCGCCGGTTTCGCCGCCGCCCTTTGCAGCCCACTTTGTCGAGATCGAGGTCGATACCGCCACCGGCGTTGTGCAGGTCATTAAATATGTTTCGGTGACCGACTGCGGCACGCCGATCAATCCGCGCCTCACCGAGGGGCAGATCGAAGGCGCAATCGTCAACGGCATTTCCTGGACCCTGATCGAAGAGTTGCGCTTCGATGCGCGGGGTGCCCAACTCAATACCGACTTCGGACGCTACAAAATTTTCTCCGCGGCGGACATACCCGAAATCAAAACTATTCTGCTCCCGACCTATGACCCCACCGGCCCCTATGGAGCCAAATCGGTCAGCGAAATCGCCATGAACGGTCCAGCGCCGGCCATCGCCAATGCAATTTTCGACGCTATCGGTATTCGTTTCAGGGATCTGCCGATTACTGCGGAAAAGGTGTTTCAGGCCTTACAACAGCAGTAGCGTATGCTAATTCCCGGCTTGTTTTTTCGCCGGGTCACTCCTCCAGATCAGGTAAGAATAGACTGTGACGGTTATTAGTGTGACGCCGAGCGCCGCGATTAAAAAAATGAATACCGTTTTCCCGGAGAAAACAAAACTCCCCAACGCCAGTACTAATCCGATCACTGCAAACAGGCGTCCCCCTAAACGATGCGTCTTGTCCCAAGCCAACTCGCTGGAGAGCGTCCAGGGAGTCCGAATACCGAAGAAAAAAGTACTCCGGACTTTACCCAGGTAGTTGCCAATTAAGATAAACAAAACTCCGACTCCGACACAGACGCTCCGCATGACATTGACCTGCCAGCCTAACGCATGGAGCACTGTTATTAAATACAACCCCAACATCAGGACGATAATCGCCGAGATGATCACGATATAGGCTTTCAGCGATAACTTCAGATGGAGCCGACGCGGCTCAATCAGCGGCATCAACAGCATGATTCCCGCTATGCCGAGCGTCATTAGCGGAATCAACAATAAACCCTCGAATTTACTGCCATAGCGATCGGGTTGTCCGTCGACACCCCAATGTACTGCGATTCGCCCCCCGGCCGGTAGTCTCTGCCAGGCATAAAATGAGACCACAAACATAGTCACTAATACCACGGCAATCAGGATAAAAGCGGGGCGGAACTGCCGCCAGTCAATCTTTTCTTTGTTCATCTATATTCTCCTTGATTTGAAATAAATTCAATAGAGCCGCCAATGCCTCCTCCAGCAAAGTGAGATTCAAACAGTAAATGATCTGCGTGCCGCGCTTCTCACCCTGAATCAAATCCGCCGCCCGCAATACCTTAAAATGCTTGGAAAGCGAAGGCTTGGTAATCGCAAAATGCTCCGCCAGTTCCCCGGCGGTCATCGCCCTTTCCCGCAGGAGTTTCAAAATCTCCCGGCGGGTAGGATCAGAAAGTGCCCGATAGACAATATTCATTTGCATTTCCAGCTCAAATTGTCAATTGTTAGCCAACTGGCTAAATATAGGCCCTCTCTACATAAAATACAAATTAGTCCTTAACCGGGCTCGTCGTCCTTGAGAACATCGGTGAAATAAGTATCCACCTGTCGCGATCCACCGCGCAGAACTTTGATCAGCCAGTGGGCCAGACTTTTCAGGGGCGACAGATAGACTAACCAGGTCACCAAGCGGCTCTTGAAACCCAACAGGGCTAAATAATCAACCGGATCGCGCTGGTAACTAAAGGCGTGCGTCTTGAATTCCCGCCAATCTGTATTGAATTCAATTTCTTCGAGTGTCCGCGGAGTCAGACCGGTCTGCCAGGCTCTTTTGATATAGCCGATCCGCTGAGGGTCAACATCCATAAGCGCCATCAGCGCCAGGTCGGCACTTAAAGGACAATCGGCGGCAAGCACTAAATCCATTTGCACCGGCGTGCCGGTCACGGGGCCATTGACATCGAGGAAATATTCGCCGTCCACGACTGTCAGGCCGGATTTATACTGGCGCATGATTTCGAGAATTGCGGAGTTGAAAAAATGATGATGTCGCAGGCGCATCGAGTCCGGCACACAGCCCCAGTGATTTTTAATCGCGGCGGTGAAGCGCGTTACGAAGTGCATTTTGGGCACGGGAACGCTGATGGTCATATCGGCGTTTTCGAGCAGTTCCCGGGCTAACAGAATGGTCTTCTTACCGCGCGGTGTCTGCACCTCCACCGGGACCCGTTCAAGACGCGCCAAATTCAGCAGACGCACATTGCGTGCGGCGCAAATTTCGTACAAGCCATGGGTGCGAAAAGCCTTCTCCGCCGGATAGGAATTGTTCCCGCCATCCGATTCGAAAACTGTCAGATGAGGGGTACGTTCTTTGAGCACATCCAGGAGCGCCGCAATAAAATGCGGCGAGGTAGTGACGCCGGGACGATATTCGGGAAAAGTCAGATTGGGTTTGAGATAAATCCGGCTGTCGCGCTGGATACGCTCTTGCCAGTTGACCCATGCCAGGCAATTGCGGATGGCCGAGGTCAGACCGCCGCTGGTGTATTTTTCAATCGCAACCCGGTGCTTCATTTGATTCCTGTGCTGTCTTTTTCGAACATTCCTTCCGAGTGGGCTACGACGTAGGTGCATACCATATCGCCGGTGACATTATTGGCAGTCTCGAACATATCGAGAATCGGATTGATGCCTGTTGCCAAAGCGACAATCACTGCCACCTGTCCGCTATCGAGTCCGATTGCCTCCAAAATAATAAACAGCAACATCAGACTGCCGCCCGGCACGCCCCCCGCTCCGATGGAGGCCAAAACTGTGGTGATCACCAAAATTACCAGGCTCGTAGCCGTTAGCTGCACACCGAACAGATTAGCCGCCAAGACCGCAAACATCGGCAGATGCACACAGACACCGTCCATGTTAATCGTCGCTCCCAGCGGCAGGGCAAAACTGGTCAGGTCTACGCGTACATTTAGTTGCTCCTGCATTGTACGCAGTGAGACTGGCAGAGTGGCGGCGCTACTGCGGGTGATAAATGCCGTAATGACGGCTTCCTGCATCCGCTTTAAAATATGGTAGGGATTTTGTCGGGTCAAAAGGCTTAATAGCAAGGGATACACAATCGCAATCATACCCAATATTCCGCCAATAATTCCCAGCGTTACACTGACATAAGGTCCGACGATGCTCTTGCCGTACAATCCGAAATTGGTCACCGCCAGGGCGAATACGCCTACCGGTGAATATTCCAGAATCCACTCCACGATTTTGAAGATCACTTCACGCCCGGCAACAAACATGTCGCTTAGATTTTGCACCGAGGGCTGCAGTGCTGAAGTCCTTGAATCCTCTTGCAGAAAGCGTAGCCCGAGCCCGAAAAGAATGGCAAAAACGATAATCCCCAGAAAATTGTTATTCGCTAAGGCTTCGAATGGATTCTGGAACATACCTAACAACAGATCGGTAAGGCTACGGCTCATTTGCGGGGTAACCATGGGAGGAGTGGGTTGTACCGTCATGCCTACAATTAAGTCCTGCCATCCCGTAATCGAGGTCAGGCTTCCGGGATTGACGACCAGAGCCAAACCGGTACCCAACATTGCCGCAAAGAAGGAAGTCAGCAAGTACCAGAGCAAAACCTTACCGCCAATGCCGCCAAATTGCCTGACTGAAAGGCTGGCGGCGCCCGTCACTACGGAACAGAATACTACCGGGATGACGATCATCTTCAGCATACTGATCAGCACCGCTCCAAACGGCGCGATCCAGGTGATGATAAACCCGCTAAGTGAAATGCCCTGCCAGGCGGCGCCGATGCAAAAGCCGATGCCGAGCAGGGTTCCGGTTAGGAATCCGACTGCTATGCGAATTAACAGCGGAATGCGGAAATAACTCTTTATAAATCCTGTTGCCATAATAATCTTAAAAATTTAACCTGTCAAATGTACCGGTTAATTGTAAGCAATCGCCATAGAGAATTCAAGAAGAAAATCGGCGAGCGATCCGGATTATTTGATAGCGGAGTCTATTGGATTGCGGGGGAATGACACTGCCTGAAACGTACAGAAAAAACCTTTTTGCATTTTAACCTGATGTCATAAATTACACCGCTTTTTTTGGTAGTGGCGAGGTAGCTCAGTCGGTAGAGCAGGGGACTGAAAATCCCTGTGTCGGCGGTTCGATTCCGTCCCTCGCCACAACTAACTAACCCCTTGTAAATAATCAACATAGATGCTTTCTTTTACGCCCAATTTTGGTGCTTTTTGACCCATCAAATAGGCACTGATTTGGTCTGATTTAGTACCATTTATGCGTATCATTTGCGTATCAAATTTAATCTTCTCTTCCAAGGTGTTAGAGATTTTTTGATAATCTTTTTTCAGGATATCAACATAGTGTTTTTCAGTTGTGGTCACGGATGAGTGATTTAGAAACTTCGATACCCGATACACATCGACTCCGGAATCAATCAGTAGATACCCAACCGTCTTGCGAAAGGAATGTATATTGGCATTTCGAATTCCGGCTTCTTTAAAATATTTCCTAACTATTGTTCGATAAACATAGAAATACGTGTAAGGGAAAGGGCTGGGCAATGAGCGTCGACGGTCAAGAATTTCCCGCATTGATGCATTGATTGGAAGATGATGTACCTTATTACGTTTTCCCTGAATTATTATCTCCTCCTCCTTGACATTTTCCCAAGTGAAACGCGGAGGGAGTAATTCTGTAGCTCTAACCCCCGTCAATAAATAAAATTGGATCAGGTCCAAGGCGTCTTGATCGTGTGCTTTAACAACTACTTTGAATAGCGAATCTATTTCCGATGTTGTTAAAATGCGTACTTGTTTGTCAACACTTCCAATTTTAACTCCAATAAACGGAGATTTTTGCAGGTATTCCATCGCGACGCACCAATTGAAGAAAGCTTTTAACTGTCTCAAGTCAATATTTACACCGGACAGAGTGCATTTCTGAATCCGCATATCACGAAAATTTTCAACATCCCTCCTCTTGATATCGTTCAACATGATCTCTTTGCTTAAAAATGCTGTAAAGACACGATAGGTTCTATTATATCGAACGATCGTCGCTTTGGGATGAGTATTGCTGACCAAATGGTCAATGTAATGTTGAATTGCTTCACGCAGAGATATAGCTCTTTCGGGAGCGAGTTTTAAACCATGCCGTATCTGCTCAGTTTCAACAACAATTTTCTGGAGAGCTTTTTGTGCATCTCTTATTGATCCACGGAATACCTTGGTTTTCCATATTTCCTGATGATTTTTCCATCTTAATAACCACGTATCTGGAAGAGGGTTAATCGACCGAATTCTTCTATTAGGATTGTTCGGATCATTTTTCAATGGGAAATAGGGTTTCACTGTTGACATATTACCTCCATGCAAATTTATTATTCATTTATTCTTAAATAGACTTCAAATCGGTTTATAGTAATTCATTAATTTTAATATCTCACTTTCCGGAATTCGAACCGATTTACCGATCTTGATAAAACCAATTTGCCTGTTTCTTATTCTGCTTCTAAAAAATTCCGGACTTAAATCGAGCGTTTCAGCAGCTCGTTCAACTGAAAAATACCGCTCCAGACGATTTCCACAATAGGGACAATATTTCTCAGCGCTCCTCCTCAAAATATATATACCTTAAAATGTCATCATTTTTAACACACTATTTTGTAATTATCTACATTCAATTATCATTGAATATTACAGGGTCTATTTTTTATAATCATTAATTAATTTTTCTAAATCATGAATTATCCCATTATCGGTGTATTTATTTAATTCTATTGGCTTGTCAATTGTCCTTAGATCCTTGAATTGTGCTTCTATTGATTGATTGCCATAATTGAATTCACTTGTATTTATCGACTTATGTCCGAAATTTTTTGATAGTGCACATAATTGTTGAGGAGTAGTACACTTACTTTTTATATATTGATAGCAAAATGCTCTAAAAGAATGTGGATTAAAATATGGTAAATTAGCTTTTTTTGATCGCCTCATTAACATATCACGAACTGGTTGACCGGATTTATTAAACTGGGGAACAAGTCTGGACATGTCGAAAATCTCTAAAGATAGCGACAATTTTTTATCAATAGAGGGGAAAAAAGGATCATGTTCCGTAAAGCCCTTTATATTCTTTAAAAATGCAATAAAATCAATTATCTCCTCTTTAAGCAACGGATCTACATTAAAAACATAACATGGATACCCCCGACCACCCTTAACATGAACGTGCGTTGCCGGATCTAGCCATAAAATTATTTCTTTTTTATCAATATCTATATTTTCTAAACCAATGGTCACAAGCGTTCCAATTCTTAGCCCCGATGATGCTAATAATCCGATCGCTGCACGATCGCGCCTTCCTACTTCAGTACTTGTTTCGATTGAATCGATCAATTTCTTTATATAATCGAGATCAGGTACATGTTTGGGTTTTCTAATCGTGGAAATGGAATTCTTGTCACGTAAGCTCAAATCCAGACTGTCGACAACATCCATATCAAGACGCCCCTTACCTCCTGGCTGCCGAATTAACCAATAATAAAAATCCCGGACTGTCATTAGACGTTCGAGTATGGTTTTTTTACAAATCGGATGGCCTATATTCCTTTTAGGTATTTCAATATGTTTTTTATATTCTGATACTATTTTCGCGCTGAGGCAATTAAAGTTTCGATGTTTTATAAATGATTCAAAATCCCATAGAATTTTTTCTTTTGCATAAACAGTCGTTTCATCATACCCTTTTCCCCCTTTTAACCAACTGAAATGTTTTCGCAACAGTATTGCATTATTCATATTCGAGTCACTATTCATTTTTCTGTCCTCCATTATTATTATTATTGATAATATTTACGCAAGGAGATTTAGTAGATATTGATCTATCGGTTATTTGGCTAAAACTTATCATATGGTTAATGCTTTTTTCCATACTTGGATATTCTTGCGTCATATTTCTTAACTTATCTGAAGATGTAAACAGCGTTATTTTTGTTAGACATTCTGAGCATCGTCCTGCGACAGTAATACACCTATTCATCGATTCTCCCTTACCGAAATAAAATCCGTTATCCTTGATTTCGATTGAATCGGGGATGGCTCTCCGCGGAGCTCGGCAATAAAGACAATAAAATTCACCAGGTTTTAAGTTGATCTTCTTCCCCGACTTGCGTTTTATTAAATATTTTTTCACTTCTTGACCTTTTAAAAACCATTTTTTCTCATCTTTATTAAGAACTGGTAATCCTCTTTTTACCCATTGACTGATTGTTGTTGGGTCAACCCCAAGTAAGTCTGCGATCTCTTTTCTTGTATAAACTCTGACTCCAACGATTAATTGATGTTTCGGTTTTCTACTACTCATTTTAAACTCGCTTTTTTAATTTTTTTAAAATAACAGGATTAAGATAAGCAGTATGCGCTATTGAAATGGTGGTTGGTTAACGTTACAAACCAGAAAGTCACATTTCCCTTGCAGCGATGATTATCTATATAATTAGAATTAGACTAATGCACTGGTTTTTCAATGTCTCTCAGAATCAGACTAGTCGTATAATTCCGAACAATTATACCCACCTCAGATATCTGGATGATTAACGCTCTCTATGCTGTTTATTACTCTAAATAGCGCCTAAAGCGTCTGGCTTTTTCGTTTCGGCACAAAGGCCATCTTCAACTATTCGGGTTCCGTCCCGACATTTCGTGACGTCGACTGCAACTACATCCGGAAATGGGTTTTTTTTCTAAGTAATCAGCATCTAACGGTTTTATTTGGAGCATACATTTGTCGTTCAAAGTGCGATTTGTACTAGTCAGTACCGCAACTTGAGATACTGGAAGTTCCAGCGAAAGATGACCTATCATTCACCTGTATTAGGTAATTGGAAATGTTGGCGCGTTTTTT
>Ga0172362_10001670_pt1 | contig 19075 bp, 19 predicted proteins | sample LakKivs1_kivu2a2_FD_114534 | JGI IMG/M metagenome (GOLD analysis project Ga0172362, IMG submission 114534) | Sediment microbial communities from Lake Kivu, Rwanda - Sediment s1_kivu2a2 | ecosystem: Environmental > Aquatic > Freshwater > Lake > Sediment | place: Rwanda: Western Province, Lake... | reverse complement strand
GTTCCCGCGTTATCTGCACTAAAGACTTATCCCTCGAAGTGACCGACAAACCGCTTCGGCCTCGAACTCGCCTGTGAAGTGTAGCCATTTCCGTGCGACAAACTCCTGCGGGAATATCCATAAGCATTCAGCGGGTGTCAACTAAATCGTGGGCACTTCACGGCGCTCGGCGCACATTGAGAAAAACTCCATTTTTAGAATTTTACAATTTGCCGGATTGAGGCCATGCCGATCAACCCCCAAAATTGAGCAACATAATTCAGAGAACTTACTTGACAACGATCAATTATTGATTTATTTTAAATCAGCGATAATTTGTCGAGGGCACTATGAAGCACTTTATCTATTTGCGCTTCAAAAAGTTAAGTGTTGTTTTGACCGTGTTTATTTTTATATCAATACCTGCCCGGGATACTTGCGGGGACTTTTTTGGAGACGTTGCGGAGTGTTTACTCGGTTTGGATAAACCCGACGACGGCCAGCCCAAGAAGACGGGAGAGATCAATATAGACGCGGTATTTCAACAATATGATGGCAGTTATCTATCTGCCTTCGGCAAAAAGGGGGTAATATCGATACCCAAGTATCATTTCGGAAGATCAGATATTTCTGTCGATTTTTCAAATTCCGCCTATGTTTATCCCGACATTAAGCAAACATACACAGATAATGATTTCCCAACCCTCTGGCAAAACGCACATTTATTGGGGGCTTCTGGTTATCCAGCTTTCGTGTACTCCGGCAGAGAACACATTACAGGTTGCCTCGGCCGAACATCTAGACCAGGTGGACTACCTGGTACGCAGATGAATTTCCACTCAGAACACATTGTATTCATTGCCTATCGAACAATTGGCTTTTTGGAGGTCCGTTTACCAGCCATTTGGGGATATACGATGACTCATGAACTTGGCCATTTATATTCAAATTTAACTGATGCCGACCAAACGCCAGAAGACCATAATTCTGAGCTATGCCTCATGTATGACCTTAGTTCCCAAACGGATCAAAGGAAGCTCGATCTAACAAATGGTGCTTATTTCTGCCAAAAATGTAAAGTTTTCTTAAAACAGGCAATACCTCAATGAGAATTATCAATAGTCTTCGCCCAGTCATTGAAATATTCGTTTTAGTTTTTGGATTGATCAATGCCAGTTACGCCAATACCCAGCCGGACCGCTTGATGAGCATCATTTCGCGCCCCTCCCCCTCTTGTAACAAGGCCGGCGTTGTATTGCGCGCACGAGTACTTAATCCTGAGGCGACACTTTATGAATATATTTATATGGATTTGACCTTGACAAACAATAGTCCAAATTCCGTCCAAATTGGCCCCCTAACCTTTGATTACGGTGGTTATTTGGATTATGCCTTGACAGACAGTAACAGACAGCCTATTTGTTATATGCTGATAAGTAGTAGTTGGCCACCCGGTTCTTTAACTAAATTAAATCCGGGAGAATATAAATCCGCCATTTTTTGTATCAATGACTTATTTTGTTGGCCTTTGAGTAAACCATTACCCATGCTTCCACAGGGACGGTATCACCTTTCCTTGAACTTGCACGCAATAATGGCTTTAGATAATGGAAATATTGATACTGATCTTATTATCGACGATATCCCTTTCGATATAGTTGATGCCACCGGAGACAATGCTTCAGCGTTACAACTTTTTGAGCTAGGTTTGGCGCGGTGCTTTGACGAAGGCAATCCTGATGGCGCAAACATCTGTATGCGCGAAATATTGGATAAGTATTCCGCAACTCCCTATTTCATTCAAGCGAGTCAATTTTTATTGAGTGCCAGAAAAGGTCCTAGCCCATATCTGAACGAGCATGAGGTAATATCTTTGCGGCAAGAAGTATTGATAAAGCGCCCGACTCACCCGTACAATATCGGCGGTAATATTCAAAATCTCATCCCGTTGCTTTCTAAAAGTGAAATGATTGACTTATATAAACGGTTGAAATTGGAATTCCAGACAAATATGTCGATTGACTATATTGAAATGCAATATCCTTGGGTAAAGGGAGAACTCATAAAATGACCAAGACTTTCAATATGGTAATATTGATTACTGTTATAATTGCCGCGATGGACTATGACGGCCAATGCAAATCTAATTATTTAATGGCGCCTCAAAAAGTCAACCTTGAACAGATTATTTCTCTAAAGTCCGATTTGTTTGTCAAAGGAATATTAGAATATCGCAAATCTTATATTCTGAGTATTCTTGCTGACTCCATTAAATATAATAATATGAATTATTCCGCCTTTGAGTTTGCGGATAGTATTGTGGGCAGCAAAATAATTAATGATGCGGTATTACGGGCGGATTTTAATATCGATTCTGTCATTCGTATTGGTTATGAAATCATGACGGATAATGAAACCAATATTGCAATAATAATAGAACATTATCGATATTCATATCGACGTAAAACGCTGCAAAGAGAATACGTAGATACATATATCGTTCTTAAATATGCCAAGATTCATGGCTTATGGAAAGTGTATTCAGTAGATGAAGAAGTCAAATGAATTCGATATATAATACAATGCGCTATACGGTCATAATATGCTTCATGATAATAGTATATAATGCGGTTGCGGTTAATTTGGTATTAGGGGATTCATTACTAATACATAAAAATGTCATGGATGATCCGTACATTCCCCGACTCACAAAGCAAGAAATGGTAGTTCGATTGGACAGAGAATTGTTTGATTTTCCGACCGCTAGTTCCTTATCATATTTTTTCGACAATGATGAGTTCCATCCAGTGACGTTTGCGACGGATTTAGGATGGGATCGGCTATGTTACCATGATCGATATTGGGAGTGGATTAAAACCTATGGTGAAGATGAGGTGGTGGCGGAGAAAAATTTATTTGGGCCAATAGATGTATGCTCAAACAATGGAAATGGCCCGAATGGAGGGAATACGGCGTATATTTTTGTTTTGGAAGCCGGGAAATATAGAAATAGAATCCTGAGGTTGATGTATTATCATCCCAGTATCCTTTTGTCATTTGATGATTCTTTGACGATAGATTCAGATATGAGGGAGGGTTATCAACATATTTGCCTTCATGACGGTGGAACTGTGGGGAATGTGAATGACGATTACTTATGGGTTATTGACGAATATTATGGAAAAATGGATAAGTATAATTGTTTTGGGGCTAAAGGGATTCAAAGAACAAAGAACTATAGCCAAGGTTGGGGAACGGGTGAATTCGGAACTTATGGTGATATTGCATGTGGGCGGAATCCGGGATCTGGAGAAAGTAATGATTATATATTTGTTTTAGATGGGTCGAGGCAAAGGGTTGTTAGATTGTATGATGATGGAAGCGATTTGATCTATGATTTATATTACGAATCATCAAATATGATGGGATTAAGTGGTATAGCGGTTGATGTTTACGGCCAAGTCTATGTGACGGAAAAGTATGGTGGGAAGATATGGAAGTTCACGCCAGACCTGCAATTGTTGGGTATTTATGACCCGGGAGGAAGTGGGCCTAATGGATTAGCGTATCCTACCTGCCTAAACAATGCGTTGGGGACCCCGAATAATCCGGGATGGGCAGACTTATTTGTATGCGAAGATTATACTGACACATCAGGGGGACAATGGTACCAGATTGGTGTTAAACTTATTGGCCAACCGAATACGGTGTTGGCGAATCCGTATGAGATAAACATCTCTTATTCGGCTTCGGACCCGCACGCGCTATTCGCTGGCGTATATAGTTGGAGTGATTATTTAGATGATTGGGTTTTTGTAGATTCGATATGCGGGGACACTTTGGTAAAATATTCTGGTGCCTCGGTGTTGGAATGGTCAGTATTGAATGAGGGAATATCGAAGCTATATAAATTCCAGGCGACGGGACAATCTACATATCATGATGATAATGATGTACCAATCGACGAATTCAATTTCGAGGTTCAAAAGACTTTTGGCAATGAGGCCCCATCTATATGGAAGTCTCTTTATTTAGACGGTTGGGAGGGCGAGGATTGTGTTACGTACAGCAATCCCGATCATATATCCAGCTTTGCGATGGTAATTGTCCAAGACGACAGTCCGAATTTAACGTATCATTGGAATTGCACGGCGGGGAGTTTTGTCAACCATTTTTCCGGTGTTACCAGTTTGACCATCGTAAGTAACCAAGTCGAGTGGTTCCCGCCGGATGACGGTCCGAGTGCTCCTTCGCACGGTCGCATTACTGTCAATGCGGATGACGGAAACGGTGCATCGGTAAAAGACACTGTAGAGTTCAATTTGGATGATGATTGCGTTTACAATCCCGACCCCGAATGCCCCACGCTGTATGTGCAAACCGATAAAGGATTTGAGATTGACAACAACGTCCTCTCGGCGTCCGAAGACGCGGAACAAAAGGCCGGATTTCTGCATGATTATTATTTGCTCCAGCAAGCCGCAGTGTCGGACGAAGACGGCTATGTCCACCTGCAACTTGCGGAAGATGAACACCAGACAACTACATTTGATGAACTGAAACTGACCGTGGCCTATGTTGAGGAAAACCGGGAGGTCGGGATTTCCGATAACGGGACGGTTTTTTATCCGAGAGAAATCAAGACGCCGGTTTCGATCAGTGATGGTTCTGGGAGCGACCAACTCGCGACATTGACAGCAAAAGACGGCAATTCCTATACCAGTTCCTCCCCGGGGGAATTGATTATCAATTTCGGTGCGATCGGAAAATCCGCGCTGGCGGCGTCTGCGCTTTCCGACGGGGGCGGCCCCGGTATTCCGCCGCCGGCAAAGAATATGGATAAGTCGGTGCCCGTTGCTGACCTCGCATCAGGCAACATCCTCCGTGTGGACGTCAGGGATAACACCGGCCAGTGGGTGAATGCAGGGATCGTCCCGCCACGGAAGTTGAACGCATTCAGTTACTTCAACCTCGATGACCGAGTTGTGCCGGGAGAAGACCTGTGGGTACGTTTGCGCTGGGATTACGCCTATAGTATCGACCATCTGGCCTACTATGCATTCGACGGGAGCGGGATCGAGCTGCAGGAGTTTAAACCCGCGGTCGTCTCGCATTCATCGCTGGGTGATGCCCGTGATGCGCTGCTGACTGAAAATGACGAGATGACCACGACCCTGCGGCCCGGCGAGACGATCGCGCTGTCATTTGGCCCGATTCCGCAGGCCCCGGCAGGGAAAACGATCAGATATGTCTTCTCCTGCACCGGTCGTTATGCCATAGAGGAATCCGGCTTATCGGCCGATCCGATATCAACCCCGGACAGCACGAGTCTGGACCAGAACACGCCGAATCCCTTCAATGAAGCGACCACGATTCTGTATACGCTCCGCGAGGGGGGCCCGGTGACGTTGGAGATATTCAATATCCTCGGCCAACGGGTGACTACGCTGGTTAATGAAACCCAGTCTGCCGGGCGGCACCGTATTTCATGGGATGGACGAGACCAGCAAGGCCGACAAACGGCCTCGGGGATTTATTTCTATCGCTTGACCACAAACGATTTCACCGCATCGAAAAAAATGATGCTGATGAAATAGCGCGGCCCATCCATACCGGAAAACCGGACTGACAGTAACAAAGCCGCCCCCCCCCATCGGACGGGTCTTCACAACTACTTTCTGGTTGCTCAAAAAACCCAACAGCGCGGAGTAATTTACTTAAAGGTGTGTTTTTCTTTCGCGTCGCGAATAAAAAATATGGCGAATGCCGAGATCAGCAACAAGATCGGCGGCACAATGACCAGAAACGTTGTCCAGAATGGCATGTCCGTTGCCCCCCAATGACGACTACTCCTATACTCGGCGTCGAACATATATGCTTTACCGGTTTTTGCAAGGCAAAACTGCGTGAATGACAGAAAATTCTGCATAATTTGACCATAAATGCCTTTGACAAGGCAACAGTCCGCCGGTAAAATCGGTATAATATCCACGCCGGCGCCGGGGGCGCGGCCGGGCAAGTTTGGCAAAGGAGCCGAAGTGAGCGAAACAAAAGCAACCGTGGCCCAGGATGACCTGCAAATCGTTGAACGGCTCAACGCCGCATTCCAGACGATCAAAAGCGAAATAGCCAAGGTAATCATCGGACAGGAACGGGTGATCGAGGAGCTGCTGATCACCATTTTGTCCAACGGCCACTGCCTGATCATCGGAGTTCCCGGCCTGGCCAAGACATTGCTGGTATCCACGTTGTCGCACGTCTTGGACTTAAAGTTTTCCCGGATCCAGTTTACCCCCGATCTGATGCCCTCGGACATCACCGGGACGGAGATCCTGGAGGAGGACCACACGACCGGCAAGCGCCGGTTTCGGTTTGTCAAAGGACCGGTGTTCGCCAATATTGTCCTGGCCGATGAGATCAACCGTACTCCGCCGAAAACCCAGGCCGCCTTGTTGCAGGCGATGCAGGAACATGAGGTTACGGCCTCCGGTGAAACATACAAACTCGTCGAGCCGTTTTTCGTTCTGGCCACGCAAAATCCAATCGAGCAGGAGGGGACCTACCCGCTCCCGGAGGCCCAACTCGACCGGTTCATGTTCAATGTCTATATCGATTACCCGGATAAAACCGAGGAACACCGGATTGTGAAAACCACGACCTCGGCCATGGTCCATGATCTGCAAAAAGTCATGAGCGGCGAGGAGATCTCCCGGCTGCAGGGGCTGGTGCGGCGCGTGCCGGTCGCCGATCATGTCATCGAATACGCGGTTGACCTCGTCCGCTCAACCCGCCCCACGGAACCTCGCGCTCCGCAATATATCAAGGACTGGGTCAGCTGGGGCGCCGGGCCACGCGCCTCACAGTATTTGATCCTCGGCGCCAAGACCCGGGCGATCCTCGATGGCCGCCCGACGCCTTCGACCGATGATGTCCGGCGCGTGGCGCAGCCCGTCCTGCGCCATCGGATCGTGGCTTCTTTCAATGCCGAGGCCGACGGCGTCGATTCCTTGCAGATTGTTAACCGGCTGTTGGCAGAGATCAAAGAATAGCCGACATATCCACAATGAATAGTCGATAAAAAAAACCCCCGCGCGTGCGGGGGTTATAACCTGCTTTTTTCCATAGTTGTCGCCGGTCAGGCGCTGCCATCAATAATCGTCGTCTTCCGCCCCAAACAAGGCGTGCATTTCCGAAACGGGCGCGTCATCTTCACAATAATCATCACCGATTAATCTGCTTTCCTCGGCGCAATCCAGCGAACAGAACGGATCGCCGTTACTCCAGACTGGATCATGCCGAATGGTGCTGCCACATTGGATGCATCGCATCTTGTCGGTCCTCCTTCACACACGCTATTGGTTAGCGATTTCCCCTTCATTTGTCTCACGGTTCCGTGCCGATTTCAAATATTTTTTCGTCGCCGGCGGATAAGACTTTACCGGTGGAGGGAAAAAAAGTGTCGCCGCAGCGAATTTTTCCGGATTACGGGGTACGGTCGGTATCGGCAATCGGCAGCGAGGAGGGGGCCGGGCGGGTCAGGACGCCGTCAAAATCATTGAAATTAACCGTTTCCGGCTTGTGGGAAAACGGGCCTAAGACTATGGACGTGTGCTTTCCAGATACCTGGACGCGGCAACGGTGGGGCAGGCGGCCGGGGAATGTGACGGTCACCGGCACCGGCATGGCAAATTCCTCACCCACGCCAAGTTGCTCAACTTCCAGCAATACCTCATAACCCTCCGAGCCGCGGTTTTTTGTCTGGTAGTGCCAGCGAAAAGATGGGATTTCCGCCCCGTGAACCCATTGCCGGAAAAACCAGCCCAGGGAATCGCCGTAATACAATTCTGCCTGGGCCTGAAAATCCCGGGTGGTGACTTCCCGACCGCGATAATATTCCAGGAAATCACGTAACATGGCCATGAACCGCGAGTCGGTGGAAACACCCAGATCGATCATCATGACACGCAACATATGGATGATCCAGGCGCTTTTGGCGCGCCGGAACGATGATGATCCTGTTTCGCCGCGCCAGACAGGCACCTGCGAAAATTCGGCGTCCGCCGCGATGATACTGTCGCGCAGCGAATGCATTACCCGGCTGAAAAGATCGTTTCGTTTACGGGATTTCAGGATATGCAATGCCGAAAAATAATCGGCCACACCTTCGATAAACCATCGATCATGATTTGAGTGTCCACGGACAAGCCCGCCCCACCATTGGCCGGCGATGGCGTTTCCGCGGTCGACCTCCGCGAGGTCCCCTTGTCGGGCGTTCATAACCTGCGGTGGTAACAGGACAAACGCGGGGAACACTGTGGGGGCGGCGGGAGATTCAAGCAGGGTCAGACCCGGAAATGGATACGGGCCGAAGACTTTCCTGAAATACCCGAGGATGTTGAGGATTTCGGCGGCTGTATGGCGCAGATCAAGACTGTCCGCCGTTTCCCGGGCAGTGTACATTGACACCGGCGGAAGTCCCTCGAAGAAATATTCCTTTCCAGTAAAAGTACCGAAGGCAAAGGCGAAATCGGGTGCGCCTCCGGGAAGCACCCAGTACGAATGCAATTGCGTCGTCGTGGATTGTTCTTTAATTTTCCGCCCGGATGCCAGTACCGTCCAGCGGATTGGACAAATGAATTTCGCATCGAAAGCCGCGATGTAAAACGATGGGGTGGTGGGAAACCAGCACGAATGCGCGGGGAAGGAATAGGTGTCTTGTTCCGATGATTTTTCCGGCTGGCCGCTGTAATCAAAAATAAGGGCCAGCGTGTCACCGAGTGTATATTCCCGGTTGAGAAAAAGCAATATTCCCGGCGTGTCGCCCGCGTTGTCGTATTCCCAAAATGTCACGGAAAGACCGCGTCTGTCGTCGATACCGTGCATTGAAATTTCGGGCGCCAGGTGCAGGTAGACGGATGAAAGTGCTGAATCCAAGACCAGATAACGGGCCTCCACATGAAACACGACCTGGCTTGACGGTTTGATTACGGCTTCAATATCAAACCATAAGGGTTTGACTGCATTTTGCGGGTTATTGCTCATGACAGGCCAAATCGCCCGGGGCGAATAACGACACCAGCCATTATAGTTTATTTGTTCCGGTTTTCTTGGATTGTAACAATAAAAACGGCTGGAGGACGTTGAACTCCCCAGTTGGCCGAAGACGGCGTAGGCGCATCCCGGTTCATGCCTTTCGGCGATGTCTTCGAATAACTCAACATATGGTGTGGTGACGGCCGGCCGACCGTCGGGTAAACCTGAAATCAGACAATCGGCAAACCACTCTTTTAGTTGTCGCTGGAGGCGGGAAGTGGGGATTGCCGGAGTTGATGGCGTAAAAACAGGAGTCTGAGAGAACTTCAACTCGTTCCAATTCGCACAGCGGCAATATAATTGATGAAAAGTATATCGCTCGATGCCGTCCTCGCCCTCGGTTTTGTTGTCCAGCCAGCTGGCCTCGATCCTGTCTGATATGCCGGCCACGGCCGTACCACTGCCGTCGAAATATAATCCCGTGATGCGTCCCCCGGCCTGGATAACCCGCCGGATAATCCCGCGTTTGAATTGGAATTGCAGGTCGGGGAATGAAAGGGTGAGGTCATGTACTGTGGCTGCAGCAGTGGAATCAAGCGACGCCGTGAGAATCTCATGGAAAATCGCACTGTCGGCGGCCGCAAACCGGACTTCAGCCCGGGCAGTCTGACACCAGAATAACGCTGACGCGACCAGCACGACGATTATTGCGCTGGACACCAAGTATTGCGCACTGGTCGGTCTGTCCTTGTGACAGTTGTTGTCTGTGAATGCTGCGCCCATTGATCATGTGTGGACCGGTGATATCGTCCACATAATTGATTCGTCGCAGCCTCCCCCCATGAGGCCATCATGCATTGACCGCCAAGTTGCGCCGCCTCGCTGGAAACTCAAACGATATCTCGCGGGCCCATGTCGAGTAACCCACGTTGAGATTTGGTGCAGAAGCGCGATGATTATCCATCCATTTATATCGTCCAAAATTTATCGACTTTCGATCAATGAATCGGGCAAATACGAAAAACGCGACAGGAAAAAACTACGTTCCGTAAAAAGCGAATGAAAGAAATTGCAACTTAAATGCTGCAAAATAATGCATGATCTGTATGAAGATAAACCCCGGGCAGACGGGTGACGCCGGGGAGAGGTCGATTAACTTATTGTCGATCTTTACGTTGTGACCGTGACCCGTCCGAATGCCGCGCCGGTTTTTTGGATCACGGCGCGGGCGATCTTACTGATTTCCTCGGCCGCCGGTGATTTTATCGGTGACAGGACTATGGGCTGTCCGGTGTCCCCGCCCTCCCGCAGCTTCGTTTCAATCGGGACCTGTCCTAATAAAGGGACATTCAGGCGCGCGGCCAATTCGGCCCCGCCCCCCTTGCCGAAAATATAATCTTTTGCACCATCAGGCAGTTGGTAGTACGACATGTTCTCCACCACGCCCATGACCGTCAAATTCGTTTTGGCGGCCATTTTCGCCACTCGTCCCGCAACACTCAGCGCGGCCGCCTGTGGGGTGGTGATGACCAGGACCTGTGCCTCGGGGATCGCCTGGGAGATGGTGATCGATACATCCCCGGTCCCCGGCGGCAAATCAATCATCAGGAAATCCAGCAATCCCCAGTGGACATCGGCAATGAACTGGTTAATGGCTTTATGCAGCAGTGGACCGCGCCAGATCACGGGATTGTCATCGTCGATGAAAAAGCCCATCGACATCAACCGCACCCCATGGTTTTCCAACGGGATCATCATATCACCTATGACTGTCGGCTGGCCGGTGATGCCCAGCGCCCGCGGCAGCGAAAAACCGTAGACATCGGCATCCAATGCGCCAACCTGGTATCCCTCGGCCGCCAGCGCCGCAGCCAGATTGGCGGTAAAGGTGGATTTACCGACTCCCCCTTTGCCCGAGGCCACCGCGATGATATGTTTCGGCCGGGTGTCCCTGAACCCGGCGTATTGTTTTTTCCCGGTCAGTTTTTCGGTCAGGGCTGTTCGTTCTTCCTGGCTCATGGCGGAGAAATTGATGTGGACGTCGGCCACGCCGGGGAGGGCCCGCACGTCCTCGGTTACGTCCTTATGGATTTTGGCCTTCAGCGGGCAACCGGGGATGGTCAGGGCGATATCCACGGTCACCGTAGAATCATCAATCGTCACGTTTTTAACCATATTCAGCTCAATGAGGGAGCGGTGCAATTCCGGATCGTTGATTTTTTCCAGGACCTTCAGCACATCATCTTTATTGATCATCACGCCTCTCCCGCAGGTTGGCTCGGCCGGTTTTTCGTGGTCCCGGCGTTTCGCACACATCAAAGCCATACTTGTCCCGAAAGACAACTGTTTGCCAAAATCCCGGGTCCGCCGCTTTCGGCACGCAAAGGACGCAGCCCGGGAACCGACCAATTAAAGATTCTATTTGTTCATTTGGCAAAATTGCCAAATAAAATAATCCCATAATCCGTTTATGTGTATATTAGAAATGGCCGCGGGCAGATAAGTTGGCTGGGAAGCACACATGAGCACGATCAACTCGGCATGATTCAAATAATCCAACGGGAAGGGAACGAATGAAAGCCAGGAATATCATTTCGGGGATTTTACTAGTATTCGTCGCCGCCAGTGTCGTGTATCTGGTGGTGCGCGAGTCCGGGCAATCGGCGGCGGTTTCCGACGAGGCACGACAAAACGCGGTGGCGGAGGAAGAGGCGGTCCCGGCCAACCGCGTGCTCGTCTACTATTTTTATGGTGGCCAGCGGTGTCCAACTTGCCGGAAATTCGAGGCCTATACGCAGGAAGCCATCCAAACCGGTTTTGCGACGGAATTGGCCGCCGGACGCTTGGAGTGGCAGGCGGTGAATGTCGATGAACCGGCCAATGAGCATTTTATCACGGATTTCGAATTGACCGCCAAATCGGTGGTGCTGGTCAATGAACAAAACGGTACCCAGACTGGTTGGAAAAACCTCGATCAAATCTGGGACCTGGTCGGCGACAAGGAAAAGTATATTACCTATATTATTGATGAAACACGCGCCCGGCTGGAGCAGACAAGCTGATGGACAACTTTGTGTTCGGATTGGGCTCGGCGTTGTGGCTGGGTATCCTGACCTCGATTAGTCCCTGCCCGCTGGCGACCAATATTGCGGCGATTTCCTATATCGGCCGTCGCGTCGACCGTCCTCGCCGGGTGTTCTGGGCCGGCGTGCTGTATACCGCCGGCCGCTCGCTGACCTATCTGGCATTGGGTGCGCTGCTGGTCGCCGGTTTGTTGTCGGCGCCATATATCTCCCATCTGCTGCAGAAATATATGATCAAATTGCTGGGACCGATGTTGATTATCGTCGGGATGTTTCTACTGAATTTGATTTCGTTTGGTACGTCCGGTTTGGGGATTAGTGAACGGCTGCAACAGCGGGCGGAACGCTGGGGCATCTGGGGTGCGGGCTTGCTGGGCATTGTCTTTGCGTTATCGTTTTGCCCGGTTTCCGCGGCGTTGTTTTTCGGGAGTCTGCTTCCGCTGGCGGTCAGTTATCGGTCCGGCGTGTTGCTACCGACCGCGTATGGCATTGGAACGGCCCTGCCGGTTTTCGCGTTTGCGATACTTATCGCATTGGGCGCGCACTTGCTGGGGCGGGCGTTCAACAAAATAACCCAGTTTGAACGCTGGGCCCGGTGGAGCACCGGCGTGATCTTCGTTGTCGTGGGTATCTATTTCACCCTGGCCTATATTTTTGACGTGGTGTAAGAAGCGGGGTCTCATTGATGGATGCAAAGACTCAGGCCCGTTATGAAGCCCGGGCAGCGGTCATCAAAGCGATGGCCCATCCCACCCGACTTTTCATTATCGATGAACTGTCCAGGGGGGAGAAGTGCGTTTGCAGCCTTCGAGATCTGATCGGGGCCGACATCTCGACCGTCTCCAAGCACCTGTCGGTATTGAAAGACGCCGGGATTCTTGAGGACGAAAAGCGCGGTCAGCAGGTTTTCTATCGCCTGCGGATGCCCTGCATCCTGAATTTCTTCGGCTGCGTCGAGGATGTCCTGGTCGCCAATGCGCGACGGATGTCGGCCGCCATGCGGAAGTGAGTGTTTTTGTGAACAAACGTGGCGTATAGCCAAGTGGCCCAGCAGACAATTCTATCTTTGAGGATATGACAACGTGAACTGGAAAAGGGAATGGAAACCCCTGGCGGTGATTGTGGCAGCATTCCTCGTCAGTTTTTACCTGCCGGTCGGAAAGCCGCGTTTTGATAACGCTGTCACCGAGTCATTGCAACTGGTCAAATGGTACGCACAGGAACATGTGCTCCTCTGCTTGATTCCGGCTTTTTTCATTGCCGGAGCCATTGGCGTGTTTGTCAGCCAGGCCTCCGTGATGCGCTATCTTGGCGCCAAGGCGAATAAGGTGCTGGCCTATGGTGTGGCATCGGTTTCCGGGACAATTCTGGCTGTTTGCTCCTGTACGGTGTTACCGTTATTTGCCGGTATCTATCGTATGGGCGCCGGTCTGGGCCCGGCCAGCGCGTTCCTGTACTCAGGCCCGGCAATCAACGTTTTGGCCATTTTCCTGACGGCCCGCATTTTGGGGCTGGAAATGGGTTTTGCCAGAGCAGTGGGAGCGGTGGCGTTCAGCGTTATTGTGGGACTGCTCATGCACCTGATATACCGGAAAGAGGAAACGACCAGAGTTGAAGCTCACATGGCCGAGCCCGATCCACCGGCTGCCCGGCCGCTGTGGCAGACCGTGTGCTATTTCGCCGCGATGATCGCTATCCTTGTGTTTGCCAACTGGGGAAAATCGGCCGAGCCGGTCGGGGTCTGGAATACGATCTACGAAATGAAGTGGTACCTGACGGGCCTGTCGGCGGCAGTCCTGGGGCTGATGCTGATCACGTGGTTTCAGGTGCAGTCGTGGAAGATTATCTCTGCCGCGGTTCCTGTCGTCGTGCTGGGATTGATCTTTCGCGAATATCCGCTCATTCCTTTTGCCGCAGGTTTTATCGGGTTATCAATCATCACCAGCACCAGTGACGGCGAAATGGGCACCTGGTTCGAACAAACCTGGGGCTTTGCCAAGCAGATACTGCCGCTCTTACTCTTTGGCGTCCTCGTCGCGGGACTTCTTCTGGGCCGACCCGGTCATGAGGGGATCATTCCCTCCGAGTGGATCAGCAGCTCGGTCGGCGGTAATTCTCTTTTGGCCAATCTATTTGCCTCAGTCGCAGGCGCTTTCATGTATTTCGCCACGCTGACCGAAATCCCCATTCTGCAGGGCCTCCTGGGCGGTGGCATGGGGAAAGGCCCGGCATTGGCGTTGCTTCTGGCCGGCCCGGCGTTGTCACTGCCGAGTATGCTTGTTTTGCGCAGCATCATGGGGATGAAGAAGACTATGGTGTTCGCAAGTATAGTTGTGGTTATGGCCACAATCAGCGGATTGGTCTTCGGCGTAATCACTGCATAAGACGGAGAATTGCGAATTGTCGCGGCGAGAAATGAACATCCGACCCATCGGCGTCATCCACACGCCGTTCACCGAGCCGAAAGGCACGCCGATTCAGCCGTCATCTGCCAAGGGTGCCGAAGGCTGGATCGAGTTGGAGGCCGAGTGCCTGCCTGCCCTGCGCGACCTTGACGGATTCGACCGGGTCTGGCTGGTGTACTGGTTTCACTGCGCGGGAGGTGTTCGGCTGGAAGTGACGCCGTTTCTGGACGATGTTACGCGCGGGTTATTTGCCACGCGCGCGCCGTGCCGGCCCAATCCCATCGGCCTGTCGTGCGTGCGCTTATTGGGTATCGAAGGTAACCTTTTGCGTATCGCCGACGTGGATATGCTGGACGGCACACCACTTTTGGACATTAAACCCTATGCGCCGCGTTTTGATAATTATCCGGCGAAACGGTGCGGGTGGCTCGACCACGCGAAAAACGACAACCGTCTCGCCGATGATAGATTCGGGGAATAAAAAACCAGCCCAAGAGATTGCCATGAAAAAAATTGAAATTCTCGGGACCGGGTGTCCCAAGTGCAAAAAGCTCGCCGAGTCGACGATGGAAGCCGCCGCTCAACTCAACATGGAATGCAATATTGAAAAGGTGGAAGACATCCAGAAAATTACGGCATATGGGGTGATGATGACACCCGCGCTGGTCGTCGACGGCACGATCAAAGTCGTCGGCAAAGTGCCGAATATCGAGGAAATCAAACGATTGATTTCCTGACATCGGGGAATTCGGGATACATGGGATACAGTGTAACGCAAGTATGGGTCGGTTCGAGCAAGGTCGGGATTTCCAATTTGGACCCCGTGCTGGCCGAGGTCCGTGGATTGGGCCTGACCGATCCGGGGCAGATCACAACGGAAATTGTGCGGCGTATCCGGAAATCGAACTATATCCCCGAAGCGGCTGAACCGGAATATGCCCGGGCGTTGTATAACGCCTATCGCCGCTCTCTGGGAGAAAATGTCCCCGAGCGGCCGAACGTGCTGGAGGTGCGTGTCTACGGCGGTGACTGACTGAATGTCAATGAATTACGGCGGCGCGTGATCGCCGCTGTCGACCAGATGGGTTTGACCGCAGACATCCAGCACATCAAAAGTATGTATGAAATCGCGCACCACGGCGTGTTGCCGACACCGGTGCTGGTGATCAATGGGGAGATTAAGGCCAAAGGCCGCCTGTTGCCACAAGCGGAAATCAAACAATTATTACGGGAGGCCATGTCCTCGCCCTCGTGACCGGGATTGCCTGCCGGACCTCTGTCTTGCCGAATGCGGTGTTTAATATATTATGGGCCTGGCGGGATCGATGGAATTTGGGGATTCACTGCGGGGCATTGATGAGGATAGATCATTCACAGGATATGTTCCGATGCACCATAATAAACTGCAACAAGGACGGAAACGAATGAACAGGAAACTCCAATTGCCGGTTTTGACGGTTGTTATCATCCTGTCGGTTGTTCTGGCGTGGTCGATGCTCTCCGGGTGTTCGGCACAGGACCAACCGCAGACGCAAACCGCGACAGAAAAAACTGCCGCAAGGAATCAATCCGAAAAACCGCAGGTAAACGACGAAGTTCAGAAGAAAGCAATCCCGAGCGGCGCGACACCCCGGATTTCCTTCCCCGAGGAAATACATGATTTCGGCAAAGTAATTCGGGGAGATAAGCTCACCCACAATTTTGTGGTGCGGAATACCGGAGACGCGCCGCTGACGATTTACAAGGCCAAGGCCGGGTGAGGGTGCACGGCGGCGGTGGTTGATACCACGGCCATTCCCCCGGGCGGGGAAGGACAAATTGCCGTTACCCTGGATACTCACGGCAAAAACGGGAAGTTGGATAAATCGATCAGTATTATTTCGAATGACCCCGTGAATACGACGGCATCCATTCATGTGCTGGCAACCATCGAACTGGATTTTGATTTCGAAAGCGCGAACATGTACCTGGGCCGGCTCGATGTGGATTCCCAGGTCACGCAAAGCGCGTTCATTCAGGTCAAGGATATCAAGGAAATTGAGATCGGCGAAATCACGACAAGCACTCCGCTGCTTTCCGCCCGTTCACTTGGTTTCACTCAGGTGGAAGGCCAGGGTTCCCGGCTGGAAATCGAAATCACGGCGGGCCCCGGATTTCCCCCCGGGGAGTTTCATGGGACCATAAAGGTCCGCTCCAACTTGACCCGCAAGCCGGAGGCCGAGTTGCGTGTCTGGGCCCAGGTGCCCACGGGTGTGGAAGTCGTGCCCAGTTCACTCAATTATCGGATTCGCTCCGCCGCAACCTCCGAACGTGACCGAATCAAGTTAATCCACATCTCCAATTTCGCCAAGAACCTGCCGCTGAAGATCCTTGACACCCGGGACCTTGACGGCAACCTGGAATTGAAACTCAGGACGGTGGAAGAGGGCAAGGAATACGAATTGACCGCCACGGTGAAGGAAGGCGAAATCCCCAAGGAAGGACGTTGCAGCGGACGCATTCAGATTATGACGAACAACCCGGAGTACAAAGAACTCATCGTTGCCTATAGCGCGGTGTGGCAGGAATAAGCAATAGCCGGGTTTTCCGTCAGTGCGCAGAGGATCGGGAATGATATGGGGAATAACATGAACGATTCGCCTGTCGGCAAATTGGGCTTTTTAGATCGCTTGCTCACACTGTGGATCTTCCTCGCCATGTTTGTCGGTGTGGGGAGCGGTTATCTATTTCCGGAAATCAAGAATTTCATCAACCGCTTTTCCGTCGGCACGACCAATATCCCCATCGCCATCGGTCTGATCTTGATGATGTACCCGCCGCTGGCCAAGGTCAAGTATGAGAAACTCGGCTTTGTGTTTCGGGACGTCAAAGTGTTGGCCCTGTCGCTGGTGCAAAACTGGATCATCGGGCCGATCCTGATGTTCCTTTTGGCCATCGCTTTTTTATCCGGGCATCAGGAATACATGGTGGGATTAATTCTTATCGGTCTGGCACGCTGTATTGCCATGGTGATCGTCTGGAATGACCTGGCCTCCGGTGATCGCGAGTATTGCGCAGGGCTGGTGGCGTTCAATTCCATCTTCCAGGTTCTCTTTTTTTCCGTTTACGCCTTCATCTTCATCACCGTCCTGCCGCGCTGGCTCGGTTTGCAGGGGATGGTGGTAGATATCTCCATCGGCCAGATCGCCAAAAGCGTCTTCATCTATTTAGGCATTCCCTTCATTGCCGGAGTGCTTTCGCGGATGATCGGGCTCAAGACCGTGGGCGCGGAACGATATGAAAAGACGTTTATCCCCAAAATCAGCCCGATTACCCTGATTGCGCTGTTGTTCACCATTGTGGTCATGTTTTCGCTCAAGGGGGAATACATCGTACAGCTGCCGTTGGATGTCGTGCGCGTTGCCGTCCCCCTGTGCATTTATTTTGCGGTGATGTTCTTTGTTTCCTTCTGGCTGTCTATCAAAGCCAAGGCCACCTACGAGCAGGCCACGACCTTGTCCTTTACGGCCGCGTCCAACAATTTCGAGCTGGCCATTGCCGTGGCGGTGGCGGTGTTCGGCCTGGACTCGGGTCAGGCGTTTGCCGCCGTGATCGGGCCGCTGGTGGAGGTGCCGGTGCTCATTACGCTGGTCGGCGCCGCGCTGTGGTTTAAACGCAGATATTTCCCCTTGGCGGTGGAGACTCCTGCGGGGATTTGCCACGTAATGTACAAAAGATGAGTGATGGAGTTTTTCGGCCTGCGCGGCGGAACGGTACTCACTGCGGGTGAGTGCGCAAAATATCCTGGATGGCTGAGAGATGATGCGCGGCGTGCCATGTTTGCATTTCCACGACCTGGGCAATGGTCATTGTCTCCGACTTTCCCTGTGGCCGGCAGATGTTCAGTTCATGGTCCCAGGCAGCGGGATTCGCGTGCAGCAATTGGGCGATATGCAGCCGATTTGCGCGGAACAACGACAGTGATGGTTCAATCTCGCGTTCGGCGTAGCGCCAGCGGGCGGCCCATGTATCCTGCGGTATGGCCCAGTACCAGGCCAGGGAGAATTCACTGCCAGGATTGCCGATCGCCTGTTTGATGAAGCCTTTCCACACGTCGTCCCCGTCGACAATGTGATGGATGATCTGCCGAATTGTCCAGCTGTCCCGTCGCAAAGACATCCGCAGTTGCATTTCCGTAAGCTGGGATACTGCGGCGGCCAGTGTCTCGGGGCCGGCCAGATATGCGGCCATTGTCTCGGAGTGTGTATTCGCAGGTCCATTCATCGTTCACGCTCCCGATTATTCAATCATATTTTTATCCAATCGCATTGTATCACTTATGCGGGCAGGCGGCAATTCGAAAACAGCGGCATGGGAATCATTGATCCTGAGAAATCCAGCAGGATGTAAGTCGAAACCCCTGAGTCCCCTACCTTCGCGGGGGACGTGGTTTCGACGATTTATTCCTGCATTTTGAACATCGGGGTGGCCCGGGCTTCAGCCCGGGATTATGTGAATATGTCGAAAGTCCGGGGCTAAAGCCCCGGCCACGCGCCGTAGTATCTGCTTGACACAAATTGCGGTGCGTATAGGTTT
>Ga0172362_10001669_pt1 | contig 19076 bp, 20 predicted proteins | sample LakKivs1_kivu2a2_FD_114534 | JGI IMG/M metagenome (GOLD analysis project Ga0172362, IMG submission 114534) | Sediment microbial communities from Lake Kivu, Rwanda - Sediment s1_kivu2a2 | ecosystem: Environmental > Aquatic > Freshwater > Lake > Sediment | place: Rwanda: Western Province, Lake... | reverse complement strand
TCGGGTCCAGAACGTTTTCTGGAACCGTTCGACCGGGTCAAACTCTTCTGGTTCTTTTCGTTTTGGCTGCGGAACTGGAGGAGGAACGACTTCACCGGGTTCGGTCTGCTGCTTAGGCTTGTATGCAACGAACTGCACGAGATCCTCGCCCCACTTCGCCACTGGAATCCTTGCAGTTTCAAATCCATACTTCTCCACGTGGCCTGCAAACGCGTCGGCTTGGCTCTGGGTTAGGGCTCCTCGTTCGTGGTCTATGTTCCAGCCTTCGTTCCGTAACTTTTCTATCTGCGCAAGCGCCTCGTCCAAGCCTCGGTCCCACGTTGACCTGAAGGACACGTTTAGTGACGGCAAATGCCTTCTTCTGGGTGCTGAGTATGAATGTTTAGCCTTTCGTCTGTAACTCATTCTTCTGCTTCTCCTATGTTGGCGCCATTAGTCTTACTAATTTGGGCGGAATGTCGTGGACATCCTCCACGCCGAAAATCTTGTGGTAGGCGAACTCCTTCAGGTTTTCCTCCACATCTCTGCCTATGCCGAAGGCGACCATGCGAGTGTGACGTTTAAGGTTCTTAACGATCTCAGCTGTCGTGTTCCTGTCGTCTGGAGCGCCGTCCGTGACTGTCACGGTCACGTCTGGCCTGTGCTTCTTGATGTAGCCCTCCAAAGCTTGGTATGCGCTGGCAGTGGGTGTAGAACCATAGCTCGCGATTAGGGCAGCGGTTTTGGCTGAGTGGTCAGGTTTCCATTTCGGCTCCTCGAAACGCTTGATTCTGAAGAAAATTTCGCTGTCGCCGTCTTTTTCGCCTCCGAACCCGAACAGCGCTGTTTTGCTCCCGATCCCGTCCAAGACCTCCATGCTGCTGATTATGGCTTTCTTGTAGTCTTCTTCCCTTAAATGCATGGAACCGCTGAAGTCCGCAACAACCAGGATCTTTCTTCCACGGGCAGATTTTCTTATGCGTGTGACGAAGGGTTCTTCCCTGTGGCGTATGTACTCTGGTATGCTGAGTCTTGCGCCATGTTCGCCCACGACCTCCTTGCGTCCCGTCTTCCACTCGCGCAGTGCCGTGTTCATTTTGGTGATGAACTTTTGGTCGCGGAAGAGTTCAGGCGGAACCGTCGTTGCTAACGGGGCGAAAACCGGGGTGTCGTCAACCTCGTCCCGCTGAACCTGTGTGTACTCCTTCTCGACTTGGTCCGTTCCTTCCCTCGCCTTCTGCACATCTTCTTTTGTGATAACGGGTTTTTCTTTCGGTCCGGTTTCAGGTTCAGGCGCTTCAGGCGCAGTTTCCTTTTCAGACGTCAGCTCAGCTTCCTTCTCCGCTTCGTCGAAGTACTCGTCCATGCCTTCCTCGACGTCCTTCGGTTCGGCTTTTTGCTGTTTCGCGTATTCCTCTGTGAAGGTGTCGTCCCAACTGCTACTGCTTGGCGGCTGGTTCGGAACGTGGTCAGGGTCAGGCGCGTGATCACGCAAATCCAAATCCCTTATGACTTCCCTCGTCAAGTCCGCCAGCCAATCATAAACCTTCCCATGGTCGTCTCTGTGTTCCTTCATCTCCTCGAGGTCTTTCTCCACCTTCTCCACTACGGAGTTTATCTTTTCTCTTTCAGCCAGTGACAGTTCGTCTTCTCCCTTTATCTTGCCTGTAATGAGCTTCTGCAAGAAGGCTTCGTATCTAGCCCGTGCTTCTTCCCTTTCTTTCACCAAGCCGGGGGTGTAGGTCTTCTGTGCTTCTTGCCACAAGTCGCCAACGTCTGGCCGCAGTGCGTAGCCATAAGCGTTTGTGTAGAGCCGTTCTGGAAGGTAGCCTCTCCACTCCTCAACGCCCAAGTCCTCGATTCGGCGGTCCTCGATAATGTTTATGACGTCATGCTCCAATGGGTCTGTTTTGCCGTGCGTGAAAACCTCGTCAGGCGTATGCTTAGCGTGCATGCTTTCGTGCCAAAGTCCGCTTCTGTAAATGCGGTACTTGTCGAAGCCTTTAAGCGGCAGGTCGTAGGTCTGCCAGTTCGGCACGTTGATGTTGTAGAAGCCTTTGCCTTTGACCTCTGTTTTGCCTACGCTGTATCCCTGTGTCCCCTTCCTAGCGGTCACCATCACGTTGCTTTTTCCGCTGAGGTACCTTACCAGAAACCTCGTTAGGTCCATGAGGTTAGCGGTGAACCTCTGCTGCCCAGTGGTCGCAGTCTGCGAGAACCCCCCGCTTCTCTTAGTTGAAGTTGACACCACCCTAAGTCTGCTACCGCCAGTAGGCTTGCGTCTGACCTGAACGTAGCTTTGGCGGACAGACTTCCTATAAATCAACGGTTCTACGTTCTCCTTCTAACAGCGTTCAGGGCTTCCTCAACCTTCTGCTTTTCTTCATCCGCCCAATAGGCGTTTTTGATGTTGTTGTCGAAGGCTTTGAAGAAGTCATCTCCTTCTCTGAGATCCTGAACGAAGCCCTGCGTTTCGCGTATGCTCGGCGTGTATGAGAGCTCCGTGTCCTTCCTGAGTCCAGAAACTATCTGTATAAGGTCCAACACGTCTCGGGACATTGTGCCTGTTGCTAGCTTGTGTGGGCTATCGGAGGCCCTGAACTCGCTTGGTTTTACACCCATCTTCCGCAGCTTAGCCTCAAGAATGTTCATCTCTACGTGTGGCGGCGGATAATCCATCCAGTAGCGTTTAGTCAGCCTACTCACGATCGGTTCTGGCAGCGGTTTGACGCCCTCGTACGTCGGAGGATTCATTGTGAATACCACGAACAAGTCTGGGTGCGCCTTGACTAGTTCGCCGTTCAAGTCTTCCATGTTAAGCTGGCGCTTGTTGTCCAGCAGCTCGTCGAGGCGCATGAGAATGGCAGGTTCAATGACGTTTGCCTCGTCAATGTGGAGTATGCCCCCAGCTCTGACAGCTCGCGGGATTATGCCGTCGATCCAATCGCTTGAGCCTTCTTTCAGTTTATAGTGTCCCAGCAACTCGTCAGCACGAATGCCTTCCTGTCCGATCACGCTCCAGTATGGAAGCCCAGCGTCCTCGGCAACCTTCTTGATCAGCTCCGACTTGCCCGTGCCCTTTGGTCCTTGAATTAGGATGTTCACTGGTGCCGTGTTCTGATATCTGCGGCTTCGTCTGAACATTTCGCGGAGTTCCTTAACCATGCCCTTGGGCGCACCAGGTATTGGGTAGTCATGGTACACTATGCCGCTTATCCTGCAGTGTTCAGGTATGTTGTTCCAGTCGACGTAGGGAGTCGGCACTGGACCTGTGTCTGGAACTGGCACGAGCATAGCTTTCCTGCGTTCAGCTTCAGAGAGAGCTTCGGGTTTGCCAACCTTCTTCGGAGGCTTGGGTTCAGGCTTGGGCGGTTCAGACAGTTCGGGTGTAGGCGGTTCTGGTTCTGGCGCTAGCTTGGGTTCTGGACTCGGTTCTTCAACCGGTTTCGGCGCAGGTTCAGGGGCCGGAGTGGGTTTTGGCTTCGGCTCTGGTTGCACGTCTGGCTTCTTGTATACAACTTGAAGCCTTCCGTCTACTACTCTGAGGGTTTCAGCCTTCCTCAAGTCTGGAATGACACGTTTGGGCGCTTCAATAACCTTTAACTGTCTTCCGTTCAGTTCGACGTAGACCTTGACTCTGCTACCCTTGAAGCGCATCATCTGCGTCTTTCCTGGCTTGAGCTTCTTGACCCGTCTAGAATAGGTGAACGTGGCTAGAGACTTGTACTGCTGTTTCGGCATTAATGCCAGCCTCCCCAGTCTTCTTTTGGCGGAACGCCTTCCTGCTTAACGACGAGTTGCCGTCTGGGAGTTTCATGTCCGTTTGGGCAACGGTAAACCACAAGCTGGAAGATGCCGTCCTCTTCAGGATACTTCTGGTTGTGAACAACCTTCAGCTCCATGCGTCCGCATTTGGGGCAGGCTTCGAGATGCTTGAACGGAACATGCTCTACAGTTCTCAACGTTGAAACCTCTAAGAGAAAAATGTGGGCTAAAGCTCTTTCACGAGTTTTGCCAAACGGCGGGGAGACACAAGAAGGAGAACAAACAGAAACATCAAAACTGGCACCGCAAAATACACTGTGAGGTACATCATTGAGGCGGGCACGTAGGGCTGAAGAATCGTGTACCAGAACGAGTCGGCGACCGCAGGCCACAGGGGATGCGCCGTCAGGAGCACGCCTTCCATCGTAATGAGGTATGGGGGCGCTATAAGGTCAGGAATCATCCAAAGCAGGATGAACCCGGCTATGCCGTACCTAAACGCTGAAACCATAAGGCTTTGAAGGTTTCCTTTTTTGCCTAGGATTATTAGAAGCGTGTAGGTCAGGAAGCTGAACATTGCGACGTAAACTATGTTGAAGAGAGGATAGAAGAAGAGTGGGCTGGGAGAACTCCATTCGCGGATCCATATTTGGAATTGGGGAACAAAAAAGTATGACCAGAACGCTAGGAACAACGTGAACATGGCTAGGCTGCTTAACTCTTTCCTTGTCAGGTCAACCATAACATTTCTCCAAAAGAGAAATGAACGGCTGAAGCCCCTGTTCAAAGGATCTCGCTTTTCGGGATTTCTTCGCTTTTTACTTTGCCTTCGTCCTGTAGCAGGAACAGGGCGTTCAGCACGTCGATTATGTGCACTTTTAGAACGGCTGCCATCTCTTCTTCCGTGGCTGTTGGATGCTTGCAGACGTACTTGTAGACTGCTTCTTTAACGCTTCTGCGACTCAAATTAGGTCACCATAACTGCGGAATTTCGGGTTCTTCAGCCTTAACCTTCCGTTTCGATGGTTCGGCTGGAGTCCACCTTCTAAACGTCTTCTTGTTCTCAGACAGCGTGATTTCTATCGTGAAAGATTTGCCATCTTCAGCAAGGATGGGGCGTACGAATCCAACGTAGACTTTGCCGAATCCGTGACTGAACTTCTTGATGGCGCCGACCTGTTTGTTCTTGATTAAGTCGAATGCGAACTCCCGTATGGAGTCGTCGGCTGTATCGTCTTCTCCCCAGACCTCAATGAAAGAGTATGGCTGAAACGCATCCACAACCTTCGGGTCAACTGGCTCAACTGTTATGTCCTTCGTCTTGCTTATCTCAATCGGTGCAAAGCTACCATCGTCACGTTGCTGCATGATCTTTACGTCTTTCTTGTCATGTTCCTTGCCCTCGTCGTCAACCCAAACCTCTTGTTTCGCTGGACCAACGAATCTTTTGAATACAACCTTCCCATCAGCCATGTGCACGGTTTTAATCAGGGGTTCAGTCTTCATAGTTTCATAGCGGATCTTCGCAGAAACCTTCACCGTCTCGCCCTTATAATGTAGCGTTGCCGGCTGTCCTCTAGGAAGAGCCACCACAGCCTCCTCTTCAACTGGCGCAGTCTTCGGGACAGTGACAACAGACGGCGTAACCGCCATACACTCAGGTTTCTTCGCTTTCGCCGCAGTCTTCATTTTTGTCTCTATCTTGGAGAGAACCTTCTTTCTCTGAAGGACGTACTGCTGGCTGGAACGCTTCTTGTAAGTCATGCCTCATCCACTAGATAAATTCTGTCAGATCGGTAGCCTTAGTTGCGTGTCTCCGTGCTCGTCAATGAAAGAGTCTGGTTTATACATTGAAGGCTGGAAAGTTTCAGCCCTCAACTTGTCTTTGACTTCTTGGATGTGTTTACACTCTCTCCGCCTGTAAATCCATTGCGGACATGAACACTCGAAGGCTCCGTCTACAGTTGCGCTAACCGTGTAGAACTTAGATGGGTCACTGTGGCTTCCAACGTTCCACTGGTCTGCATATTCCTTTCCTTTGGCTCCGTGTATGGGCCATGAGCCACTAAAACGGCGAGGCTTCCTAGTAACCACCATATACTGCGGATTTGAACGCTTCCTGTAACTCATATCTTCTCAAAGGAAAAATGATTAGTCATTTTGGGACTCAATCCCAAATTAACTTTGAAGTTTCTTGTATGCCTTCCGCAGGTAGCCGATTAGAACCGCGAACAATCCAACAATACACGCCCAGCCCGCAACCAGGATCTGGTAAACGTAGTCTTTCAGCAACGTCGACAGGTACTGCAGAAACGCCTCGCCCGGCGCCAGAAGAATCTTAAGCAGAGTGAAAAGCTCGTAGAGGAGTTCCCGCGAAAGAGCTGTAAGAAGATCCAATTAGAGCTTGCATTCCTCAGGTTTCTTGTCGGTTCGCACTCTGAGAAAGTCTGGGAACCGCAGGATTGATTCAGGTGTTCTCTCGTAGTATTTGACTTCCACCACTATCTCTGGCTTCACCCATGCCTTAATGTCTACATCGCTTGGAACATCGGCGGGCGACTTAGAGATCTCCAACCTCCGCATTTTTTGAAGCAGTTGCGTCATCTCTTGGTCTGAGAACCCGCTTGTCTTGCCGATGTATCTCCACTTTCCATGCTTGTCCCTTTGAGCTAGAATCAGCGATCCGAAGGTCTTTTCACGTGCGCCTTTCCCGTGCGTGTAGCCTACAACAACAGCCTCGTCGCTTTTCCAGTGTTTGACTTTAAGCCATTCAGAGGTTCTTTCGCCCTCCCTGTACGGACTTTTCCGTTCCTTAATTACGACGCCTTCCCCTCCCATTTTGCCGAGTTTCTCGAAGTATGCTTTCTTGCTCTTTGTAACCGTCTTGACGACGTCCACATGCTTGAGTTCTTCCGGAACCAGTTCCTTGAGGATCTCCTGCCTGTCTTCGAATGGAAGGTTCTTCAGGTCGTGGTCCTCGACGTACAACACGTCGAAGACCATAGCTTTCGCCGTGTAAGGCTTCTTGGTTTCGGGGCCTGCAAGCGCGGTAACGAATACGTCTTTGCCGGTGCCTTTCTTGAAGAAGGTGAGTTCGCTGTCTAAAACGGCGGCTTCAATCGGGAGCTTCCTTATTTCGTCAACTATCTCTGGGAACTTAGGTGCGAAATCGTTTATCCAGCTACGGCCACGCATCTCCACTCTGTCGCCATCCTTTATGATCAATGATCTCGTGCCATCCAGTTTGCGCTGTTCATGGTAGCTGTGCCGTTCTATGTCTTTCTCGGTTCCACTTTCAGCCAGCATAACTTTGATTCTACGTGGTCTACCATAAGGAAAAACGTCTTGTCCACGTTTCTTGCGTTTATGAATGTACTGCTGATTGCCACGTCTACGATAAGACATGTTTCCATCAGTTCCTACACAAGTTTCCTCGAAAGAAAAATGTAGCTAGCTGGTGAGTGGGAAAGCTTAAAATAACCTTTTTTCCAATTTGTCTTTTGAAGAGAAGATGAGTTATAGAAAGCGACCTCGTTCAGAATATGCCTTGAGACGCACCTCCAAAATCCCGGCAAAGAGAGGGTTGAAAAAGAGAGGAGCGCCTAGTGAACCGAAGGCATTTAAATCTGATGTCTATGCGCCCTACTATAGCAAGGAGTTCAGGGATGTCGTCCGTTACATCCAGACCGAACTTGATAAGAAAGTGTATCTAATTGGGATTAGAGCTATGTTCCATAGGGGAATCCCTTTATGGCGTTTCACAGATGACTTTGATGTTTACACACCTCTGGTTCAGGAGGAAAGGGAAAAAATTATTGATTTTGTTAGAAGAAAGTATGAGGGCGCAAAACATGTCTGGTCCAAGTTCGGTTTCGGCTTAGACTTTGATCCGATAGGCCACATAGATGTCACCATCATTCCTCCCGCAATTCAGGACGAGTCATGGGATAAGGACACCATAGAAATCAACGGCGTACAAGTGTACCTTCCCCCCTTGGAAGACATCATTGTTTTAAAGCTGTTGTCTCCACGCCGAAAGGACGCGAAGGATGTTGGCGTGGCATTACGGCTGGGAAAAGAAAAAATTAACTTTGAAGGGTTGAAGGTAAAAGCGGAAAATGCTGGGGTAAGCAAAAAACTGAATAAAATAGCTAAGAGATATGGAGAAGACCTCAATTTTCCAGTAGCTTGAATAAGAGCTTATTTTTCGGTCAATCTGGTTCAAGCCTTGTTTCAGCCAGTTTGTATAGTCTAAGTTGTTCTTCTACGGGGGGTATGAAGTAGGCGCCTTTCACCTTGCCTAGGCTATGCCCCATCCAGAACTCGATTAATGTATCGTTGAAAGCTGGACTGTTGACTCTTGCGAGTGACAGGTTTGTGTAGAAGTATTTGCGGAGGGTATGGGTACCTACTTTCCAGTCTAGGCCTGCTTTGTCTGAGAGTTTTGCTAGGAAGTGTCTAACATTTTGCGGAGTACAGGGGATGAGTTTGCTTGTGGGGTTTAGCTTCCTCGTTTTAAGGTATTCTTTGAGTGTGGCGGTAGCTGTTTTCCCGAAGAAGGTATCGAAGAAGCCTAGATGTTTCTCTTTTCCTCGGGTTAGGTACAGGTGTATGTAGCCTGGCTCCGTCTCGTTTATGTCGTTGACTGTTAGCCGCAGAAGGTCGGAAACGCTTAAGCCTGACTGCACTTGACAGAGAACATACGCCCTGTGCATGAGATTGTCCGTGTGGTCCAGCATATCTTTCAGCTCTTCACGCGTAAGCCCCGGTTTCGCCTTTGTCACCCACGAAGCAGGCGGATCCTCAGGTTCAAGTTTTGAACGGTTAGCTTTATAGAAACTTCTTACGGCTTGATAGCATGAGACGCATGTGTTTCTGGACAGTTCTTTCCCTGTCTTAGGCGACACAGTCTTCGTGAGACGCAAGAACCATTCGTCTATCTTGTCCTCTGCGTGTCTGCGGGTGAACTCGTCTCTGCTTTCGAGGTTGCGTCTCCTTTCAGCTACTAGCTCGTCAGGGTTCATGCCAACGTATTCGCAAAACCTTTCTAACGCGTAGAAGTACAGTCTTCTTGTGTTCGGGCTGTCTGACTTCTTGCCCAGCTTCGTGATCCAACGCTTCACAGACTCAAAACCCTCAAGATTCATGGTTTCCTTTCTCCACCATTGCCTTTCTGGCTTCTTCAAGTCTGGCTTCGACCAGGCGCCTGTCTCTGACGAGTTCGAGGAACGTTATCCACATGTGAATATCCGCCTCGCGTCCTTGCCATTTCTCCAGCATCACGGGTACCATCTTGGCAAAGTTATCTAGGCTGCGTTCCAAGCCTACCTTTTCGGAGAACTCGTCTAGGCTTTCGTACTGGCCGATCCTGCGGAATCGCTTCTCAAGATTTTCTGTTTCTGTTACGAGTTTGATGTGGTGTTGCTTCAGGGCTTCATAGTCTGCTGTGCTTGTCTCCAAGTCCACGTCAGTTCTGCCTTCGTACTCGGCTATGTAGGCCTTCATGTAGTCTTCAATCTTGCCGCTTGCGGACCTTTTCTCCTGAAGCATTATCTGCCTGAACCTTTGCCAGATGTCTTCGTCGATGTAAAGCGTGTGAGTTCTTCTAGCCATGTTCCTTCAGGAGAGAAATATAGGTTTAAATGGAGTTATGGAGTTACGGAGTCACGGCGAAAGAACATATATTATACTCTTATTAGTGCCAGTTTTCCCGGTCTTTTTCTACACGTACATTTGGAGCTGGGGGAGAGAAGGCTGAAACGGTCTCTTTTCGTTTGCGTTAATCCCAATTAACGCAAATCCTTTGGGTCACATACATGTGGACTCAAATTTTTTAAATCGGTCGAAGGTTGGATAATAGGAGGCTTTTCTGAGGTTCTTTTTCTGAAATAAGCGAGAAAAGAAGTAGCGGTTTCAGTATTTCTGATATGCCATTCTGGGTTTGCGGCGGTAGTTCATCGGCGTTTCTTCGGCTTCGCCGTACCTGTCGTAGAGGTGCTGAGGCTTCCTCGAGTAGTCAGCGTACCGCGAGCCTGAAGGTTCAAGGCGCAGGAGAGTCTTCGGGTTCTCTAGGACGCTTTGTCTGTGTTCCCTCGGAATCAGAGGCGGCACACGATATCGTATGCCCTTCTCCATCTGGTAAAATTCCTGCGCAACCTGATGAAGGTTCCATGAAAAGTTGGCTCGGCTGATTTCTATGTCACCTGTTTTCGGAATGTACCGAACCTTGAAGAAGGCTTCATATTCCCGTTGGTAGCGGAGTGGCTGTATGCTGTATCCGTGTCCGCTGAAGCGGATCGTGAATTTCCCACGCTTATGGCGTTCAAGGCTAACATCTGCTTCGGTTCTGTTGTAGTTCGCGTGGACCACCGCCATAACTTCTGCCAGAAGCCGCTTCATCTCAACCCAGTCAGAAGGAACCTCGTCAAGGGCAGGCGGGATCGGAACCTTTGTTCTTCTCGAACCGAGATAGGCGTAAAAGGTTAAAAGCGGCGTTTGTCTAATGCCCCCATGCCTTCGTTTCCGTTTTTGCCTCAGTCGACTGTAAAACTGAAACTTGGCTCCAGCTGTGGAGCAGAAACTTCTCGCCTGACTGCTTCTCATAGAGCTTGAAGATTTCGCGTGGCGTCTTCTTCGGGTCCTGCAAACAGAAAGTGGGCGGACAAGGCTGGATAACTTCGATGCTGTAGGAAGGCTGGTTATACCAGAACCACAACGGCACATTTCTAAAGATGCCACGATTGTTTATTTCCCGCACCACGCTTCTTTCGCTTGGATCCTCAAGCTGGAGGCTGTCCAACAGAAAGTCTATCTCGCTCCTCATCTTGTCCTTGCTTGAAGCCAGCCCCCGAAAGAAAACGTTTGTGGCAGCGTCTCGGATATCTGGCTGAATCTCCAGCGGCCTCTGTGTAGCCAAGCAAAGACCAAGCCTGTTTCTCCTAGACTCCTTAATGAAGTCGCTTATGGTAGCAGACGTCCTCAAAGCGTCTCGCGCGTACAGAACAACTTGGGCGGATGCTATGTCGTGGACCTCGTCTATTATGACGCGGGCTGGACGGCTGAGATGAGACTTCCTCCACTTGTCAAACTGAGTCAGCATGTTCGACGCTATTTGTGCGTCGACGTAGACGTTTGTTGCTGGGTCGAACCGCTGCAGGTTGCGGACGTTCACCAAGCCGACTGGCTGGCTGAACCCATAATTTCCAGCTACCTTCTTCAGCTGCTTCATGACTAGGTCGAAGTCCACGTCGAAGCCTGACGGGTCTTTAACCTCTATTATTCGGTCGAAAACCGTAGGCGGATCCTTTTCTGGAGACGGCGCCTTCTCGCCCTTCCGAAGGACGGTAAGGGTCAATGTGGGCACACCCTGCGGCTCCACGTCTAAATTTTGGAGCGTCTGCGCCAAATCTTGCGTGCGTTTGCCATAGGCGAAAAGCGGAAGACCTGCAAGCGTGAACGAGTTGCTTTTGTCGTTCATCGGGCTGAAGACAAGTTCGCGCTTGAACTGGATCACGTAGCTGGCTATGGCGCTTAGAAGGACGGTTTTGCCTTTGCCCCTTGGAGCATACGCGATTTCTATGGGTCCGTAGTCTGCTTCTGGAAAAATTGGCAGTTTATAGTATGGTTCAAACGTGAGGTCGCTGGACAGTTGCCCTGTTTCCCAGCAGTGCTTCTGCATTAGCAAACACGGTGCATAGTAGCCTCCAAGGGTCTTAGATATCTGAATCTTTCGTTCTCTCTGTTCAGCGTAGAGTTCCGCCAGCGTCTTTCTGATGCGCCCGTTTATCTCGTCGCCTTCAACTCCATACTCAGCCACAGCTTCATCGTAAAGGTTGCTGGCGCCTGACACGCCCAAGACCTGGAAGATGTATCCCCACTTCAACACTTCCACGTTGAGGCGGATCAGCTTCTCCGCCTCCTCCTTCGGGATCCCCGCCATGTTTCCGCGCACTAGAAACTGTAGGAGCTGCTTCTCTTCGCGTGGAATGTGCGTTTCGCCAGACAGCTGCCCAAAACGATACCTGTCCATGTAGCTTCGTATTTCAGGCTGATCTATCCTGTACTTAACCCAGCCCAAGACCTCCGCCGTCTTGCTCATTACAAGCCTAACTCCCTCATAGCCTTCGCAATAGGCTTCCGCAATCTTGTCGTAGGCTACGTGCATGAGGACTGCTTCAGGCGTCATCTCTAAGCCCCGCTTAAGCATGTCCATTTCTATGAGCACATAGTGCGGTGTCAGCGACGACTTGCATTTGGGACATCTCGACGGCGCAGTCATCCAGGACCCTGAACTTTCGTAGTTGCATTTTTGGCACTTGAAGCCTAGAAGCTCAGAGATCTCGTTGTGGCGTTTTTGAAGCGGCAGCTTCAAGCGTTCCTTGTCGCATTTGCCCAGGGCAGTTTCGAAGAAGATCGAGTGGCGCTTTATGCTTCCGCGTATCGGCGCAAGCTCAGGAATAAAGTCCAATGCCTCGAAGAACTGGAGAAGAACCTCTATTCCGCCGCGTCCAGCTGAAGCGTCAATAAGCCTCTTCGCTAGGGCATCTAGGAACACGCTTGGCGAACAGCCCAGTTCAGAAACCGCTTCCTGACTCAACTCGATCTTCCTTTCAAGTTTTCATGAATGGTGTTTGCGCTGCCACAATGGCGGATATAACTATGCTCTTGCGTGTCCAGACGTTGGTGTTGCAGGCTGCCATTATCTCACCTATCATGCTTAGGAACTCAAAGGCCAGCCTCTTCTTGAAGTATTCTTTCTTGTCATAGACAACCGGGTCCACGCTGAGAATTTCGTACTCTTCCAGCATTTCTTTTACAGGATTCTCGCTTACTATCGCGTTCCAAGCCTTAAAGTGCCGTTCACGTATCCACTTCAGCCTAGCGTGGATCCACTCTTCGAGTTTCACGCCGGGCGCCTTCTCTTCCTCTTTTGGACCTCGCTGAATTAAAGCGTGGATCACGCTGAGTATTCTTGGCAGAAACAACAGCAATATGGTTCCGGCGACAGCCCACTGCAAGGTTTCAGCTGGAACGTACCCTTGGTGAACGGCTACCCCGACAATCAGCAGTGATAGGGCGGCGACGATGATCTTTTCCCAGATGTGCTTCTCTTCTTGAGATTGCTGGATTTCTTGTGGCGATTGCAGTTGAGTCTGTAGTGGAGTTTGAAGTGGCTGACTTGGCTGAGCTGCCTGTGCTGTAGATGGCGTTGAAATGGCTTCTACGAGTGTCACGATCTTCTCTTGGAATTCTCCGATCTTCTCCTCGAACTTGTTGTAGTCTTTGAGGAACTCGTCTGACAGTATGAAATTTCTAAGGTTTGTGTGACTATTCTTCAGCTCTTCGTGGCTGGTGTTTAGTTTTTCGAGTTCGTTGTTGAGGGTCCACGTGACGTAGCTACTCACTTCGTCTTCGCCACCAAGCCAGAAACAGTCCGATTCCGAGGCCGACTAAGGCGCCGATCAACGGGTTGTATTCGATGTAATATTGCGCAAAGGTAACGTAGCTCAATAGACCCGGAATGCCTACTAAGGCTATGTCCTTCCAGTCCCAGCGTTTAGGAGGCGAAGGAGTAGGCGCCGGCGTCAAGACTGGTTCTGTGCCGATCTTTGACGATAGGCTACGGTAGAAGTCTCTTTCAGTCGCCACCGTAGAAGTGGCGGACAACACCTTCAGGTATTCACGCCTGAGATCTCTGTATTTCTCCTGCCAGCTCTTCAACTGTCCCTTAAACTCCACGACTGCGGGAATATTCAGCGCCACCTTCGCCAGAAAAGTTGGCGGTTCAACGAGTTTCTCGTTTTTCGACGTAGCTTCAGTCGTGTCAGGCTTGAAAAGGTGAACCTGGCAAGTGCCCACGCCCTCTATTTCCCATCTGGTCGGAAACGAATGAAGCTGACCTCTCACGGCGCCCCTGCTGACGAACAGGTTTGACAACGTGAACTTCGGCTTCTCCTCTTTAGCGGCGTACTCGTTCAGCGCGCCCAAACATCCCCACTGAACGAATATGTGTTTGTCGAAGAGTCTTTCGCGGGTCACAAGGATCCTGCACATTTCGTTGAGATGGCACTTTTCGAACTCGTCTTTTACCTTCTCAAGCTCAAGGATAGCTGGGTTCTTTTCCTTAAGCAATTTTAAGTCTGCAAGCAGGCTTTCTTTGAACTCGTCCTCGTACTGCGTGTTGAGAAAAATATTGCTGGCATCGACAACTGTGCCTTCGAACCTTTTGAACAGTTTTCCGCCTGCATAGGTGCCGATAATCTCCAAGTAGCCTAAGACAACCCCTGGCGCGGCGGGTGCGATGTTGCTCCAGACGGACAGAACAATCAGGGCTACGATGACCGCTATGATGGCGAAGAAGATGTATAAAATGTATTGTGGCAGAAGCTCAAGAATGTCCACTAATATCTCTCCTTTTGCAATCTTCTCAGTAGGGGGTAAACCCATAACACAAGTATTATCACGAAGGCTACGCTAACCGCCATTGTGAAGCCGACTATCAGCCACTGCATTTCTATGTTTCGGGTTTGCAGGTCAACGATTTCCGTAGTTTGCCTTCTGAACTCGTTCAGCTGGTCCGCTATCTGGAGCACAACCTGTTCAGCAACGTCTTGGGCACTAGGATACTTCGGTTCCTGAGTGACTGTTAAGGTGAACTTCAAGCGGACGACGTTGCCCTTCACGTTTAACTGCATTCCTTCAGGCGCGTAGCCAGCGCTGAAAACGGCGATTTGAACGCTCTGCGTGACTATGGCGGCGTATTTGATTTCGACCGTGAAGGTGTACTGGTCAATGTCTTCCGCTATAAACTCGATGCTGATAGGACTTGACGTAATCTTGTAGAGGCTTTTACCTATGCTGCTTACGTCGATGACGCTGAAATTGTTCGTGTAAGTGTACGAGATGAGAATCTTTGCCGGCGTATAGGATTGAAGGTTGAACCCCGCAACCTCCGGTTCCTCCTCTCCACGCGCTATGGTGATGGATGAAAGAGAAGAGAAAAGAAGCAGCGAAAGCAGAAGTGCAATGTTATTTTTCAGTCTTTTCAAGTAGGTGTTCAACCTCGTCTAGTTCTTCCTCTATGATTTCAGCCTGTATCTCGCAGAAGCGTCTCGTCTGTTTGTTGGCTTCGAGACGGTCGAGAAGCCGTCGCTGGTACTCTTCCAGCGAAACGTCTTTCCGCATTGTTTTCGTTTCAGTCTTTATCCAGTCGCGGTCTGTTTCCTTGCCTCTGAATTTGGCTATAGCATCTTGCCAGTCGTATTCTCCTAGAAACGCCTTGCCGAGACGAATAAGACCTAGAAGGTAGTGGCTGACTTTCGTGCCTGTATCAACCGCTCCTTTTTGGTAGTCTTTGTATTCTTCTGGGTTCATGTAGACGCTTGCTTTCGTGGTTTCTTTCTCTTCCTTTTCCTTGGGCATTCCACCAGCTCCTCAATAGATAAATATTAACTCCGTAACTCCGTAACTCCACATTTCTCTATTAGGAGGAAGCGGAACTGAACCGGATGCGGAAGAATCTGTTTCTTGCCCTTCTTGCTTTGCTACCGCTTTTCAGCGTGGCACCAGCGAAGTGCGCAAACTTCAGCCTAGAAAAGACGGAATTCATGCCCCTTGAACAGGTGAACATTCAAGTCAGCGTTTCAGGTTGGTTCCGCCCCGTAAACGTGACTGTCCTCTTGAACGGCTACCCTGTCGCAGCGCAAGTCTATGATGCTAGCTCAAGCCTGTACACGTCGTTTCTTATGCCGAACGGAAAGCCAGAAACCCTTTCTCTAAGAGTAATCGCTTTAGACTGCAACCAAACCCACTTTGTTGACTCCACGGTGGCGATTAAGAGAGTCGAATCCAGCGAAGACATCAGTATCAAAATGCTTATGGAAAACGTCACAGCCGCCAGAACCAGAATGGAGGAAATTGCCGCCAGCCTAAACGCAAGCCTAAACGCTGTCATCACTCGCCTGGGCACCGTAACCGAGTTAGAACGCGAAACCCACGGCATGTTAGCAGACGTCAACAGTAGCATGATCGCGGAAGTCAGCAACGCCGTTTTTGAACTCAGCCAAGAACTTGGTGCCCTTCGGGAAGCGCTAGCAACGCTGAAAACGGACACCGTGGACGTGAAGATGCTTGCTACAGGAATAAACGACGCCACACACAGCGGAAACGTGGCCATAGCGAACGTCCAGTCGCAGGTCGCCGAAGTCCAGAAGAATGTCTATATTACGCTAGCCGTCTCCGCCGTAGCGGCAACGGCGGCATCAGCTGTTGCAATAGCAGCAATAACAGTTTCTCGGCGGGGCAGGGCTTCAAGGACTGCAACAAGTATTGAGGCAACCGCTTCAATGTTGGAAAATCCGCAGGTTGAAAAGCGAAGCGACAGCGACTTTGATGCATTAACGGAGTATTGCCAGCAACACGGCTTGAAGCACAAGACAATCGGCAACCAAGCCGAAGCTTTATTGACGAAACAACAAAAAACTGAACCCCGGCGAGAAAAGTCTAAGCTGATAAGGAGAATCGTCAGTGAGTAGTAGATTTAAAAGAGATTTCATAGAAAAATGAAGGTGATGTTGTATGAATGAAAGAGTTGAAGTTGAAGACTTTCCTGTGGACGAGCTTCATCCTCACCCGCTGAACGAGAAACTGTACCCGGCGGACGAGGCTGAAGACGCTGAGCTTGAAAAATCGATTATGGAGAACGGCGTTCTTGAACCTTTGGTGGCCACGCCCGCTGACAGGGCAATTATTAGTGGCACTCGTCGTTGGAGAATAGCCAAGAAGCTTGGGGTCAAGGCTGTACGCGTCGAGTTCAGAGAATTCGACGACCCCGAAGTCGCCATAGTCGAGTACAACCGCTACCGCAAGAAGACGCCTAGAATCATCAAGAACGAGTACGATCTCATAAAACAGAAACTTGCACCAAAAGCGCAAGAACGTCAGGAAGCAACACAGCTTGCTGGTAAAGGAGAATCTGGAGAACCAGTAACCAAAGCTGAAAAGTTCGGTGTTGCTACGGGTAGCAAAACCGAAGAAGAGTCTATTCATGTACGGAAAGAAGCCGCGAAGAGTGTCGGCGTCTCCGAGGAACATCTACGTAGAATCGACTACGTCTATGACCATGAATTTTTACCTCCCATTAAGCCTCTTGTGGAACAACTGGATCACGGCGAGATTACAGTTAAAGAAGCCTACGAGAAAGTGAAGAAGATCGTTGAACCGTCAGAGAAGCCGGAGCCTGAACCGCTTCAGCTTCAGCCTTGGATATGCGATGTGTGTCTAGGTCAGCAGAGTCCTTATTCGGCGCCTGTGACCGTGGAGATGTGTCCAGGCTGCCGCGTGAAGTTCACGGTATGGAAGGCAGAAAAGGACTACACAGAGTTCACGAAGAAGAAATAAAACAATATAAGGCTTTTCTGGTTCCCTACAAGAGAAATGACCAAGAATATTTAGCAGAAGTGCAAGAAAACCGTATTTTTCTGTCTATTTCATCTGATAAGTTGACTTCTACCTGTGAATTTCTCAACGGTTTTTCAGCCGACAGCCCCTTTCCTTAAATACAAACCGCTTGTGCGGGTTCCGCATATTAGTAGACGAGGACTGATCGGAATGAAGAAAGAAGACAACCAAGAATTGATCGACGATCTCAACAAGATCGTGGCTAGCCTTGGACTGCTCGGCCAAAGTCGAAGAAACAGTTTGGTATACTGGAATCCGCCGAGAGGCTGGACGGGAACAGCGTACCTCTTCGGCTACACGCCTTGGAGGACAACCGATCCCAAGACTGGAAGGAGGGGGTTCTTCGCCGTGAAGTACAGGCGACTCAGGGACGGAAACTGTAAGCTTGTGAAGTCGGTGCGGTTCGGGAAACGCAAAACAGCCAAGGCGAGAAGCGCGGAGTGGTACAACGGTCTCTACCTCTCCTAGCCCTTTTTTTATACACTTTCTCGGGGAAAGTGAATTTCTCCTTCGAGAACCTATGGACACAGAGTTCAAGAGTAAGCTGGAAGATCTAGTCGACCGAGTATTTGAGCTGAAGTTTCCAGCTTCAGCGGGCTTCAGACCTCTTTCAACATTTTTTTCTCCAGAAAGTGTGGCACATCCAGCTAAGGCAAATCTATTCCTAGTCTCTTTTTTAATCAGCAAGTACACGAAGGGACAAGATGTTATCTTGGATCCGATGGCTGGCAGCGGGTCCACAGGGGTAGTCGCCAGTTACTTGGGTAGACACTCAGTCCTAGTCGAGTTAGAAGAGAAGTTTTGTTCTTGGATAGAAGAAAATGTGGCCTGTTTGGAAAAACACGGCGGAAAGAAAGGCGAAATCAAAGTCTTGAAGGGAGACGCCAGAAAACTAACGGACCTCTTATGTGTGAAAGCCGATGCCATCGTTACAAGTCCACCTTACAGCAACATAGCGAAGTCGAAAGAGGGGGCGATTAGCCCTCACATGCAAGGTCTAATTTCCAAGTTAAGTGGAATGCCCGTCAAAGAGTTTGCGCACGACGTAGAAAAACTAAAGAAAGCCGTTGAGATCGCCCAGTCGAAAATTCCATTCAGATACTCTGACAGCCCAAACAACATAGGTAATCTTCCGCACGGAGAAATCTCAACAATCATTACAAGCCCGCCTTACAGTCAACAAAATATTAGAGATATATCGAAAGAACCTTACGGATCAAAACTTACTGGTGGAGCTCAAAGAAACATTAGACAAGTAAAGCCATATTCAGAGAATCCTAAGAATATAGGTAATCTTTCTCACGGAGAGGTCGATATAATCATAACCAGTCCGCCTTACGCCGACTCTAGGAAGCAACCAAACAAAATCGATCTTGAAAAAGAAGTTTCAAGCATGGAAACCGACACCAGACCAGACACGAAAAACCGCCACACTCCAGGAAGAGAAAAAGCTATAAAATCATTGTTAAGCGGCTACTCTGAATCCGAAAAGAACATTGGCAACTTGTCATTAGGCGAGGTTGATGCAGTTATCACAAGTCCTCCTTACAGCGAAAGCATGAGCAAGAAGCGTAAAGGCCACTCAGTTTATCCTAACCTTGAAAGAACTAGGGAGATGCCTCAAGAGACGAGAGACGACAACATAGCCAACCTCTACCACGGGGATATCGACGCCATAATTACGAGTCCTCCTTACGAGGGTTCAGTTTCAGACGATAAAGAGGGCCCGTTAGTAGGAGCTGACGAGGAGAAGTTTGGTAGGTGGCGAAAGGGCACGGCGAAGAAGCAGAGCTACACTCAGCATGAGGAACCGTGCAAAGTTGACGCCATAATCACTTCTCCCCCTTACGAGGGTTCTCTTGAAGGGACCACGC
>Ga0172362_10001668_pt1 | contig 19077 bp, 19 predicted proteins | sample LakKivs1_kivu2a2_FD_114534 | JGI IMG/M metagenome (GOLD analysis project Ga0172362, IMG submission 114534) | Sediment microbial communities from Lake Kivu, Rwanda - Sediment s1_kivu2a2 | ecosystem: Environmental > Aquatic > Freshwater > Lake > Sediment | place: Rwanda: Western Province, Lake... | reverse complement strand
TTACGCTATCAGAGAGGAGCACTTGCCCTCAATATTCCGTCAGTACGAGCTCCTGGCGAGAGAAATTGACCGCAGGGAAAGGGAGGGCAAAGAACTGCACTTCTTCCATTTTGAGGTGGACACTACAGGCCTGACCTGTGTCTCCAAGAGACTTGCTGGTTGCGGAGCTGGCGTGGAATACCTGGCTGTAACTCCATCAGGGGCCCTTTATCCGTGCCATCAGTTTGTCGGTCGGACGGATTTTCAGATGGGGACTGTCTGGGAAGGAGTTACGAACCAGGAAAAACTTGAGGAATTTAGACACCTGAGCTTCTTGGAGAAGGAAAATTGCTCTGCTTGCTGGGCAAGATATCTCTGCTCCGGAGGATGCCATGCCAATCACCATCTTTTAAGTGGCAATATGCGAAAACCAGATTTCATAGGTTGCCAGATCACGAGGAAAAGAATGGAATGCGCTCTTTATTTGAAACTTTTGCGCAGGGAACGGGGCAAGGAAAGCAAAGAAGCGAACGGGCAGGCTTGGAAAAGAGTCTAATAATAGTCCCCTTTTTATTTATTTTAAGAAAATATCATGAACCAAGCATTTGAAGAGAATATCATGAATAAAGCCATTAAAACGATTGATCTTGTAAGAGAATTCAGAGTAAAAGCCGGAAAGGACAGGGAGAGTCGCGTAATAAAGGCCCTGGATGGAGTCAATTTAGAGGTAGAATCGGGAGAACTCTTTGGTCTCCTGGGACCCAACGGAGCAGGCAAGACAACCCTGATCAAAATCTTAGTAACCTTGCTTTATCCGACTTCGGGGCAGGCCTTTGTTGACGGACTGGATGTGACCAAGGATGTCCTTCCCATCCGCCAGAGGATAAACATGGTTTCGGGAGGGGAATACTCAGGATACGGCATCCTCACAGTCAGGGAGACCTTGTGGATGTTCTCCCAGTTTTACGGTATCCCTTACAGGGTGGCTTTTGAACGAATCGATGAGCTGCTGGAAGTAGTAGGGTTAAAGTCCGAGGCCAACACCAGGGTTTCCAGGCTTTCCACCGGCATGCGACAGAAAATGAACTTCTGCCGAGGCTTCGTTACCGATCCTAAAATTCTCTTTCTCGATGAGCCCACCCTGGGATTGGACGTGGAAGCAGCTCGAGACATCAGGGCCTACATTAAGACCTGGATGAAGGATCATCCGGACAGGGCGATTCTATTGACAACCCATTATATGGCTGAGGCAGATGAGCTCTGTGATCGAGTGGCGATTATCGACCACGGAAAGATTTTGGCCTGTGATACTCCTCAAGCGCTCAAGAAAAAAGTTTCAGGAGGTACCATCCTGGAAATTTCCCTTTCTGGTCTATATGAGTTAAATTGGCTCAAAGGAAAAATGGGGGTGAAGGGCTTTACTTCCAGCTCTTCCATAGAGAAGAACCGCACAACTTTGAAGCTCGTGCTGGAAGGCGAAGAAGTCGTCCCTGAAATTATTAAGGAATTTAATTTGAGGGAAACCCCCATCCTCAGCATGCAGTCCGTGGAACCTACGCTGGAAGATGTGTTCCTTACCCTGGTAGGCAGAGGATTGAGCGATGAAAATTCCACCAGCCCTTGAACTTTTTGTCCGTTCCATAATCGGTAGGGCTTACCCCAGAATCATTGGCGCCAATAGAGAGCTTTCCTGGCTTGTCCCCGAGACTCTTCTCCCTCTTTTGGGTCTGGCAGCTTATGTTTATGTTTATCGTGCCATGAAGGCGCCAGCAGAGTTTGTAGGATATGTGGTTTTAGGGGGTGCCATGACTGCTTACTGGCTGAACATTCTCTGGAGCATGGCCTCACAATTCTACTGGGAAAAGGAGACCGCTAACTTGCAACTTTACATTATGGCTCCCGTTTCTCCTATGGCTATTCTTTTGGGAATGGGGATCGGCGGGCTTTTTTCCAGCACGATCCGAGCTGGGGCAGTGATCATTCTGGGAAGTTTACTTTTCGGAGTGTCATACCAGGTAGTAAACCTGGGGCTCGTGCTTTTAGTTTTCTTTCTTTCCATGGCGGCCCTCTACGGCATGGGGATGCTTTTGGCCTCATTGTTTTTACTTTCCGGGAGAGAGGCCTATAACCTTTCCAATGCCCTTCAGGAGCCAGTCTATCTTTTTTCCGGTTTTTATTTCCCGGTAAAGAGCCTGGGATTCTGGGCAGCAGCCGCGGCTTCCATCATCCCCCTAACTTTGGGCCTTGACGCCATGAGACAATTGATGTTCCCTGGAAACCCCACTTTAGGGTTTCTCTCTCCCTGGATCGAGTGCGGGGTTTTACTTCTTCTCTGCCCCTTTTTCATTTACCTCTCCAAAGTAGCCCTAAAAAAGATGGAACAAGCGGCGAGAGTCAGGGGAACATTGAGCTTAAGATGGCAGTGAGTTTAGAAGCCCGGCAGCGGGGCTCCACACTAAGGGAAATCTGGATTCAATTCAAGCAGGCTAGCCGGTTGGGTTGGCTGATTGAGAGCAACTGGGCAGACCCCTTCGTCTTTGCTGTGTATTCACTCATCCGTCCTCTTTCCACAGCCCTGATTTTGGTCTTTATGTATCTTGTAGTTGTGAGGGGCTCTACCAGCAATCCCTTTTTTGCTCACCTCTATATCGGCAACGCCTTTTTCATGTACGCCGGGAGAGTGATGATGGGGATCTCTTATGCCATCATCGACGATCGCGAGCATTACGAAATGCTAAAGTACATTTACATTTCCCCTTTAAGGATTTTCGTCTTTCTTCTGGGGAGGGGAGTTGCCCAGGTGATCACGACCACGGTTTCCGTCCTTATAATTTTGCTCTTAGGGCTCTGGCCCCTGGGCATCCGCATCCCTTGGAGCTCCGTGAACTGGCCACTTTTCTTTGTATCCTTCCCTCTGGGGATTATCGCCATCGCCTTCATGGGATATCTGATTGCGGGATTGGTGCTGGTTATGGCTCGGCATTCCTGGGCTATCGCCGAGGGGGTGGGGACCGTCCTTTACGTGGTGAGCGGAGCCATTTTCCCCATAGATGTGCTTCCTTCCTGGGTGCAGGCGATTTCCAGAGCTATCCCTTTGACCTATTGGCTGGAGCTCCTGCGGCGCTCACTTCTTGGTTCTACCTTTTCTCCGGGATTTAATTTGATGCCTGATTGGCAGCTTCTGCTCTGGCTCTTTGGCTTGACTATGATTTTCGGTTTTCTGGGGTATTTCGTTTTCCAGCGAATGAACATGGTAGCCCGGAGAAAGGGACTCATCGACCAGACCTCGGGGTATTGAAAAGGTCTTTGATAAATGATCCAATGTAAATAATTTGACAAATTGTTTACATTTTGATATGCTTTTTAACAAATAGCATTATTAGCATTATTGTAAAGATCTATAATTTGATAGTAGAAAACAACAGGAGAGTTTGAAATTATGATTGAATTTGAAATCGATGAGTTGGGAGAAAGAATAAAACTTTTGCTTTCTACCCAGAAAAAAAACATCAGTGCTTTAGCAGAGTTTACTGGAATATCGCGTCCCACTATTTATAGAATATTGGAGGGGAAAAGCGACATCAAGCTTAAGGATGCGATAAAAATAGCTTCTTTTCTCCAGGTTTCGCTAGAGGAACTGTTTGGTCTCGAGCAGCCCAATAACAAAAGAGACATGCGCCCTGAATATTATGGGCTTACTCCGGAAAAAGAGGCTGTTGCTCTCCAGAAGTTATATAGAAAACTGGCCCAAAAAGAATTGGCAAAAACATTAAGACACGCTGCTAAGCTTCTGGAGGAAGAGGAATAAAGGCTTAGCTTTTTTGGGGGGAAGGAGAGGTGGATCAGAAAGAAAACCCTCAAGAAGAAGATAATGTTTTAAGATTGATTTCGGAGTTCAAAAAAAGAGGAACGCGTGTTGTTTTTAAAACTCTTTATTTTTGGGCAGGGATTCTGTTTTCTATTAAAGGAAATTGGTTTTGTTACATCAATTCCCGTTCTCCTTTAAAAATTAAAAAGTGGACATTGGCTCACGAACTAGGGCATTTAGTTCTACACCGGGATTCTTCTTCCCTTTTTACTGATGGGATTTTTCCAGCTGCGGAAGAAGATGCAGAATGGCAGGCCAACCGTTTTGCGGCCGAACTGTTAATGCCTAAACATAGTGTTTTGGATGTCCTGGATTGTAGCTCTCGAGATGATATCAGGATGGTTTTTGAAATTTCCCAAGCTTTTGATGTGCCAGTGAGTGCTGCTGCTTGGTGGTTGAGAGAGCTAAACATGATTTCATCAAAAGCTTATAAATATTTAATTTCTGCCTATCGCGAAGTTTAAATAGATTAGAGTAATTTATCTTTCCGGTTTTCTCTAACCCCAGCCATCTGATTGGGTTCAATTTCACTGTTTTCGATAGCCAGACCAATTGTTTGGGAAAAATAACAAATTGCAGAGATTGCCAACATCAGTATTGAGACTAAAACCATTAAATCTCCAAAAGGAGTAGGAAATATTAGTGGGGAGAAACATCCCCCGATTAATCCCAATAAACCCAAAATGAGGAAAAGAGACTGCATTTTTTTGCCCAACTTTTTGAAAAATTTTTTGTAAACGAAGAACTTTGTGTCATTAGAATCATTCGAATGTTCCTTAAGCGGAAGATTCAAAAGGAGATAAAGCACAAGAGCAATCAATGCTGAGCCCAGATAAGCATAACAATCTGGAAAATAAATAAATATCATAATACCTGAAGCCCACCCAATAATGAGAGAAAATAAAGCCTTTTTGTTAGTCCTTTCAATGATTTTACAGTTCCGTCTTTTTACAAGAAAATGATCTGATAATAGCAACACTCCAATTGATGGGAAAATCATTGCCTGTATGACAAGGAAATGGACAAAGTAATCCTGAATCCCGAAGGTTACCAATAGGGTTCCAGCAAAGATGCTCAAAAGAGTCATCCACCACCTTGCTTTCTGACCTGGGTTATCAATTAAACTTGCTCCGGCTAATCCTGCTGAATAAATTACAACCAATCTGGCTGCGTTCCACTGGCTAAAAAAAAGCAAAATAAAAGCCAGTCTTGGCACTCCAGCTTGGACTGAATTAGCAAAAAAATCCATCTGAAACTGAGATATCAGCCCTAAGATTGCAGAAATCAGGCAAAACGTTACTTGCACGGGGATAACGCCCAGCAAGGGAACAAAAAGAGAATCTGGAAAAATCTTTCGACAAAAGCGAGAATAATCACTAATCATTACAAATTGAGAGGCACAAAGACCAACCAGAACCGTACTCCCAAATGATAAAGGAAAGTTAGAATTTTCAGTAGGAGGGTGGAATAAAAGATCGTTACAGCCTAAAAAATTTATATTTTTAATGCTAATGAATAGAATGATTAAACAAAACAGGCTCATAAACAAAATAGAAATATTGGTGAGTCCAAATCTGGCCAATTTCCTGGTGATTGGAGTGAAGGCGAAAAGGGAACCTATGGAAAGACTTAATAGGAGTAAAATAAAGGTGGAGTTTGGACCAAAAAGTAGTTTCTCAGCGCCAAAAACCACTAAGAGCGATTTAATAGCCATTGCTAGTTGAATAGTAAACCATCCCCATCCTACTAAGATTAACGGCACCGCTACGACAATTTTAGAAAGTGTTTTTCCAAAACAATTGCGTGCGAGAATAGATGCTGGAAGGCCAGTATCAGCACCAAGGGCAGAATTAGCAAAATCGAGGACTAATACTACTGAAGCCGAAATAAAGACAATCAAAACAATTTTGACAAGAGGGAAATTTCCTGCAAGCCAGAATCCAACCAATAAAACTGGAATGGAAGCCATACAACTAGCATAAATTAAGGCCAACTTCCTCCAGTGCAGCCTGCTATGAGGAAGAATAGGCCCTAAAGTAAATCCCTCTTCTACGCTCAAAAACCTTGTTCTTTGCATGGCCTATTTCGCATAATCCTATCCTCATTTTTTATTAAAAAGCAATTGATAGACTCCTTAAATTATTACTCAAATGTTTTTCCGAGTTCCTTGTCTATTTTTAAAGAATAGTTCACATTCCTGTCAGCACACAATTGTAAAAATTATTTACTTTTTCAGAATGTTGACAAATAGATTTAAGTTATGATAATTCATTAAAATGAGGTGATGACTATGAGAGGGGAAAACTAAAAGTTGAAATGAGGTGATGACTATGAGAGGGGAAAACTAAAAGTTGAAAATTTCTTTTATTTCTTTTCAAATTTGAGAATAGAATCAAAAGGAGGTAAACAAATGTCTTACTATTACGAGTACGAATTGGGGAAAGCAGCAAAGATTCTTTGCGAGGAACTCTTTAAACTGAAACCCGGGGAAACTTTTGTCATCACTGCTGATACTGAGTCCGAAAAAAGAGTTGTTGACGCCACTGCAAGAGCTGCATTTGCTTGTGACGCAAAACCAATGGTAATCTATACCGCATCTCCGCTGGGAGTAGGAAAAGCTGCAGATCCTATGCTACCTCTGGAATCATTAACAGCCGCCCTTTTGAAGGCCGACGCCTGGGTAGAATTCAATAACAAATGGCTCCTCTATTCTACTCCATATGATATTGCAATGAAAGAAAACTCTAAGTTAAGACACCTCTGCTTAGTGGGAATGAATGTTAATATGATGGTGCGCTGCATTGGGAGAGTAGATTATCCCACTCTGGAAAAATTTGAGAAATTAATTACTGACAAAACCCTGTCCGCCAAACATGTCCGGATTACCACTCCCGCAGGAACAGATGTCGAGTTTGACAATGAGCCCGGAAGAAAGCCAATCATGGAACTTGGCTATGCAGATACTCCTGGGTCTCACATGATGGCTGGACAAATCGGTTGGTCCCCGAATTTTGAGTCGATCAACGGCACAATAGTTTTTGATGGCTCCCTTGTTCCTCCTATTGTAGGGCTTTTGAAAGAGCCTGTTCGGTTGACGATAAAAAAGGGAGAGATTGTCAAAATTGATGGCGGCAAGGAAGCTATGGAATATGAAAAATGGCTGAAAAGCTTCAACCATCCTCAAATGCTCAGATTGGCTCATGTTTGCTACGGATTTAACCCCGGCGCTCGCTTGACAGGAGACATTTTGGAAGACGAGAGGGTATGGGGAGCCACTGAATGGGGGGTTGGAAACGTTGGAGCGATCCTCGTTCCAGGGGGTATATCTGGCCCATCTCACTCTGACGGCATTTGCTTGAACTCCTCAGTCTGGCTGGACGGCGTTCAGATTATGGACAAAGGTCAACTCCTGGACCCGGAGTTGAAAGAACTGGCAAAGAAATTAGGGATGTAATTTGAAAAAAGCCTCGGCGGGGATAATGAGCTTTAGCACAATGAAACCTCAAAATATATTGATACTTCAAGTGGCCTAGCTCTATACCTCTATCGAGGCTTCCAACTCTTTCTGAATAATATAAGAGGGCAGAGGGCAAAGAACCTTTGCCCTCTGCCGCAAAACCACTTTAAGGAGAACGGAGGAGTTTATGGAAGAGCGCCTTATACAGGATTTATGTGAGCTGGTGAGTATTTCCAGCGAATCAGGCGAGGAAAAGGAATTTATTGAGTTCCTGCAAAGTAAATTGACCCAGGAGTTTAAAGGGGAATGCGCAACAGACAATTATGGCAATCTTATCTGCAAAATTCCCGCAAAAGATTCTTCCTCTTCCGAAGCACTAATGCTTGCTGCCCATGCAGATACAGTTAAGCCTGGAAAGAACGTTAAGCCCGTTGTTAAAGAAGGTGTGATCTACTCCAGTGGAGATACAGTTCTTGGCGCAGACTGCAAGGCAGGGATCGCAGAGATATTGGAGGCGGTTCGTAGTGCTCCCAGGCACCCTCCTTTAGAGATTGTTATTACTCGCGAAGAAGAGATAGGTTTTGTGGGTGCCAAAAATCTAAACTATTCCTTAATAACCGCTAAACGCGGCGTTCTGGTGGACATGGACGCTCTGGATGCGATTGTAGTTGGGGGCCCTTCCCACATGCTTATTGACATTGAGATTACCGGTAAAGCGGCACACGCCGGAATGGAGCCTGAAAAGGGGATTTCCGCCATTAGAGCGGCCAGCCTAGCCATTGCGACGCTTAAGGATGGCAGGATCGATCATGAAACCACTGCTAACTTTGGCATTATTCAGGGGGGCGTAATCAGAAACGGCGTACCCGAGAAATGCTCTCTTAAGGCTGAAGTAAGAAGTTTGAACCACGATAAATGTCTGGCTTTGAGTAATACCTATAAGGAAGTTTTTGAAGTAATCGCTCGCTCTATGGGTGCAAAAGCAGAAGTGAATCTGACCTTGGCATATAAAGCGACTCGCATTCCAGAGACTGCTCCAATGGTACAAGTAGCAAGGGAAGCTCTGCAGAGCATAGGAATTGAACCTAAAGTTATGGTAATCACGGGAGGGTTGGAATCGGCGATCTACAACGAAAAAGGGATTGAAACGATCCCTATTGGTAATGGAGTCAAGAGCGAGCACTCGACCTCCGAGAATGTTTCGGTAGAGGATATGAAAAAGGTAGTACAAGTTCTCCAGCATATCCTTCAACGCTTCTCTTAGCCTTTGTTATGATGGACGTCCGGACCGCGATCAAAAATAGAAGAAGCATCAGGAGTTTTGCCCCTGGCGAGGTCTCGGAAGCCGATCTGAGGGATATAATTCTGGAAGCTGGGATTTGGGCGCCCTCGGCCGGAAACGCACAAACTTGGAGATTTGTTATTGTCACCGACTCGAATGTTTTAAATAAAATTAAGCTCGTTTCTCCGGGACTTTTGGGCAATCCTCAAGCGCTCATCGTAATCTGCCAGGACTTGTCTCGGGCCTTAGAAAAAGGGGGGGAACTTGGGGTTACAACTTTATCTTTGATGGACACGGCTATGGCGGCCCAGAACATAATGCTTGCGGCGCATGCAAGTGGCCTGGGGTCCTGCCCAGTAGCATCTTTTCATGCCGAAGCCATTCAAAAACTTCTCAACTTGCCAGCTCATATTCGCCCTCAACTATTAGTCACCATTGGAATTCCAAAAATGATACCCCCTGCTCCACAACGCAAAACTGACGTAATCTGGGTCAATAACTATGGAAGCGAATAAGAACCTTAAGATCCAGTTTTTCGAGTTGATTTGCTACATGATTACCAGTGCTTGTAACCTTATGCACGAAACAAAAAACTACGGTCCCTTTAGACTGATTGATGCAGCCAGCCGTCTTGTTGACATTCTTTGCGCAAACCAACTTTCCTGGCCAGAAATGGAAAGAATTCGCGATAAAATTGAACAAGGCAAATATAAAGTGTTAGAGGGAGTATCTCAATTTGACTCTTTCTTGAACGATTTAGTTATTTTTGCTGTTTCGCTAATGAATGACTTTGAGTACCCCTGACACTGAAAGGAGGTGCACCAAAGGGGAAAAGGCAATGGTTTAGGGACAACAAGAAAATTTATTTTAAAGGAGGGAAACTGTGAAACACAATAGAATTAAAAATATTTTCAAAAATGGGATTTACTTGTTTTTGGTTTTGTGTTTGCTGCTGGGGTTACCATTAATCTCTTCTTGCGCAGGACCGTCTCAACCAACTCAAACACCCACTTCTCCTTCAGCCACCCCATCCTCGCCTTCACCTACACCTACTAAGGAGGAGGTGAAGGTAATTAGGCACACGGATTCTTGGCCTTGTTATATAGACCCAGCAGTAGGATCAGACTACGTTGCTTCGATCTCACTTTGTAACCTTTACGACTCTCTGGTTTTCCCAAATCCTGATGGTAGCGTAAAACCTTGGCTGGCAAAGAGTTGGACCGTCTCAGATGACGGACTCACCTACACCTTTAATCTTCAGCAGGGTGTAAAATTCCACAACGGAGATGAATTAACTGCTGAGGACGTAGTTTTCTCTCTTCAAAGAATAATGGCCATTGGAGAAGGATATGGATACCTCTTCACCACATCTGTTAAGGAGGCTAAGGCTCTTGACAAGTATACTGTGCAATTCACTCTCGAAAAACCCTTCGGTCCCTTCTTAGGGGTGCTTGTTAGGCTTTACATTCTTAACAAAAAGCAGGTTATGGCCAATATTCAAAAAGACGGTCCCTACGGAGAGTTTGGCGATTATGGGAAAGGATGGCTGGTTACTCACGATGCTGGCTCAGGGCCATATATGATCAAGGATATGAAAACCGAGGAGTATGTCTTAATGGAAAGATTCGATGATTACTGGGCTGGCTGGGAAAACAAGGATGCTCCAAAATACGTTAAAGAGATCGGAACAACCGAGGCCATTACGGTTAGAACTCTGATGTCACGAGGTGAGCTTGAAATTACTGACCAATGGCAGACTAGCGAGAACCTTGATGCAATTTCTAAGCTTCCTAACACTGATTTATGCTCCTTTTTTGAAGGGTCCGTTTTAAACATTATGATAAACACCAAGAAAGCCCCTACGGACGATATTCATTTCCGCAAAGCCCTCGCTTACTGTGTCGACTACCAACAGATTATTGATAAAGTCTTCCCCGGTTCTCGCGCTTCCACTGCTATTCCTGCCAGCGTTCCTGGATACAATCCGAATTTGAAGCCCTACAGTTTGGATCTAACTAAAGCAGAAGAAGAATTAAAGCAATCTCCATATTATGGAAAACTTGATCAATACCCCTTCGAGCTCCACTGGGTTTCCGAAGTTCCGGATGAGGAGAAGATTGCACTGATGGTTCAGGCCAATGCCGCAAAGTTGGGAATTAAAGTGAATGTTGTCAAAGTTCCCTGGGCTTCTGTGGTTGACAATCTTGCCAAACCAGAAACTACACCAAATGGTGTCATTATTTTCGTTTCAGCTCACTACGCCGAAGCCGGATCGTTATTAGAATCCCGCTATCACTCCCGCTCCTGTGGAACGTGGGAACAGGGAGAATGGCTTCAGGATCCTGAAATTGATTCTATGATTGAGGATGCCATTGCGACAGTTAACCTGAAGGAACGTTTCCAAAAGTACTATGCAGTTCAAGAGAAAATTTTCGACCTTTGCCCGACCATTTGGGTGCTAGAACAGGCCGTGAGACAGGCCTATAGGAAAGACTATGTTGTGTTCCCCGCGGCCGAGGCCATGAAACAGGGAATGCCGGTTAATCCTGTAATGGGATACAACTTCTATTATCGGGATTTTAAAGTCTTTCCCGAAAAAGCCCAACAACCTTACACTTCATTCCAGCCCTGACGCGCGTCCAAACCGATAAACATGCAATAACTTATTTAAATAGGGGGGCCGTGCTCTTGGGCCCCCCTAAAGGAGGTAACCAGTGAAGCTTGGCAGTTTTCTTCTAAGGCGATTATTGCTCTCAATTTTTGTAATTTTTGGTCTCTCAATAGTCATTTTTGTTATTGCAAGAGTGGTTCCTGGGGATCCGGCTCGATTGGCACTAGGTCCAAGAGCCCCTGCAGAAGTGGTAGAAAGACTAAGGCAGGAAATGTATCTTGATAAGCCCCTGCCAGTGCAATATTACTACTGGATTAAAGGGGTCTTTTCCGGTGATTTTGGTCGTTCTTTGGTAACGAAAAGACCTGTTTTAGAAGACATCAAAGAATATCTCCCGGCGACAATGGAGCTGGCCATTTTCGCTGGGATTTTAATGGCCATTTTCGCTATTCTCTTAGGAACGCTTGCTGCACGGTTCCGAGATACGTGGATAGATGGGTTAATTAGAATCATGAGCTATTTCGGAGTAGCGATTCCAGCCTTTGTGGTAGCCGTCATTTTTATGATGGTTTTCGGTTATTTTTGGCCAGTGCTTCCAGCTTTAGGAAGGTTAAGCCCGGGAATGACTCCCCCTGCCACAATAACAGGGATGCTTACTTTTGATAGCTTAATCCAGGGTAACTTTGCAACTTTCTGGGATGCTTTTAAACACTTAATTTTGCCTGCTGTTGCTCTCTCCCTGGGAGGGCTATTTCAGGAAGCACGCATCACTAGATCCTCAATGGTAGACAATATGCATAAAGACTTTCTTGCAGCAGAGCGTGGGTATGGAATTCCTGAAAGAGTTATCATGTTCAAATACCTTCTTAAACCATCCTTGATTCCTACAGCATCGGTTATGGGTTTGGATTTTGCGTCTCTCTTGGGTAACGCTTTTCTTGTGGAAATGATTTTTAACTGGCCAGGAATCTCTCGATATGGGATTAGCGCTATGTTGCATAAAGACTTGAACGCAATTTCCGCTGTAATCATCATCTTTGGTGCAGTATTTGTAGTTGTGAACATTATTGTGGATATTATAGTAGCTTTCTTGGACCCCAGGATAAGATTAAGTACTGCAAAAGGGACTTAAGATGAGAAACGTGAATCAAACTAATAACGCAACAGCGGTTGCCACAGTCAAGCCTAGATTGTTGTTCTGGCAGAATATTGGGCGAAAATGGTTCAAGTTCTCCCGGAATGCTCTATCAGTTATTGGATTAATTATTGTAATTGCGATAGTTATTTCCGCAATTTTTGCTGCTTGGATAGCGCTATACCCGGAGCATGCTGGTCCTTTTGTAGATTTTGATAATGCTGGACAGCCGCCTTCCTTGCAACACCTTTTTGGCACCGATAATTTTGGAAGAGACATTCTTTCCCGGATTATTTTTGCATTCCGGGGCGCAATGATTATGGCAATCGTGGTTCTTGCCCTGGCAGTGCCTCCAGGGGTTCTTCTAGGATTAATTGCTGGTTATTTTCACAATACCTGGATTGATACTGTAATAATGCGCATTACGGACATTTTTCTTGGCGTTCCGCCTTTGATTCTTGCCCTTGCAATAGCCTCGGTATTGGAACCAAATTTAATGAATGCCATGATTGCTGTTACTGTTATGTGGTGGCCTTGGTATACAAGATTAGTCTACGGCATGGCATCGTCAATAAGCAACGAGTATTTTGTCATTGCCGCCGAACTAACGGGAGCAAGCAAGTTTCACATTATTTTTAGAGAAATACTTCCCAACTGTTTATCTCCTATTTTTACAAAAATGGCCCTTGATGTGGGCTGGGTAATCTTAATAGGAGCCTCCTTAAGCTTTGTAGGATTAGGAGAGCAACCGCCTACACCTGCTCTGGGCCAAATGGTTTCTGACGGTGCCAGGTACATGCCTACGTTTTGGTGGATGACTGTATTTCCAGCCCTGGCTATTGTACTGGCGATTTTAGGTTTCAATCTTACCGGTGATGGTATCAGGGACATGTTAGAGACAAGGATGGGTTGATAATGAACTCTAGGGAAAGCGTTCTTTTAGATATAAAAGACCTTCACGTCTGGTATAAAGTCTATGGCGGTTACTTGAAGGTTTTAAATGGCGTTTACCTAACAGTTCGTGAAGGAGAGAGAGTCGGTCTGGTGGGAGAAGCTGGATGCGGAAAAACAACAACGATGAAGTCAATCTTGCAAATTCTTCCACCCAAAGATTCCAAAATCCCCAAAGGAGAAATAATTTACAAAGGTAAAGATGTTTTAAAAATGAACTTTGGCGAGCTGCAAAAACTTCGCTCCAAAGAAATCGCCATGATTTTCCAGGACCCGACTGCGGCGCTGAACCCAGTTTTTACAATTGGTGTTCAAATTAGTGATGTGATTAAATACTCAATTGCTATAGAGGAAAGAAAGGTTCACAAGGAAAAAGTTCGAACTCAAGCCATAAAAGCACTGAAAGAGGTTTACCTACCAGACCCCCAAAGAATGCTTGTGAATTATCCCCTTCAGTTAAGTGGCGGCATGAGGCAGAGGGTTTGTATTGCAATGTCCATTTCCTCTCCCAGGAACCTGCTTATTGCTGATGAACCTGGAACATCCCTGGACGTTACAATCCAGGATCAGATTCTCCGTCTCCTGAAAGAAATAGTTGAAAAGCATGGAACCTCAATAATTTTAATCACTCACTCCCTTGGAGTAGCGCGGGAAATTACTGACAGGATATACGTGATGTACGCCGGGACAATTGTGGAAACTGCACCAGCAAAAGAGCTTTTTAAAAATCCGGAGCACCCATATACCAGAGGTCTACTGGCCTCCGTTCCAGAAATATCCGGAGGAGGAATAGCGCGGGGCATTCCAGGAAGAATTCCGGATTACCTGAATCCTCCATCTGGATGCCGATTCCAGCCAAGGTGCGAATACGCTACTCCTTCTTGCCAGGAGAAACCGCCTCAATTGTTCGAGATTGATAAAGACCACTTTGTGGCATGTTATTTGGCTCAGAGGTGAATGCAATGACTCAAAAGGGAAATAGTGAAATCTTGAAAGTCATAAATTTGAAAAAGTACTTCCGCATTGGAAAAGATAAGAAGGGCCCAATTTACGTCCGTGCTGTCGATGGGGTAAGCTTCAATGTCAAATATGGTGAGACTCTGGGATTAGTAGGAGAATCTGGTTCTGGGAAGAGCACAATCGCCTATACAGTTGTGGGGATGTATCGACCGACATCAGGACAAATTCTTTTCAAGGATCAGAATATCGGCATGCAAGCAGTGAGAAGGCCGTTGTCACTTAAAAAAGAAATCCAGATCGTTTTTCAAGACCCTGGATCCTCTCTTAATCCACGGCAAACAATTGAACAAATTTTAAAACTGCCTCTTAAGCTTCACACCAACACGCCAAAGAAGCAACTTAAAGAAAAAATGGTCGAGCTCTTGGAGAAGGTGGAGCTTCCTCCGGATTACCTTTACAAATCACCTCCCTCAATCGGTGGTGGAGAAAAGCAAATGGTGGCCATTGCCAGAGCTCTTGCCCCCAATCCCTCCCTGATCATCCTTGATGAACCCACCTCTGCCTTAGACGTCTCAGTACAGGCAAAGATTATCAACAAGTTAATGGATCTTCAAAAAGAATTAAATTTAACCTATTTATTCATTACTCACGACCTAAGCTTGATGAGAAACGTAGCGGACAGGATCGCAATCATGTATTTGGGGAAAATTTGCGAGGTAGCCGATTCCTCCACTTTCTTTGAAAAACCCCTTCATCCTTACACCCAGATGCTCATTTCCTCAGTTCCGGTAATTACCGACGAGGAAGAGAGGCTAAAGCCCAAAAAAGTTGTTTCAATTGGTGAAATCCCAAGCCCTGTCAACGTGCCCCCTGGGTGCAGCTTCCATTTAAGATGCCCCTATAAGATGCCCATTTGCTCCGAATTCGATCCGGAAATGGTCGAGGTCGCCTCAGGGCATATAGTGCGATGCCATCTTTTTGATATGAATAAAAATGAGGGGCAATAAATTATGAAGAGAAAAATTCTATATATAGAGCCTGTGGTTAGCGAGATGGTCGATTCCTGGGAGGAATATTTATCGAAATTTAAATCCCCTTACACTGAACTAGAAGTGACTTCCCTGCCCGATGGTCCCAGGCATCTAGAGTACTACTCCTACGGGCCCCTGGTTGTGCCTCAAATTTTGAAAGAGATCAAAAAGGCAGAAAGGTATAGCTTTGACGGCGTAATTATTGGGTGCTTTTATGATCCTGGTTTGAGAGAGGCTCGAGAAATCGCAGAAAAAATTGTGGTTACCGCTCCAGCGGAAGCCTCAATGCATATTGCCGCCACTTTAGGACAGCGCTTCTCAATAATTGTGGGAAGAACAAAATGGATACCTCTTATGAGAGAAAATGTTATTAAGTATGGATTTCAGGATCATCTGGCATCTTTCCGAGCTATCGGAATGGGAGTTTTAGACCTTCAGGTTGATCCCAAAGAAACTAAAAGGAGGATAGAACAAGCTGCAGAACGGGCCATTGAGTCAGACAGAGCAGAGGTTATAATTCTGGGCTGTACCCACCAGTTTGGGTATTATCGGGAATTGCAAGCCTCTTTAGGGGTGCCAGTAATAGACGCTGCCTGTGCAGCTTTGAATTACGCTGAATTTCTTATTGATCTGAGGGATAAGCACGGGTGGTATTTTAACAAGAAAAACGAGTACCTGCCTCCTCCAAGGGAGGAGATTGAAGCCTGGAAGCTCAGAGAACTTTTTTAGGATCCAGGCTTTTGGGACAAAACGAGAAAGCGAATACTAAAACTGTAAGAGTCATATCAGTCATTTCAAAACTTGAATTAAATAATGTAGCAATTCTTGCCTGGGAGCTACAATTTTGAGTTATTCCGGAGTTTTTGTAGCTCTTGCCAATATGTCTTCCACCCTTATTGGCTTTCATAGAATGCCGATAGGCGTCCTGTTCCCCGCTTTAGTATTTTTGCGGAAGCAAAGGTTAAAAAATGTTTGCAGATTAATGTTAGCGCAGAGAATCAAATTAAGGAACACCATGCCGGTTATACTGATTGAAGAGTATCTCAGGAGTGTTAAGTACTATGAGTGAGAAACAATTTTGGGGTAGTAAAAGCAGAGCACTACGGGTTAAGGTCCTGAATCAATTCAATAATTTTAGGAGCATACTCGGAGATTTTTTACTCTTACTGGCAGCAATGATCTGGGGTATGGGCTATGTTGCAAGGAGAATTGGTAGTCTGGAGGCCCCTCCTTTTACTTTTAACGGTTTGCGCTTTTTGATCGGAGCAGTAGTCTTAATGCCTCCCTTGTTAATCGGGGGATTTAGAAGATACTTACGATTAAATGAGATATATGCAGGAGCAATCACGGGTTTTTGTCTATTTGTAGGGACTAATTTACAACAAATTGGATTAAAGTGGACCGATGCCGGAAGGGCAGGTTTTATAACGGGATTATATGTCGTCTTGGTTCCTATCATCGGCCTTTTTCTTGGCCGAAAGGTCAATATCTTCAATACCATAGGAGCTCTATTTGCGCTTTCAGGGCTTGTTTTTCTCAGTCCTTGGCAGGGAACGTCTTTTAACACTGGAGATTTAATTATGATCCTGTGCTCCATTGTTTACGCTGTCTACATTATTTTGGTTGGTAAATTCTCACCAGAATGCAGCTCCTTAGGTTTTTCTTTTATGACATTTACATCATGTGGAATATTTAGCCTAATCCCGGGCTTGTTTGAAAAGTCACAATGGGAAACCATCAATGCTGTTATGCTTCCCTTACTATATTTGGGACTCTTTGCGGTCGGAATTGGCTATTCGTTACAGGTTACAGCACAAAAATTTACACTTCCCAGCCATGCTGCGATCATTATGAGTTTAGAGGCTGTTTTTGCGGCAATATTTGGCTGGATAATACTAAATGAAATCCTGAGCCTTCGTGAGTTAATTGGATGCATTTTCATGTTTTTAGGTTTTGTCATTGTTCAGGCCGACAAACTAAAAACTACTTAGAATTCTGGAAACATTACTTAAAGGAGTTCCCATCCTTTTCTATGAAAGATCAAATCCAGGGAACGCTGGGAAAAGCATGCTTTGCCGGTTGCCCAAATCCTCAGGATCAAAGAGTATAGAAATGTATGGCCCCTCATCCAGCGGTAAACCTCTTTACCGATAAGCTCGGGGAGAGAAACTTCTATCATGAAAACAGAACACAAGCCCTATCAGGATACGGGAAGAGTATCCCAGTGAGAGCATTCTCCTTGGAGGATTAGGGTAGGCCCCGCTACTGGAAGAAAAGGTCTAATCGTGAAGAAGCGGGCATAATTCTCCTGTTTGAGCCTCAAGCAGATTAGACTGAGCTGAATTTGGAATCCTTTTTAGATTGCTTTTGACCATACTTTCCTTCTTCGCCAATCCTCTTTTTTAGTTCACGAAAAGGCTTTTCTTTTTAATACCAGGATGCCGTTTAGCCCACTTTACATTTGTTTGACTTTGCTATATTTTTAGAAAAATTTTAGATTTTAAATAAGAGATATGCTTCTCTATATAAGAGGGCAAGAGATTTCTCAGATCCTGGGTATGGCTGAAGCCATCAGTGCAGTGGAGGATGGGTTTCTATCACTTTATCAAGGCAAAGTTGTTATGCCTCAAAGAACTGTTCTGAATGTTGGGATCAACGATGGTGTGCTACTTACCATGCCAGTTTTAATCAAAAGCGATTCTCCCTCCATGGCCGTAAAGGTGATAATTGTTTATCCCCAGAACCCGACACTTTTTGGAGTACCTGCTATTCAGGGCTTGGTAATCCTCTATGATGTGGAAAACGGGCAACCCCTGGCCATTATTGATGGAGCAGCTTTAACCGCCCTGCGCACAGGAGCTGCAGGCGGAGTAGCAGCTAAATATTTGGCGCGACCGAATTCCGCTGTGGTTACTCTTTTTGGCGTGGGTGCTCAGGGAGAAACTCAACTTGAGGGGGTTTGCGCTGTTCGACCCATAAAAAGGGCCTTCGTGATTACTAACAATGATCCACGAGAACAAGCCTTCCTCCAAAAAATGAGAACTAAACTGGGAATCGAACTCATCCTCACTGGAGACGTAAAAACTTCTCTGGAACAGTCTGACATTGTAATTACTGCTACTAATTCCCGCACTCCGCTTTTTGAAGGGAAATGGGTGAAGCCGGGAACACACATAACCGCTATTGGTTCCTATAAGCCAGACGCCCGCGAGCTTGATACTGAAACTATAAAAAGAAGCAGAGTTTTTCTCGACAGCCGGGAGGCAGCGAGGGAAGAAGCTGGGGACATCATTATTCCGGTTTCCGAAGGCGCAATCACCTGGGATCATATTGCCGGAGAAATTGGAGAGCTGATCGCCGGGAAAATTCCGGGGAGGAGGAATGATGCGGAAATTACGGTTTTTAAATCCGTTGGCCTGGCAATACAGGATGCAGTGGTAGCCCGTGAGATTTTTGAGCGAGCCGTTAAAACTGGTGTGGGGATAAAGTTAAGTTAGGAGAGAATAAATTTGGAGCTTACCTGGAAGCCACCAAAGGATTGGATGAAAATCAGGACCATAGATGCCCATACGGCCGGGGAGCCTCTGAGAGTAATAATTGAAGGCTTCCCCTCAATTCCAGGGAAAACTATTTTGGAAAAGAGGCGTTACTTAAAAAAGAACCTGGATTTCTTGCGCACTGCTTTAATGTGGGAGCCCCGGGGGCACGCGGACATGTACGGAGCAATCATTACAGAGCCGGTAAGCGAGGGAGGCGATGCCGGCGTGATCTTCCTCCACAACGAAGGTTACAGCACAATGTGC
>Ga0172362_10001666_pt1 | contig 19085 bp, 18 predicted proteins | sample LakKivs1_kivu2a2_FD_114534 | JGI IMG/M metagenome (GOLD analysis project Ga0172362, IMG submission 114534) | Sediment microbial communities from Lake Kivu, Rwanda - Sediment s1_kivu2a2 | ecosystem: Environmental > Aquatic > Freshwater > Lake > Sediment | place: Rwanda: Western Province, Lake... | reverse complement strand
TCTCTTATGGGGTCGCCTTGGCAAATAGAGACCAAGGGGAAGATTTTAGTTCTTGAAGAAGTTCATGAAGCTCCTTACAGAATTGATCGTATGCTCAATCAACTCTCTTTAGGGGGGGTGCTAAATGATCTTGCAGGGGTTATTCTTGGGGAATTTACCCGTTGTGAAACAGAGAAAACGAGCTTATCTTTACTAGAAATTTTCAGGGAGTACTTTGCAGAAAAACCTTATCCAACAATATGGGGGTTTGCTACAGGGCATATCACAGAGCAAACGATGGTTCCGCTACAGAGAAAAGCTCGATTCGACACCTTTTCTAAAGATCTTAAGGTGTTTGTGGCGAGGGTTTCCCCTCAAATTTATCTCTAAGCCATCTATGTATTGCGATATAAGGATCGATATAGTCTTGCTTATATTCTACGGAATATTTTATGCGACCATCTACTATATGGTCATAGCAGAGCAACCCAATATTATTGATCACAAAGGGGAAGAGTTCTATAACCCCACGGGTTACATTTCCAGCAGCATGAATGACATAGATAAAATACTTACTAGATCTAAAATATGCCCCTTCCGGAGGTTTGGAGAAAAGATCTGCAATCAAAGAAAATGGGGTTTGTACAGAAAAGCGCACTATATCGATGAGTCCAAGAAGAATACGAGGTAAGCCTCCGAATGCACAGGTAAAGGGGGTATATCCTGCAAAATTCAAGGTTTTTTCCGTGATCGCGTGTTGGGTCTCTAGGCGATCAAAATAGGCCTGCGTTTCTGATGAGACAACCTGTATACTAGAACTCATTGCTTTTCTCCAAAATAAAAACAGTCTCAGAATAGCGACTCTTTGTTTTTTTTTCCATTGTAAATTCAATCGAATTATTTCTTTGTTTTATACCTAGAAAAAAGTGTTTTTGGAGTACAAGATCTTAACTTATTTACAACGATAGAGATAAGAGTAAAGTCTTAAAAAGAATAAAAATGAACAAAAATGACAAAGTAACTTTTGTGAAGTTGCTAATGCATTGATTTGACAACAAGGATAAATCTAAAAAAAATTCTATTTTTTCAAATTATTGAAGGATATAGCTTGTCTTTTTATTAAAGAGTTTATACCGTGAAATTAACAATATATAAACTCAAACGGGAGCATATATATATGGCGACAAGAACGGAAGTATCGAACCACTTCGCAAGACAAATCATCAACATAGTGGCCTTTGTGGCTTTTGTGGTGATTAGTGTGTGTGCTGGTTCTATACCTTTTAACAATAACTACTTGATGGATGTTGTTTCAAAATACAACCCATGTTTTATGCCTGCGGCATATTCTTGGTATGTACTCAACATCGTCGTGTATGTTTTTTTACTATGTTTCATTATTTACCAAGGGTTTACCCATAGAAGAAACGATAGAGCGATACGATCTATCGACTATCTATTTTGGGTATTCGTAATAGCTCATATTGTTTGGACATTTGGATTTTTCTATGATGTCCAATCTTTAGCTTTTATTGGGGCAATTATTGGTTGTACAGCAGCTTTCTTTATCTATGCTAAACTTGGTATAGGTAGAGATAAAGTGACACGTGTTCATTACTGGTGTGTACATTTTCCATTTAGCATCATAGCAGCAGCTGCTCTATATGCGCTTGTAAGTCAAATTTCCATCTTCTGCATTCGTTACAATTTAGTATGGTGGGGAATGGGTGAGCTTGGATGGAATGTTGTAGCCACTTTGATGATCGGGTTTTTTGGAGGGCTATTCCTACAACTACGCTCAGATTGTGCATTTGGCACAGTTGTAGTGTGGCTTGGTGCTGGTGTAGCTGTATATCAGAATAACCAAGATATGGTACTTTCAGCATTTACCTATTTGCTAGTACTATACTTTGCGATCGTTACTTTTGCAAACGGTATGCACCGTCCAAGAGTTTCCAAGAGAGAAGCTACAAAATAGCAACCCTTTTGGGTATCGAGTTTATATTCGGAAAAGCCGCAAGTTCATTGCGGCTTTTTTTTGCTCGTAAATATTGCAAAAGATGTTTCTGCAATATGTGTAAGAGGTAAATTTTTTCCGATTTTATTCAGATAGGTAAAAACCTCAGGACTTTCTGGGGTATAATCATGCCAAAGAATGGTCCCTCTATCAGAGAGGATCTCTAAGGCTTTTTCGGTATCGTTTTTCACAACACCATACGAGTGTCCTCCATCAATAAAGATGAAATCAGGGCTTCCAAAGAGGGCGAAGGGGTATTCTAGAGAATTTCCATAATGCTCGGTAATCTTGGCGGTTTGGGGATGATTATTGTAGATTTTATTGTGCTTGTCTTTGTCCAAAATATATTTGAGATCTTTCTGATCGTGGAAATTGCCGTCTGCATGCATAAGATCTAGCGTATGAATGGTACAAGAGTGAGATGTATTAAGGGCTAAATGGAGGGTAGAAAGACCATCAAAGGTACCTATTTCAAGAATTTGCTGAGGAGCTGTTTGTTGTACCAGAGCGGATAAGATCATGAGCTCATAGTGAGTCAGATGACCATCTCTTCTAGGGTAGGGAAGCATAGCTACGCTAATCTCTTGAAAACCAAAACTCTCTTGAGAAAGAGTGGGAAGGGACTGGCGAGCTCTTCCAAAAGTTACATGAAGATGAGAAGTAGCTATACGTAAAGCTGCTTTTTGCGCTTTACGAGAGGTTACAAACAGGAGAGCTGCTTGTAATCGTCTTTTATATAATAAAAATTTTTCTGATTGCATTGTAAAAACAATTGAAGTTGACTAGCGCAGTTTCTTGGATATAAAATCTCTTCCTTTTTTACTGGTAAAAAGGATGAAGAGCCTAAAATACAAACCACTTTCTTTTGAGGATCTCCCTCTTTTATACACATGGTATCATCAACCTCATGTACTCAGATGGTATTCTAAAGAAACGATGACCTTTCAACAACTTGAAAGAAAATATCGTCCTTATATCCTCGGGACAAATGGTATTCGTGGGTTTATATGTTACTATGGCAGCAAGCCTTTTGGCTATATTCAATACTACGCTGTAAAAGACTACCCTTGGGCAGACCATGGGCTTAGGCAAAAGCTTTCTCTATTTGCAGGACTTGATGCATTCATAGGAGAACTCTCTTGTATAGGCAAAGGGCTGGGTAAGCTCATGATTGAAAGGTTTATTCGTAGGCATGTGTGGAAGCTATATTCTTATTGTGTTGTAGATCCTCACGTGAGTAATAAAAAAGCTGTAGGATGTTATAGCTCTTGCGGTTTTTCTATGCACAAAAAGATCCTCTCTGATGAGAAGGAGGATCATTACCTTATGGTAAAGAAGGCTTCATTTGCTTAGGGCTTTAAAAAGTTTGTGGATGATGTAGGGGAGAAGGAGCATGGTACCGAGGCCTCCTATAAGAAGCGCTTCATAGGAAAAGGCGCTGACAATGTCTGCCTGTTTTGGGATCACAAACCCTAAGGCTATTGCAATGATACAAGCGAGCATCCCAAGAGAGCCGACAGCAATCATGCCCATATTTCCATAAGGTATTTTAAAAGGTCTTTGCACGTTAGGGGCATTAAAGCGAAGAACTATCCCCGCCAAAAAAAGAAAAACATAGACGAGCATAGCAAGCTGCGCTGTAATAATGGAGAGAAGCCAAAAGGAGCCTTGTACCGAGGGCATAATGACAAAAGCGAGGCAAAGAAGGGAGACGATAACGCCTTGTAAAATGAGAATTCTTGCTGGCGCTCCATGCTTATTGACCTTCCCAAGAGCGGAAGGCAAGCTTCCATCGCGACTTGCGATCATAAGACCTTTTGTTGGACCTATAATCCATGCGCCCACACCTCCTAATCCACCAAGCACAATAAAAAACGCCATAACAGGAACAAGCCAGTGGAGATGAAATCTACTTAAGAAAATGATAAAAGCTTGAAGACTACCTGTCACAAGGCTGAGCTCTTTGTTGGGAACTGTCATAGCGATAGCTAAAGAAGCTAGGATAATGGTTGTTAAAATGATGATCACAGAAATACCTAGAGCTCTTGGATAGTCTCTTGTAGGATTTTTCATATCTCCAGCATGCGTTGCAGCCATATCAAGTCCGATCAAACCAAAGAGCACATTGCTTAAAAAAGCAAGATTATCAGAACTAGCTCGGCTTGGAAAAAAAGAGCTCCAAGAAAAGGAGATCTCCATAGGATGGTCGTTCATCCACCAGATGACCCCAAGAAACGCTATGAAGATCATGGGGATAATAGTTCCCACTAGAGCGCTTACAACACTGAGCCATGAAGAGGCTTTCATGCCTAGGCAATTTAAAAAGGTCGCTCCCCAGAAAATCAATAAAATGGTGGAGATCATATAGAGCTTATTGTACGCAAGAGAAGGGTCAAAAAAATAGGTGAGCACACCTACGATAAGAGCCATGATAGTGGGGTACCACACAACATTACAAATCCACTCGAGCCAAATGATAATAAGACCCCATGTTTTGCCAAAAGCTTCCCGACACCAGATATAGATGCCTCCTGTCGTAGGCCAGCCAGAACCAAGTTCTGCAGAAACAAGGGCGCTTGGTAAAAAAAAGGTAACCGCTGCTAGTAGATAATAAAAAAGAAGAGAAAACCCCAGTTCTGCTGCAAAAGGCAATGTTCGTATGCTATCCACGGCAATCACGTTGATCATGATCACAGGAAATAAGCCTAGAACTCTTTTTGGTTTTATCCGTTTTTCACTCATAGATTAACAGTGAGCCAATGAAACATTAATTGCAACTTCTCTGGTTACAAAATCTTGCATTTACCATTATCCTAAGATTGGTTCGGGACTTGGAGTGTTATGAAAGCTATTTTCCTTGGGTGTTGCATGAGCATTTTTAGTTGTTATGCGGATAAGTTGGACAACTTTATGGAAGCTTTTACCGCTAAACCCTATACAAAACAGGCTCGCGTTGCCTTTTGTATTGCAGATAGCTCAGGCAATATACTTGCTAGTTATGAAGAAAACAGAAGCATGCTTCCGAACTCCATTTGTAAATTACTAACAACAGCGGCTGCTTTAGAAAAACTAGGTAGTGATTTTCGATTTTGTACAGAGCTGTTACTCAGCGCTCCTGCTATAGAAGGGTCTTTGGAGGGAGATGTGATCATTTATGGAGATGGCGATCCTTCCTTTGCCTATCAAGACTATGAGAAGCTTTTTTACCGATGGGCGTGCATTCTAAAAGAAAAAAACATACGCTGCATCAAAGGGAATATTGTGGGAAATGGTTCTTGTTTTGATACAGCTATGACACCTCCTTCATGGCTTTGGGAAGATGTGGGTAATTACTATGGTGCAGGCGCTTCTGGACTGAATTTTCATGAGAACATGTACACTGTGTGTCTTAAGTTAGGATCTCATGTTGGAGATGTGACAACCATCGTATCCATCCATCCTCCATCATCGTATGTGTTACTTAGTAACGAAGTTGTGTCAGGTCCTATAGGAAGTGGAGATCGAGCGAGCTTTTTTGGAGGGGAATACGCTAAAGAGTTTACACTTCGTGGTAGCGTTCCTTTGGATCATCCCACATTCACCTTGAAAGGTAGCATATCTAATCCAGCTCTTTGGTGCGCCAGATGTTTTAAGGATTTTTTACAAAGGCAAGGTATAGAGGTGAGGGGGGAGGCTGTAGCTGTTTTTGATATAAAGAAAGAGGTTTCACAGCTTTGTATTGATAAAGTGTATTCAGCACCCCTTAGAGATCTTGTTAGTAGCACCCATCAGAGGAGTATGAATTTATATGCGGAGTGTTTACTGAAAAAATTAGGAGAAGTTGTTGAAAAACAAGGGAACCTTCAAGGAGGACTACGATCGCTTACAAAGTATTTACAATCTTTGTCTGTATCCCTGCAAGGATGTCAATTTTTCGATGGTAGTGGTCTTTCTACTAAAAATCTTATCACAGCAAAAATGATGGTCGATTTTTTGTCGAAGCTTTCTTCTAAAGACTATTTTTCATCCTTTTTCCCATCTTTACCTTCTACTGTCCCAGGAAGCTCTTCTAGAGTTGCAAGGGTTTTTTCTTCTCCTAAGCTGCAAGGCAGAGTGCATGCAAAGAGTGGTTTTTCTTCTCAGGGAGAAAGTTTTGCTGGTTTTCTACTTACACAAAAAGGGGAAATGCTAAGGTTTTGCTGCATTGCAAACCACTCTCTTGAAACATACTCTGAGTGGAGGAAAGATATGCAGACCCTCTTAGAGCTTTTTGTGGACTGAGTAGTCTTTTTCATACTTCAGTGTAACATCAATCTGATAGGTATATACACGCTGTTGTAAACTCATCAGGGTTACATGAGCCATCAAAGGCTCTAAAAGATAATCTAAAGAGAGTTCGTAGACATTTCCAACCAGTTTTCCAACGGTTGATACGAGATCACCTTCTGTGACAAACCCTTGTAAGGGTGGGCGTTTAGAGATCTCTAGTTGATGCCATCTATAAGCTAAGTCCTCGGACATGCCTGGCTGGTTGAACGCAATAGAGGGGAAACGAGGATCTTTACAAACAAGCTCATGTTCATAAAAGCAGGTATACTGAGTAAAAGAACCTCCAAGGCTATACCCCATAATGCGAGCTTTAGCATGAGAGACACTTACCCGATAGAGCCAGTTATGAATCTCTTCTTGTGCGCTATGAAACATCGTAAGTCCTGGTCCACTAAGATCTAGATCAGCAAGGATAGAAGCGATACCTCGCAGAGAAAAATCTGTGCCTCTAAACAAAAGAATAGGAGGAACTTCTTGACTATGAGGCACCAGTCCAAAAGCTGGTACATTAGGAGCAAGCTCAATACGCGTCTCAACCTCATAAAGAATAAGCATGATGTTTCCATTAGGAAATGCGACAGGGATGGGGATTTTCTCTCCTATACGAAGCTGCCTATAAGCTAGCACCTTAGTGAGCACTTCGTTTGTCATGAGATGCACTAGATCTTTATGAGGAACATTAAGCTGAATGCGAGCGAGCAGCTCCGTAACATCTAAAACATCTTGTTTTTCTTCAGTGACAATGCCGATTAAAGGGTGGTAGGTAGAATCATATCCGTGTTGAGCAATAAAATTTTGAAAGTCAATCACTTCATTTTCATAGGTATCTACTTTGACAGGGTAGACAGGTTGATAATATCTATGAGTGGCATAGGTGGCGTGAGACCTTTTTGGTGTAGAAGAAGAAAGAGTTTCATGAGGCCCCTTCTCCGAAGAGATCTTTGGGCTTTGACACCCTGTGGCTAGGGTCAAAAATAGTAGTAATAATTCTTTCTTCATAAATAAACATATAATCATTTTTTTATTAAAAATGAATAAAATAATAACTATTGCATTATTTAATTTGTTTTTCTGTTAAAATATAAATCGATTTTTATTTGTGAGGATATTATGACAGCTGTTTCTTCTTTAGCAAGTGCCACTTTTACGCATATCCCTGCAGTAGCTTCTTCTCTAGGGTGTCGAATTAAAGAGGTTGCTTTAAGAGCTCTTTCTTTCTTAAAAGACTGGGGGCTTGTGCTTACTGGTGTGATTGGGACTGTTGTTGTAGTGAATGTAATAGCGGCTTATCCGCTGCTATCGATTGCTGGTATGGTGGGCCTTGTTATCCTCTATAGAAATAGAAAGAAGATAGCTTTGACACTTTCTCTTTGGGTCACAATGTTTAAAGAGCGAATAGGGTGGAAAAAGCATGCTTGGTTTAACGAAGTGCATAAGGATATTGTTCTAGGAGGGATACCTCTTCAAGGCAAAAAGCATCCCCAGGAGCTGCAAAAGTTAGGCGTTAAAGGAGTGTTATCTGTAGCCTCTGAAGAGGAGGAATCGTCGCAAAGTTGGAATGTTCGTCCGGTAACTTCTGAGATATGGGACGCTATGAAGATAGACTACAAAGCTATACCTACTCAGGAAGAAAAATGTTTATCCCTAGAGGATTTGGATAGTGCAGTACGTTTTATTCACCATAAAGCTAACCAAGGTGAAAAGACCTATGTGTATTGTGGTCATGGAAAAGACAGAAGTTTTCTTGTTGCAGCGTGTTATTTAGTCAAGCATGGTCACATGAGAGCTAAAGAAGCGCTAGAGCTTATTCGGAAAGGAAGAGCTGATGTTAAGCTTTATACAGAGCAGCTGGGTAGATTTTATGAGTATGTTGATCATATAGCTTAAGTGAATACATTATACTCTTAACAGAAGCTGGAGAAGTACCTACTGCAGAGCAAATAGCGCAATTGGCAATGAAGACCTTCAAGCCGCAAAAGCCTCCAACTTTGTAAATCAAATAGTTTTTTTTTAAAGTCTCCTGTGTTATGGCAAAGGCTATAAAGTAGCATGACACAGGAAGCTTTGTAGATGAGAAATCAAACTGGCGATCGGATAGAAAAAGATAGTTTGGGAGAGGTCAAAGTCTCAAACAGCGTCTATTATGGAGCGCAAACAGCAAGATCTTTACTACATTTTGCTATCGGCCAAGATGTGATGCCAAAGGCTCTGATTAAAGCTTTTGGTATTCTTAAAAAAGCTGCTGCCATCGTCAATCATGAGCTAGGTCTTCTTCCTAAAGATAAAATGGAGCTGATCAAGCAAGCTGCTACAGAGGTCATTGAAGGAAAACTCTTTGAGCATTTCCCCTTAAGAATCTGGCAAACAGGTAGCGGAACCCAAACAAATATGAATGTTAATGAAGTGATTTCTAATCGAGCTATAGAAATCGCTGGAGGGAAGCTCGGTTCTAAAACGCCTATCCATCCCAATGATCATGTAAACATGTCACAATCCTCCAATGACACCTTTCCGTCTGCTATGCATATTGCAGCAGCGGAGGAGCTTCACCACAATCTTATACCTGCTCTTAAAACCTTAAGTAAGGCTCTTCTTTCCAAAGAAAAAGAATTTTCCTCTATTGTAAAAATAGGGAGAACGCATCTGCAAGATGCGACACCTTTGACGCTCGGTCAAGAATTTTCCGGCTATAGATTTCTCATAGAAAGAGATATAGTCAGAATTACAAGCTGTTTATCGGGACTATATGAACTTGCAATTGGTGGGACAGCGGTTGGTACAGGGCTCAATGCACCTCAAGGGTTTGGTGAAAAGATGGCTGCAGAGATTGCTAAGCTCACCAAACTTCCTTTTGTCTCTCATCCAAACAAATTTTGCGCTCTATCAGCTCATGATGAGCTAGTATTTGCAAGCGGCGCTTTGCGTACAACAGCATGTTCTCTCATGAAAATAGCCAACGATATTCGGTGGCTTGGGTCGGGACCGCGTTGTGGTTTACATGAGCTCACATTACCAGAAAACGAACCTGGCTCTTCTATCATGCCTGGTAAGATTAACCCTACGCAGCCAGAGGCTATGACGATGGTAGCAGCTCAGGTTATAGGAAATGATCAGGTGATTGCTTTATCAGGAAGTCAGGGGAATTTTGAGCTCAACGTATACAAACCGGTGATTATCCACAACTTTTTACACTCGGTTATACTTCTCTCTGACGCCTGCCACATGTTTACAAAATACTGTATAGAAGGACTTGTAGCCAATGAAGCAAGAATTGCGCACTATCTCAAAAACTCTCTTATGCTTGTCACCGCATTAAGCCCTAAGATAGGTTATGACAAAGCTGCAGAAATTGCTCATAAGGCCCTTCATGAACACCTGACTCTCAAAGAAGCTTGTATAAAACTTGGTTACCTTACAGAAGAAGAGTACGATGCGATCGTTGTACCATCAAAAATGGTGTAACGCTATTCCTTATAGTTTCTGTGAGAGTATTTATAAGTGTAGACTACATTTCCTACCTGTGACGATTCTGTCCATGTTGCAGTAATCAGTACTTTATCTCCTTTAATAACATAAGAAAGCCTGTCTAAAGTGGGAATCATGTTTGTGCTGGTCGCTTTAAGAGCGGTATCCTCGACATCTTGCCATCCAAGATATTTTCTTAAAAAGTGCACTCTGCCCTGATCTAATATTGTTTCTGTTGCATTATCTTTGTTGTATACCTCGTAAGACCAACCTGGTATCCGTCGAAACAGGTCGTAGTGAGGAGAAAACAGGTTAGCTATGACATTAATCGGTTGACATACAAGATATATAATAGATCCTAAGGTAGTAAAAAACTGTCCTTTCGAGCAACCCCATGTGAGGGATAAAGAAGGACCGTGCAAAGAGGTTCGTAGTATAAAGGTAAAGCATGTCATGGCAACACGGTCTACAAGAAGTGCAAGTTTAAGAGGTAAAAAAGCTGTATTCATCACAGCATCTGAAAGAGCGGCAATAGGCTTGCAAAAGATTGCCACAAGACGCTGCTTTGTCGAGATATCACCTTCTATAGACTGAGGGCGTGTGCACCAAAGATGTAAATAAGAAAAAGCCCATGCGTGCGTGTTCACCAAAGAGAGGTTGGCAAAGCGGGGATCTTCAACACTCTTTGGAGAAAGTTTTTCAGGGTGCATATTGCGAATGTCTGATTCAAGAAGATTAAAGCTACCCCAGCGAGTGTAAGGGGCCTCTTCATAGTTGCTTGTGGTCAGAACACCACTGCTATCTATGAAGCCTTGTATATCCATGTAGAGCTCAAGTTAAGAAAAAAAATCTTCTGTGGAAGATTATCGAATCTTTACGTAAAACGCTAGGATAATGTACATAATTTCTCTTATAACCCTTTTGAGGGTAGTCGGTACTCTTAAGCCAGTAATGCTGGAGATTTAAAAAATCTTTAAATGTGGGCGTAATACCTGGCTTTTTCTATAGTAGGCAATTCATTCTGGATCCCACTCAAAAGATCATTAAAAATACCAAATGATGGGAGGTTATTTTGAAAGTCCCTGCTTTTAAGGTTCGAAATGCACGTCCTGAGGATACAGGATTAATTCTGCAGATGATTCGAGAGCTTGCTGATTTTGAGCAGCTCTTGGACCAAGTCATAACAGACGAAAAAACTCTTAAACATAGCCTTTTTAATGATCCAAAAGGACCTGAGGTTTTGATTGCGGAAGAGAATAATCAGCCAATTGGCTTTGTGCTTTTTTTTCACAATTTTTCTACTTTTCTTGGGAAGAAAGGAATTTACATTGAAGACTTATATGTTCGTTCAGACTATCGAGGGAAGGGGTATGGCGAGCTAATTTTAAGGGAGATATGTGAATTGGCAAAGAGGCGTAATTGTGGACGTGTTGAATGGTGGGTGCTTGATTGGAATGAACGAGCCATCAATTTTTATAAGAAGATTGGAGCGGTTCCGATGTCTGATTGGACTGTGTTTCGTCTCACGGAAAACGCAATCAATCGATTAATAGCAAAATCTGAAAAATGAAGAAATTGGCTTTATCCGATTCAGAAGAGGTTAGGAAATAAAAAGGCCGAACATGCAGACGTTACTGTAGTCATATGCCCAGGAAGGGACTCGAACCCCCACACCTCACGGCACCAGAACCTAAATCTGGCGTGTCTACCAATTTCACCACCTGGGCGCGATAAAACTGGTAGTGATGATATACAGAAGGTTTTTTATCGTCAATGAAACTCTCGTTGAAAAACGCTCCTGACTTAAGATATACTCAGCGACTTATGAGACCTAAAGACCTAAAAAGCAACTTTACATGGGCCACAAGAGCTCCTTTGTTAAAAGACAAGGTGCTATATGTCCCAGAGCACTACTTTCAGCATGAGCAATTTCAAATGCCTTCTTTTGAAGAGATCTTTGAAAAGCCTGCTCACAAAGTTTGCGTTGAATATTGCTCAGGCAATGGAGATTGGGTCGTTGCAAAGGCTAAAGAAAATCCAGATATTTACTGGGTTGCGGTAGAAAAGCAATTTGATAGGGTAAGGAAAATTTTCTCTAAGAGAGAAAACCACGGGGTAAATAACCTGCTCATCGTCTGTGGCGAAGCCCTTACCTTCAGTAGATATTATCTTTCAGATAGCTTGGTATCTGAGGTGTTTATTAATTTTCCTGATCCATGGCCTAAACATAGACATGCTAAGCACCGTTTACTTAAAGAAGAGTTTATTAAGGAGCTTTCCCGTGTGCTGATGCAGCAAGGAAAATTGACATGTGTTACGGATGATTCTGTCTACTGTGATAGCATCAAAGAGCTGTTGCTTGGATCTACAGAGTGGAAGCCGGCTCATCCAGCGCCCTATGTTCTTCAAGATGTTCCTGGCTATGGATACTCTTTTTTTGAAGCGTTATGGAAAGCTCAGGGAAAGACGATTTTTCATATAGAGTTTTATAATGTCTCTCCAAGGAATTTATGTCAGCTATCTCTTACCAGCTAGATGCTACAGGCTTTTATGTAAACGGTGACAAAACAGAGCATACCATTGCTTGCAATGCAAAGACCTATGATCCTCTGAAGCACTTTGCTGCAATGATTCCTGTCGATCTCAGTCTTGAGGCCTCTTTACAGTTTGACGAGGAAAAGAGGGAAGCTGAGCGCATCAAAAACATGGGAGGGCAGATCGTCTGGAAATTAGACTTTAACCTCTCCAATGCTTGCTTTTTTGAGGGGATTTTTAATGCGTATTATCATGGTATGAAAGTTTTCACAGAAAAACTTCTGCAGATTTTCCCTACGGTTGGATGCTCTTTATTTGAAGGAAGTTGTGATCTTTCCTCACTCATCACATGGAATGCAGGTCATAGGCAAAATTTCCTAGAGTGGCTCGAAGATACTTATCAAACGCCCTCTCGGTTGCTTGAGACTCAGGAGGCTCCAAGACCTTTAGGGGATATCACCAGTTTTCAAGAGATGTCTTTGGAGATGTTTGATGTAACTCCTTTTTGCCGTCATCTCAAAAACCTCTATCTGATGAATATACTCTCCGCCTATCTTCATAGACTAGCTGCTGCTCTTCCAGAGGAGCTCTTTGTGTTTGTTTCCCTAGACGCAAGGTGCATCACTCACCCAGCTTATTTGTATCAGCTTTTGTCGAAAGAAAGATTTTCTTATCTACATTTAGCTGTCAAAGGTTCTTCCATTCCTTTGGAGACGTTTGTATGGAAAGAAGATTGCATCATGAGCAGCTGCATTGCAGCAAAAGTTGGAGTTTGCTTTCCCAATGACCCCTATTGCCTACAAACCACTATGCATCAGTTAAAAAAGGTTTTTCAAGCTCTTGCAGACCGCAACATTGCTTACCGTATTATTCCAGAATATCTTTTGACCTCTTCTTGGGAGGGACTTGATGATATACTTTTTCTTCATAAAGCTCTTAGCTCTCAAGGTAAAAGAATCCTACAAGGGTTTTCGATTACAGGGGGTAGGCTTATCTATCTAGATTCTCCTGTTGGCCTCGAAGGAGAAGTTGCTTATACAGAGCTATACTGTGTGTGAAAGAGATCGGGGTAGAGGGATTTGAACCCCCGACCTACTGCTCCCAAAGCAGCCGCGCTAGCCAAGCTGCGCTATACCCCGATCAAAGAAAGAGCCGTAGAATACCTTATCTTCTGCATTAAAATCAATCGTATGCAAATCCTTCGCAACAAAAAAGTTGTTCTCTACTGGCTATTGTGTCATATACTTGGTTACAACTATGTAGTAAGGAAGGGATATGGGATTTTTTAATGAATCAAAGGCTGTAGAAAAGCTTCGAGAGCTGGAAAGGCAGCCTATAGATCTTACCAAAGAGGGGATTCTTACTACCAAAAGAGTGGAAGAGATGGTAGCTTCCGCTGTAGATATCAAGATGCTTTATGGGACAGAGAGAGTGACCCCTGAAGTGATGCAAACGCTCTTTGAGCTTGCCGAAGAGGCTAAAGTCTTTGATAAGATGCAGGCTCTACAATCAGGAGAGGTTATCAATAAAATCGAAGGGTATGAATCTGAAAACAGAGCTGTTTTGCATACCGCTATGAGAGATTTTTTTGATAGAAGAAATGAAAGCCCTCGAGCCAAAGAAGCTGCGCAGCTCGCTTACCAGGAGCTAGAAAAACTGAAAAATTTTCTAGAAGACATCAAAAAGCAAGAATTCACCGACATGGTCCAAATAGGTATTGGTGGCTCAGACCTAGGACCAAGAGCTGTGTATCTAGCCCTTGAAGCTTTTAAAAAACCAGAAAGAAGAGTGCATTTTATCTCTAATGTAGATCCCGATGATGCCCACCGGGTTCTTGCTGGTCTCGATTTTTCAAAAACTCTTTTTGTTATCGTGTCCAAATCTGGCTCTACCTTAGAAACGTTAACAAATGAAGAGCTTGTCAAGAAACACATCATTCAAAAGGGGTTGAGTCCCAAAGATCACATGGTAGCTGTCACAGGTAAAGGCAGTCCCATGGATAACCCAGAAAAATATAGAGCTTCCTTTTATATCTGGGACTATATCGGAGGAAGGTATTCTGTCACTTCTATGGTAGGAGGGGTAGTTTTGGCTTTTGCTCTAGGAATGGAGAAATTTTTGGATTTTCTTAAAGGAGCAAGTGCGATGGACAAAATCGCTTTGTCCAGAAGCCTTAAAGAAAATCTCCCTCTTATGGGCGCTCTTTTGGGTATTTGGAACAGAAACTTTTTGCACCTTCCCACCTGCGCTATTATTCCTTATTCGCAAGCGATGATTCGTTTTACCGCTCATCTACAACAGCTTGATATGGAGTCTAATGGCAAGAGAGTTGATAAATCAGGTAGAGTTGTAGATTTTGAAACCGGCCCTATTATTTGGGGAGAGGTAGGAACTAACGGACAACATTCTTTTTACCAGTGCATACACCAAGGTTCTTCGGTAATTCCTCTTGAGTTTATAGGATTCAAAAATACGCAGTATGCTGATGATATTTTAGTGCAAAATACTTTCAGCCAAGAAAAGCTTCTTGCTAACTTGTTTGCTCAATCTATTGGACTTGCAACAGGCAAGCAAAGTGATAATCCCAACAAATATTTTCCAGGTAATAGACCCAATCACATCCTTCTTGCAAATAAGTGCGATCCTTTTACTGTAGGCTTGTTACTTTCTTATTTTGAAAATAAAGTAGCCTTTCAGGGTTTTATTTGGAATATCAACTCTTTCGATCAAGAAGGGGTGCAGCTGGGCAAAGTGCTAGCTAATAAGATTATTGAACTGTTTGCTAAACAAAAAACACAAGAGCAATTGGATTCTAAAGATTTTCCCCTTGGACAAGCATATCTTAAACATCTTGAGAGTTTGTAACATACTCAAAGCATAGAAACAGCTTTGGTAGGAATTGCAAAAGTTGTTTTGCAGATATGAGGAGCGTGAGGGGAGGTCATGATCACTTGACCTAGGTGTTGTATGCGCTCTTCTAGAAGAAGTTCTCGTTTTTGATCTAAATGAATACCTATATCATCTACGCATAAAAGGGGAGTAGTGCCACATTGCGTTTTTAATAGCTCCCACTCTGCAATTTTTAGAGCGCTGAGTAGCACCCGTTTTTGCCCTTCACTGCAAAAAGCTTTGGCAGGTCTACCATCCATGCTGAGGGTAAAATCGTCTCTATGAGGTCCAAGTAGCGTCGTCCCTACAAGAATTTCTTTTGGGCGCTGTTTTTTATATTGTTCTGCAATCTGATTGCTATCAGGAGACATTTTTAACGAAGGAAGATAGTCTATTTCAAATTGTTTTCTGATTTTCGCTATCTCTTCTGTAAGAGTTGCAAGCTGGTTTCTCAGTAGCAGTAGCGCTTTAGACCTTTCTTGCATTAGATAGCAGGCAGAAACAGCTAACTCTTTTTCAAAACAAGAAATCTCTTCGGAAGGATAAATCTTTTTTGCTTTGAGCAGTGCATTACGATGCTCTAGCGCTTTTGTGTAGCGTAGTAAGTGTCTGCTATAGAGGGGATCGCTTTGACCCAAAAAGATATTGAGAAAACGTCTCCTTTCAATAGGAGATCCCATAATGAGACCAATATCTTTTGGAGCATACATCACCGAAGGAAGGATTCCTAACAAGTGAGAAAAGGCAGGTAAATAGGATGCATTTAAGGCTATGATTTTTTTTGTTCCATCATAGCCAACTTTTATTGTCTGTGAAACATCTTCTTTCACGAAAGCAGCTTCTATATAAAAGCTGGTGGCTCCATGAAAAATAAGTTCGGTAAGTTGATTGGTTCTAAAAGATTTACCTGTGCTTAAAAAGTGTAAAGCCTCCAAAATACTTGTTTTTCCACTTCCATTCTCTCCGACAATACATGTAAGGTGAGCGTCAAATGCCACCTCCAGGTGGTCATGATTTCTAAAATTTTTTAACAGCAGCGATTGTAACAACATTAGCTTTGGGGAAGACGCATAGGCATAATGACAAAAAGAGCTGTTGTTTGGTCTGTAATCATGCCAGGGTTAAAGGCGTCGATTAACCCGAAGGATACTGTTTCATCTCTACAATGTTTTAAAGCGTCAATAAAAAATTGAGGGTTAAAAGCCACTTCTAAACGCTCTCCAGAGTAGTCGACAGGCATCGAGACCTTACCTTCACCAAATTCACTACTCATCGCCGAAATGTCTAATTGGCCTGGCAGAAAGACAAATTTAGCTGCATGGCTTGTCTCAGAGGTGAAAAGAGAGATTTGCCGTAGCAAGGTGATCAGCTCTTCTCTATGAAGATGGACGATGACACGAGCTTTATGGGGAATAACACGGTTAACATCTGGATACTCTCCAGATAGAAGTTTAGTAATAATAGTCATAGAGGGAGTGCTCAGAGCAAGTTTATCACTCATAAGATGAAGGTGAGTCTTAGCATCGTCATCAAGAGAGCGAATCATCTCCTCAACAGCTTTAAGAGGGACAATGTATTGCCCCTTGTTTCCTTGCGTATCCAAGTCGGCATTCATTTTAGCAAGACGTTTACCATCTGTACCTACAAGAATGAGTCTGTTTTGTGTACATTGAAAAAGCATCCCATTAAGAGCATGACGACTGTCATCTTTGCCAACAGCAAAGGCTGTACGCACCAAGAGCTCTTTCAATATAGCAGCATTTAAAGGAATACTCTCTGCCTCTGAAAGATCGGGAAGAGAAGGGAACTCCTCTGGGTCAACACCATGAAGTTTAAAAGAAGATTCACCGGCTCTAATATGCACTCCATGAGAGGATTCCACCTCTAGTTCAATCTCTGAGGTAGTGAGCTCTCTAACTAGCTGAAAAAATCGCCGAGCAGATAGGGCGATTTTTCCCTGTCTAAGTACTCTTGCAGAGCAAAAGGCTTTCACACTCACAACAAGATCCGTAGCACTTAACTCAAGTTGATCTTGCTTAGCTTCGATAAGTAAATTGGATAAAATAGGGGCTACAGGTTTGGAAGGAATCGTGCTTTGTAATTTACCAATAAGAGCTACAAGCTCAGATCTAACTATAACAACCTTCATTCCTTGTCTTTCTACATGGGATAGATTGTCTAATACAGGATTGAGAATTGTCATAGAGAACCTCGTAAAGTTGTAATGCGACACGAAATCCCGATTATAGAAACAGAGCGATTTTTTTGACAGAAAGTTACTGCAACTATTGAGACTTCATTGCGCGCTGTAAATCGCGCTTTTCTTCTTTTGCTTGAATAGTCGATCTTTTATCGTGCAATTTCTTGCCCTTAGCCACGCCGATTTTTATCTTGCAAATCCCTTTGCTATTCAAATACATGCTTAACGGTATCAGTGTAAGACCCTTCTCTTGAGTTTGTTTTTTGAGCTTACGGATTTCATAGCTATGTAAAAGGAGTTTTCGATCTCTTTTTTCTTGATGGTTATAGATATTACCAAAATGGTAAGGAGCTATATGAGCTCCTATGAGATAAGCTTCATGATTAAAAATTTTAATATAAGCTTCCTGCAAAGAGGCTCCATTTTCTCTAAGGGACTTAATTTCGGTCCCTGTAAGAGCTATTCCCGCCTCATGGGTCTCAAGGATTTCGTAGTCGTGAAAAGCTCTTTTATTTGTAGCTAGATCTTCAGAGCGGGCCATTACGTACTGCAACTCACGTGTGTGTTAGGAGTTAGCGACCAGTCTAAAACAATCCTTTTGTTTCCCACAAATAAAAGATTTTTTGTAAAAATATTTTAATGAGTAATTCAATTTTGCTTTTACTATTTTCAGGAGGAATTGATTGCTCAAAATCCTACCGGAAAGATAAAATACCTGTTGAATTTTCATAGTTTTAAGGAGATTTATATGGATGTATCAATAGATGTAAACAATGCTCAGACGCCTGTAGATACTCAGGTAAATAATCAGCAGTCAGTGTTTAGCGCAGCCTTCCCTTATGGAGTGGGATCTCTTGCTTTAGCAGGAGGCGGTACGTGGGTAGCGGTTACGCAACTTGCAACAGGTGGTTATGCTCTACCTATTGCAGGCGTGGTTGTTGCTCTTATTGGAGCTTATGGCTTTTTTGCGACAGCTGTAACAGCGATCTATTCAAGAGATAGTAGGCAGTTTAATGAAAATATTGGCCCTGCTCTCAAGACTGTAGCGTTTGCTGTCATTACTGAAGTTATAGCATCGGTTGCTAGAGCTGTTCTTGATAAGCTCATCAATAGAGCTTTATCAGGAAAATAGTACTAAGGTTTTCTTTTGGGAAAAAGAGCGTAGAGCAGAATAGCTAAGGCTACTACCCAAAAGGTGATCTCTGTGTAAAGAGCCGCTTCGTGCGGCTCTTTTGCTAAGTGGTGGTAGAGAGTTTGAAAACCAAGTTTAACGGCTATCCACCCAATTAGGTAGTGAGCAGCTTTTTCAAGGTTTGCAAAAGTATCCATGAGGGAAGAAAGAATTTTTGCAGCCACCCTCATAAGGCTAAGGCCTATAATACCACCCAAATAGACTATCCATAATTTATCAGATATCCCTGTTTGAGAAGAGTAGCCAGCTCCTACAAGCGCTAGGGCCGCAATCATAGAATCTATCGCAAAAATCAGATCAATACACTCAATATGCATGACTACTTGCCAAAGAGGCTTTTCTACAAATGCTCCTTTAGAAGAGCGTTTCTTATAGCGATAAGCGATAGCAAGATAAAGTAGATAGACTGCTCCAAGTAGCTGTATCCAAAAGAACTGGATGAAATAAGCTAAGCTCACGATAGCTGCTAGGCGAAGGAAGATAGCTGAAGAAAATCCTAT
>Ga0172362_10001664_pt1 | contig 19100 bp, 20 predicted proteins | sample LakKivs1_kivu2a2_FD_114534 | JGI IMG/M metagenome (GOLD analysis project Ga0172362, IMG submission 114534) | Sediment microbial communities from Lake Kivu, Rwanda - Sediment s1_kivu2a2 | ecosystem: Environmental > Aquatic > Freshwater > Lake > Sediment | place: Rwanda: Western Province, Lake... | reverse complement strand
TTATCCCCTTAGTCCGATTGATAAGTTTTTTATACTTATTGGACTTTTTCATTTAAACCACCTCTTTTTGTTTTGCAATAATAACTAGGGGTGGTTTTTACTTATCAAACTTTCTACAAGACTAACATGCTAAAAACCTTTAAATACTCCTCTCCTATATATATAATATGGAAAAAAGAGGCATGCTGATAGTTGCAGCAATAGTTTTATTGTTGCCCTTAGTGCTGGCTAGTTCTGTAGATGATGAAATAAAAAAGCTCACTTATTATGCAGAAGAGTATGAGACAGGTAATATTAATTATGTCCAGCTAGTTACTTACACGAGTTCGATAAGGGAAAATTTAAACGAGCTCTTGGGAGCGAGCAGCAAGGAGGATGGCGGGATTTTAAAGCAGGAGCAGATAAAAAAGGTTTTGGGCGAGCCGACTGGATATACTGACTGGGTTTGGGTGGAGGGAGAAGAGCAGGAAAAAAGAGTGGATGAAGAAGTGCCTTTTTGGGAAAAAATAATTTTTGACGGGAAAAAAATACAGATAAGGCTTAACTCTTATCCTTCTATTTTCAAGAAAAAATATTTTGAGGGAGAGAAGCAACAGCCAAGCGAGAACGAAGGCAAGCTAATTTACAGGCTTAATTTTTACACGCAGTTCAAAAAACCAAAAGAGGAGATGAATATTAAAGGGAAAGTGGAGGAGATAAAAAGACTCGCAGAAACGTTTAATTCTGATCCGAGCCAGGAGAATGCAGAAGCTCTTGCCAAGGAAAGCGTCAATGTAGAAAAGTCCTTTGAGTCTTATTTCAGGCAGAGCGGAGAGAATTGTGAGGATGTAATGAATGGGTTATTTGGAGCAGAAAACAAAAGGGAAGAGCAGAAGCTGATTGTGAATGAGATAGATTATTACGAAGGCAATAATTTTGATGCAAAGGCAAGGCTGGAGTTTTGCGATGATTGCTCCTACCATTATGCTAGTTTGGATATGTGGCTGGACACGAGGGGAAAAATAAACCTGCCAGAAGAAAAACCAGAGGAAAAAAGCTATGAGAAGCCAGCCTCAATAAGCTTCGAACAATTTAAGTTACAGGTTAATTCAGTTCTTGAAATGATTAAATCTTCTTTGGACAACAAAGACTTTGGAGGATTTTCAGATGCAAGAGCGGATCTAAGGAAAGTGACTGAGGCATGGAATCAGGCGTCTAATAATATATGGAAAGAATTGGATGAAAAATACAGGAAAAAAGGCGAGATTATTGGAAAAGACAACCCAGATCCTTACTGGTGGGTTGCTCTCGAAAAAGATAAAAGAGCAGAAGCAAGTCAGATTCAAGATGCAAACTACCAGAAAACCAAGGAGTTTTATTCTCAAATATTTTCCGGATACGACAAAAAAGAGTATTTTTTCCAGCAGGCTCAGTGGGAAAAAAGGCTGATAGAAGAGTTCACAGAATCTGGAGAGGAAATCTGCGATAATAACCAGGATGATAATGAAAACGGACAGATTGACTGCCAGGAAGACCAGTGTGGAGGCAAAGTATGCGGTTGGGGGGAAGTGGAGATAGAGCAAGTAGAGCAAGTTGAAGCTGTCGAGCAAGTTGAGAAAGCAGAAAATGCGATAGAAAATGAGGCAGAAACAACAGAATCAGAAACTGAAGCAGAAGAAAACAGCGAAAATACTTCTGTTTCTGATACTATTATAACAGGGGGCGTGATAGAAGAAACACCGTCAGAAACATCTGCAACACTCTCAGAGTCATCTGCAACAGTATCGGAAACATCTGCAACAGCGGAAGTTACTGCAATTAAAAAGAAAGTCCAACTTTATTGCATAAGCGGGGAGTGCAGGGCTAAAGAAGAGTTTTCTAAAGAAAATGCTCCTATATGCGGGAATCATATTTGTGAGTCAGGAGAAGAATGTCCAAAAGACTGCTCAGTCTGCCCGCAGTACTCTGCTGTCCAATGCTCTGGGAAAGTTATTTTCAGCGGAGAGGATGAAAAAGGCTGTCCATTGAAGCCAGTGTGCATAGAAGAAAAATCATGCGAGAAAAATGAAGATTGCCTTCAGCCTTTATGCGGCAAGGCAGAGTGCGTAATAGAAAATGGAATTGGAACATGCAAAACAGCAGGGTTTGAAGAATGCAAAGAAGCAGAATGCGTAGAAGGTGAAGAAAAAACCCAGCTATGCTTGAACAATGAGAAAAGAATAATCAAGATATGCCAGGAAGGGAAGTGGGTTGATACAGGGGTAAGCGAGTGCGAAACAGTAAAAGAAGATATTAAAGAAGAGGAATTAATAGGGAATGATTGTAATGTTAAGGAAGATTGCGGGAATGCAGATGATGTTTGCAGCAATGGAAGGTGCGTTACACTTCCTAAGACCGAAAGAGTTGAGAAAGAAGAAAAAGCAGAGCAGGAAGAAATTAAGGAAACTGAAGAGCGTGAGCCATCAGAAGAGCAACAGCAAGAAGAGCAGCAAGAGCCAGAGGAAAGTCAGCAGCTAGAAGAGCCTCAGCAACCAGCAGAAGATTCATCAGCAGAAGGGCAGCTAACAGGTGGTGCTGTAACAGGCCATCAGACAGAAGAGCCTGAAGTAAAAGAAGCAGTGCCCCAGGAAACTGAGTCAGAAGAAGTCCAGCAGCCAGAACCTCCTCAGCAAGAAACTCAGCCTGGTGAAGAACAGCCACAAGCGCCTGAGGAAAATGCCCCGCAGCCAGTAATGAATGAAATGCAGGAAGAATATCAGGAAGAAGATAGGAGACAGGAAGAAGAAAGAAGGGAAGAAGAAAGGGAAAGAAGAATCCGAGAGTGCAAGGATAACAGCGAAAGAGAATGTACAAACAGGTATGTTATGGACTGTGTAGGCCGGTGCGTCTTCAAGGATAATGAAGAGCATGAACTGGAAGCCTGCAAGAAAAGCTGTGCAGAAGAGCACGAGCAGGAGATTAATGACTGCATAAGCAGATGCGCAGATACCTGCGAAAAAGAGGACTGGTGTCAGATAGACTGGCCTCAGGGAAACATGCAGGAAAAAGGGGTTTTTAATTTCGGCGGAGTATGCAGGACTTCGCAGCAAAAAACCGAGTCTTTTATATTTTTTAACGGATGGGGAGACCCATTTGATAGGCTTCAAAGCCTGAAAAACAAGTACTATGAAGGAGGCGAGTCTGACTGGTGCAAATCTGAATTTGATAGCTTGATAAAAGAAAGGGAAGAGCTGGAGAAAAGCCTTAATCAAGATTATGCTGTATGGTTCTTTGAAAAATATCTTGCAAATTCTGCAGAAGAGTGGGAGCAGCACGTCTCTGGAATTTATGAGATGTATTGGAGAATTGTTGACAACCAGAGACAGCTGGCTAGAACGGCAGAGTGCGCTGGAAAAGAGCTTCCTGAATTTAATCTTATTAACATAACCTACAGCACCGAGTATGGAAGCTTGGAATTATGGGAAGAGCTCAAGACAGCCAAGCTTCCGGAATTAGATAATAAGGAAACTGAGATTGTTTCTCCATATATGAAGCTCTGGATTTTCCCGCCAGAAGAATTTATAAAATACGAGATGAAAAAAGCAATGGAAAGCGGCGAGTTTCCGGGCTCCCCTGAAGAAAAGCTTGAAAGGAAAAATGAAGGAGGACTGAAAGAAGAGGAAAAGGACAAAATAAGGAACAATGCCCGATTCATGAAAAAAATAAGGAAACTTGCAGAGGAGCATGGCGGAAGCTACGATGGAGCAATTCAGATTAAAGACTATCAGACAGGAGAAATCATCTTTAATATTTTTGTAAGAGTAAATGAGCAGGAAATTTTGTACTTGGAGCCGATGCCTCCGGAGAAAGTTCCTGAAACAGACATTTCAGTTACCCTGGATTTTGACAAGATTTACGAGCTAGTCGGAGTGGAGGAAAAAGACATGAAAAGAGAGGAGATACAAATGCCTCCGTGGGAGAAAGAAAAAATAAAGCCTGTTAAGAAAATTAAAGAGGCAGTCAATGGAATTAAAATGTTCTTTAAAGTCAGGGACTTGATAAACTCAGCCGAATACAGTCCAAAAGAAGCCAAAGGAGAGGTAAAGTCCATTGTCAACAGCTTTATGCTTTTGATGATGGAAGAAGGGGGCAGGGAAGGCGAGCCAAATATGGAAGAAATGACTGAAGAGGAAAAGCAGCAGGCTGAAGAAATCAAGAACGAGCTTTTGAATTCCAAAGAAGCCCTTACAGGCGAGGTAATTATGAGGATATAAGCCTTTCAGGAATGTTTTAATTCTTAGGAAAAGCCTTAAAAACTCTTTAATTCTGATAAATTGGAATGATAGGTAAAGAAATATTTCCAGAAGGATGCTATATTGTTTATGATTCACATGGAAGATTAAGCGAAATGGCTAAGATGTTTCTGAGGGGGCAGACAATGGCAGACTGGACAGGACACGGAGCAGAGCATCCGTGTTATGGTTGTCGGGTTGATGACTGTAAGGTTAGGCAGGTGGAATATCATGATAATTCTGGAAGATTCTTAGTCAAGCAAAAAAATAAAAAAGATGCTGCAGTATCATATAGCTTTTTAACCAGGTAAGCAGAATACTTTAAACTTAAACCAAAAAAACCATATTTCTTCTCCAATACGGCAATCTTTAAATAATTCCGATTAAGAATATTTATATGGAAGTCATGCTTAGTACAAAGGTTAAAATGGCAAAATATTCAGTTGTTGTCCCGGTTTATAATGAAGAAGGGAACATCCAGCAGTTAGACAGGGAAATAAAAGATGTAATGCAGAAACTCAGGAGTTATGAAGTTATTTATATTGATGACGGAAGCACAGATAATTCTCTTAATGTCTTGAAACAGCTGAAAAATGTGAAGATAATAGAATTAAACAGGAATTATGGGCAGGCAACTGCCTTAGATGCAGGGTTTAAGGCAGCAGAAGGAGCGTATGTTATAAGTTTAGATGCTGATTTGCAGAATGATCCGAGAGATATTCCGGCTATGCTTGAAAAGCTTGAAAAAGAGAATTTAGATGTTGTAGCTGGATGGAGAAAAGACAGGAAAGACAGTGCAGGGATAAGATTTCTCACCAGGATAGGGCAGGGCATGAGGAAAATTCTCATTGCAGACAAAGTTCATGACACAGGATGCACTCTGAGAGTATACAGAAGCAAGGCAGTAAAAAACCTTGATTTGACAGGGGAAATGCACCGTTATATTCTCGCTTATTTAAGGTGGAAAGGCTTCAAAATAGGGGAAATGGTAGTTAATCACCGCCCAAGGCATTCTGGAAAAACTAAATATGGCTACAAGAAAGCAGTCAAGGGTTTTGTTGATTTGCTTTATGTCTGGTTTATAGATAAATACAGCCAAAGGCCTTTGCATATTTTCGGAGCAACAGGTTTGTTCAGCTTTTTTGTAGGGTTGATAATAGAAATCTGGATGCTTTATGGAAAAATCTATTTGAATTTTGACCTAAGCGGAAACGCATGGTTTATTTTAGGCTTTTTCCTGATAATTGCCGGAATCTTATTGTTCAGCTTTGGCATAGTCATAGATATTTTGATGAAAATACATTATAACACTTCTCCATATGAAAAAAGATATAACGTGAGAGATGTTATAGTGGAAAGAAAATTTTAATGCTTAACCTCAAAAACCTGCTGGTTTTTGATGGCCCTAAAATTCCTCCGAAGGAATTTTTTGGTTACGAATTTCCTCCGTTGGAATTAAGAAAAGCTTAAATACATGCTCATATTTATGATTCTAGCCTTTAAGGGAAATTGAGTTCTTGATAAGATTAAGATGGCAAAGAAACAAACACCTATCGAGGATATTTTAACTGGCTCGCATGCTTTAAAGTCCGATGCAAGAGATTTATTCCGTATGCATGGAATTAAAACAGCAGAGCAACTAGCCACTTACTATCCATCTGCCTTTAAAATAGGAGGCAATTCCAGAAATCCTGAACTTAAAGAATATCCTGGAAAAACTGTTTTGAATTACTTGGAGAAATGCTTAAAGAAAGTTGGAATGTCCTTTTCTCCAGAGCATCCTCAATTTAGAGCATGGGGAGGTTCTCCCCATAAAATTTATGGTAGGGAGAATATTAAAGATGACCTTTTAAATGCAATGAAAGACTTAAGGAAAGACGGTACAGTGGGAGGAATTACCCGCCATGCTAAAAAGGCATTAATGAGGCAATTAGAGCCTTATGAAATATATAAAGGGAAGAAATTACTGAACGCCTACACTTTTACACACTCTGTTTTTAGCACAAGAACAATAAAGCCATTTTTTGAAGAGCTGATTGACGAAGGTAAAATAGAGAAAATTGAAACAACAAAAGGAACTTTTTACAGGGTCAAATAAAATCCTAAAACCCCCCTCTTTTTTAATATATTATTCGCAACAACAAACATTTTTAAGCCCTTTTTCTATGCTTTTTCATGGGAAAAGCCAAGAAAATTTTAATGCCTAACCTCAAAAACCTGCTGGTTTTTGATGGCCCTAAAATTCCTCCGAAGGAATTTTTTGGTTACGAATTTCCGCCTCTGGGGGGTTTATTCCAATAAACAATCAGAAATAAACTCTTTTGTAATATAGACTGTTTGTGAGGCTATTTTTTTAAGTGATGAGATATTGATTTTTTGTTTCCAATAGCCACGTAGACTATTCTCTTTCCAAAGCTTTCTGCAGCTGAAACTGCACCTGAAAAATCTCCGTCATTTGAAATTAAGTATGCTTCGTCATATATCCCCTTTTCTGCATTTAATGCCAAATCCAGTGCTAAGTTTACGTCTGTTGCTTTCTCAACATAATATGTTTCTCCATCCCTTTTTCTTTTCTCTAATCTTCCAAATATTATTTTTAGTTTTTGTATTTTCCTTAGTTTTTCAAAAAAGCTTTGTTGTTGGGCATACATCTGCGGGTTATTAAACTGTTCAATAGGGGCTATATAATAATTAATCTTTATCAGAGAATTTTCTCCAGCTAACTTTTCGCAGAATTTTTTAACGTCTACTCTTGATTTAAATGCCTTTTTTACAGAAAAATAAAAATTACTCCCATCGATATACACTGCCACTTTTTTCTTGCCAGAACTCATTTTAAAAAAAACATAGGATCCTTTAGAGATCCTATGGACTTAATTAATAGGTTTAAGCGTATAACCTTTATATATCTTTCTGTCAGTTTAAATTTAATTCTCTAAAATCAACCTCTTTTTTAATATATTCTTCACAACAACAAACATTTTTAAGGCATTTCTCTATGCTTTTCTATGGGAAAAGCAAAGAAAATTTTAATGCTTAACTACGAGTTGAAGGCGGTGGTGGGTGAAATTAAGAAAGGCTTAAAAACCTCAAAAAATTGATATAAAAGACCTGAAAGGGAGAAGGAGTTCTGATATATTAAGATGGAAACTAAAAAAAACTTACTGAAGGCAATTCAGACAAGTCTAGCTTCAACTTTCCCTAAACTAAAAAAGCTTGAAGATTCTATGGATTTAATTAATCTCACATTAACTGGATTGACAATAGAAAAAAAATCTTCTGGGGTTACAGTTTTCTATACTGCTGTTGCCTCACCAGAAGTATACCCCCATATTAGGTCAAGATTAATAGAAAAAGGAGTAATTAAAAAACACGAGGTATACAATCTAGGCCTAAAACTTCCAGGAACTTCACAAAATTATGAAGAAATGAGACTTATATGGGGTCATGAAGGTATTAATGTACATGCCTGGCTAAAAGTATTTGAGCCAAGATATGAAGAAAAAGGCACAAATTAAAATGTCGAAGAGAATTTTAATGCTTAATTATGAATTTCCGCCCAATGCACTATAAAAGTTTATTAATACAGTCTTATTATAGCTTCTATGAAAAATACAAGCGATAAGAAAGAAGAAAGGTTGATGATTTTTATTGATGGGAGCAATTTTTACTATAGCACTGCTAAAAAAGGAACAAGAATAGATTTTCAAAAGCTTATTAAAGAACTCGTAGGAGAAAGAAAGTTAATTAATGCTTTTTATTATGTTGCTCCCTTGGACATAAGTGAAGATGCTGGAAAATACTGGAAACATCAGAAGTTTCTTGATATGTTAAAAAGTATCCAGAAGTTTAAAGTTGTTTTATGCACTTTAAAGAAAATAAAAACAGCTAATGGGAGCTTTATTTACCTCGTAAAAGGAGATGATGTTCATTTATCACATGATTTATTAATGGGGGCTGTTGATAATTTATATGATACTGCCATAATTGTCAGTGGAGATGAAGATTTTATGCCTATTATTAAAACAATAAGAGAAAGATATAAGAAAAAAGTTGAAAATGCCTATTTTAGTAAAAGCTCCTCTTATAATCTCAGAAGGGCATGTGATAGCTCAATACATCTCAATAAGCTTCTCTCAAAGATAATTGAAAATCAGAAAGAGCATTAAAGGGCTCAGTATTGTCAGAGACCATACTGAGCAATTAACAATATAACATGCTTTTAGAGGTATATAAAACTTACGATTTATATTTGTGAAAATAATTCTTATTCTCCATCACAACAATTGTTTTTAAGGCATTTTTCTAAGTATTTTCATGGGAAAAGCAATGAAAATTTTAATGCTTAATTATGAGTTTCCTCCGCTGGGGGTTGATATTCAAAAAAGTTTATTAAGTTGACTTGGTTATAACTGCCATGAAAAAAGGAACTGCTAAAGAAGAAAGATTAACGATATTTATTGATGGAAGCAATTTATACCATAGTCTGCAAGCCTTAAAAATATCAAAAATTAACTTCTCTAAGTTTGTTGAGTTCCTTAAAAAAGATAAGATGCTTATTTCAGTATTTTACTACAATGCATCTTTAGATATAAGTATAGACAAAAAGAAATATTGGGAGCAGCAAAAGTTTTTTGATTTTTTAAGAAGAATTCCTGGTTTTAAGGTTATTCTTGCAAGAATGAAGAAACATAAAAGAGAAAACGGAAAGATGATATTTGAAGTTAAAGGAGATGACATAATGCTTGCAACAGATATTATATCAGGTGCTTATGAAAACCTTTACGATACTGCCATGATTGTTTCAGGGGATGAAGACTTTGTTCCTGCAATAAAAAAATGCCAAAAACTAGGGAAAAAAGTCGGAAATGTTTATTTTTCTTCAACTTCCTCTAATTATCTGAAACATTCCTGTGATTTTTCAATCTGCATGGATAAATATATTAAGGACATGATAATAAAATAAGATAAAAAGCCCGGCATTGCCCGAAGACCATACCGGGGAACATATTAATATTATAATTGCAGCATTCTTTATAAAACTTTCGAATGTTGTTCTATTAAGTAAAAACAAGCTTCTTTTCCAACACAATTATCTTTAAAAGTTCTGCATTTCTATTGAAGTTATGAAAAAGGGAAAAAAGGTTTTAATGCTTAATTATGAGTTTCCGCCGTTGGGCGGCGGAGCGGGCAATGCCACTTACTGCCTCTTAAAAGAATTTTCAAAACCAAAATACAAAGACTTAGAAATAAGACCAATTAATTCAGCCTGTTCAAGGCCTCTTCTCCAATCTCAGTTAAAAAAGGAATTATCTCTCTTTCAAATTCTAAATATTCTTCTTCTTTAATTTCAATCAGGGCCAGTTTGGATTTTTCTTCAATTATGGCACTTTTATTTTTGGTTAGCATTTCCATATTTTTCTTTATTTTTTCAGCCAGGCCTTTAATAAAAGACCTTGAACTTACAATTTTATTTATAATACTGTTTTTATCCAAATCTTTTTTAATGTTTATTTTATTTGATATCAAAAAAAGGTCGAGCAAGTCCCTTTCTTTGATGGCTGGCCTTGTTAAAATAGCCCTGATTTTTTCTCCGGCAATTTCTCTTAAATCATAACATGGGATGTTTTTCCTTACCAAGACTTTTATATTTTCAGCAAATTCCAGGTCCTTAATCATCTCTTCATCAAACAGGTGGCTTATGCTTTCGTAAGAAACAGGATAAATTAGCTCATCATTGAAATTAACCTCTATTTTAATAAACCCCTCTGAACCATAGACCTGATTGTAATGTATCTTAAAAATATAAACGTTCTTTCTGTCCATGACTTTGCAGTATTTTTCGTCTTTTTTATTTACAGGAAAATCCATGCCAAATTTCCTGCTTATTTTGTTAATTTCTTCTGCCAATTCATTAGTAAAATTAGAAATGAATTTTTTTCTTTGTTTTTCAGAAAGGCTGTTTAACTTGTTATTTTCTAAATAAGTAAAGTCAAGGTCCTCACTTATGCGATGATAATTTAAATGCACTCTTGTCAGCAGCGTTCCTCCCTTGAAAACAAGTTTGGAAAATACTGATTCTTTGTTTTCTTCAATATTCTTGCTGATTTCATCAATAATCAGGGTGAGATAAAAGTCTTTTTCGATGGTTGGCTCGCTAATTTCTTTATGCTTTTCCTTTATGTTTGCTGCGAATTTTCGGATAATGCCTTCTGAAACCATCAGAGAGCCTCCTGAATTTTAGCTGTATAATCTTTTGCATATTCCATGACTTTGCTTTTCTCAACCTTAAAATCCAGACTTTTCTTGAGCGCATTAATGTCTCTTCCATCGTAAGAATAAAAATAAAGAAAATCAAGGTAAGTTTTTTCTTGGTCTGAATAAAAATAAGCAATTGAATTGTTGGTTTTCTTTTTGACCAAACCGAATTCAAACCGGTTTTTTGTTTTAATGAACTTGAATTTAGAATTTCCTAACTTTTTAATCCCGGAAAAGCGATTGTTTATCACAGTTACAGTATTAAGAGCCTGCCATATGAGCTTGTTTTCTTTTAATGCACTTTCTAATCCAAGATACCATTTGACCTTCATTTTTTCAAGGACAAGAAAAATCAGCTCTTCTTCTGAAAATCTGCAATAGCGGTTATATCGTTCTTCCAGAGAATAGATGTAATAATAATCTCCTAAAATGCGTTTGATATACTTATCTTTCCTAAAATAAGTCCACAAGCTTACCAGATTCACTTTCGTTTTATAAATTCTCGAATATTCTTTGATAGTTTTGATTATTTCCTCCTTATGCATGATTTTTTTAGGATTCTCTCTAAGCTTATCAATAATCTTCCTTGATATTTTGTTTTTTTTAGTAACCATTTTAGTTACTATATAAAATGAATTATTTAAAGGTTTCGGTTAAAACTCTCTCCTTTTCTCGCCACAACTTTCTATATTTTCAGCCACAATTATCTTTAAAAGTTCTGCATTTCTTATGCATTTATGGCTAACAGAAAACAGTTTTCACTTCCAAATATTATAAGTAGGATAGTGAAGTGGAAACTGTTTTGAAAAAGAATATTAATGCTTAATTATGAGTTCCCGCCATTGGGGGAAATAAAATGACAAACAATACTCCCAATCTAAACCGTGAAATGTTTTATGATAGGTATGCCAGGAATCTCCGTGCTAGTATAGAATCAGGTAGAGAATATCATGAACGTGTAAGGCCGCTGCTTCCAGCTTTCAATGAAGCAAAAGTATTTTTTATAGACGATTTTATTAGAGAGAGCTTATTGAATAGCAAGTATACTTTCGTAAAAGATGATCCGGAATTAGCTAAATTACCCTTCCCATACATGTTTTTTGAGTTTGAAACAGGTCTAGAATACAGGACATTAGAGAAAGAAATAAATGGTGAATTTTATATTAGTGGATTACTCTATACCCCATTAAGAGAAGACTTGTCTATAAACCCAAGAACAAACATTATTACCGAAGAATCATGGAACTCAAAAGGATTTAGTGTTTATGCTCTAGGTAATTTAAGAAAAACTGCCAATGCTTCTGGGCCTTTTCATGAAGCGCATTTCTTTTATGATACTGGAAATCTTCTTATAAACGAACTTTGTTCTCGCCTCGAAAATGCAGATCATTTTGACACGCATTCAGTCATAATAAATATAGGAGATAAAGAGCAGCAAGAAGCTTTTTTGAGAGAATTAGAAGATAAAAAGCAGATTCAAACCCCTTTCATTGAAGATGAATATCTGGATGCCCAGAAAATGCCCAACTTAGTCGTAAATATCCTTGACTATATAAGGGCTGAAAACGTAGTAGTGACTCCAAGAAATAGGGTCATTAGGGGAGGGGGAAGGAGGCCAAATAGGAATCTTAGGCCATATCACTTAATAGAACTTAAAAAGAGAGTTTATCCAGAAAGAGAAGATTCACAAGAAGGTTTGTGGGAAGTTGATTGCAGATTTTGGGTGATGGGGCATAATCATAAATATCACACAAGCAATGGAATAGTAATTAAATGGATAGAACCCTACATTAAGGGGCCAGTAAATGCTCCCTGGAAAAATAACAGATATCTTATGCTTTATAGGAACTTTAGGCAAAGACTTGCCAGAAGAGGCAATGAAGATATAGGAACTTCCTTAGAAGATTCTGTATAAAAACAACCATTTCATTCCACAACAACAAACATTTTTAAGGCGTTTCTCTATGCTTTTCTATGGGAAAAGTCAAGAAAATTTTAATTTTAAACTATGAATTCCCTCCTTTAGGCGGCGGAGCAAGTCCAGTTTCCTACGAAATAGCCAAAGGCTATGCCAAATTAGGGCATAAAGTAAGTGTCGTAACAATGCACTATAAAGGGCTTCCAGCAGAGGAAGAGAAAGACAAACCGAAAGATATTTAAGCAGGCTTAGTTTATAATTATCATATACTCCCCGGTATTGCTTTGGCGAGACCGGGTTTTTATTTTAACATGAAAAGGGTTGTTCTGTTTATTGATGGCAATAATTTCTATTTCGGCTTAAAAAGACTTTATGGAGACTCTAAGGAACTTTCTTTATTTAATTTTAAGAAATTTGGCGAGATTATTGCAGGAGATAATGACTTGCTCAGGGTTTTTTATTATAATGCCTCCTTGGATTACAGCGATAATCAGGAAAAGTACTGGAAACAGCAAAGATTTTTTGAAAAATTGAAGAACACAGAGAAGGTTAAAGTTATCCTGTGCAGGCTGCAAAAAAGAAAGATAAAAGGAGCAAACAAATTCTATTATGTAATAAAAGGCGATGATATTCATTTAGCAGTAGATATGGTTAAGGGAGCATATGAAAATGCTTTTGACACTGCAATTTTAGTTTCCGGAGATGGGGACTTTGTAAGGGCTGTAGAAGTTGTCCAGGAAAAAGGCAAAAGTGTTGAAAATGCATATTTTAACCACCTTTTTTCATGGCATCTTAAACAAGAGTGCAGCAAGTCAATAAAACTGACAACAAACATTTTAGACAAATGTTTTGATAATCCAAAAACAGCGAAAAAAGGTATTTCAAAAAATCAACCAAAGCAGTAATTTCTGTGTAAAAACAACCTATTTTCTCCACAACAACAAACATTTTTAAGCCTAAATTCTAATGAAAACATGGCTAAGTTAAAAATCTTAATGCTTAATTATGAGTTCCCGCCGCTGGGGGGAGAATAGAAAATTATTAATAACACAATATCTATCTTAAACTATGAAATATGAGCCTGTATTCAAACTGCCTTATTCGAATGTCTTTAATACAGACCTGTTTGTACCTGCTTATTCTGTATTTGAACCAATAACAACAATAAAAAACGGAAAATGGGAATTTTTTCTTTCTGAGGAAACTTTAAAAACTATGGCAGAAAGAGGTTACGAGATTGCACTCGAACAGGATGCTTACAAAGATTATGAATCAAAACATAAAGATTTTCTGAAAAGAATAGAGCAACTCCAGAAATTTAATATAGAAAATTCAACAAAAGAAGAATTTTTGACATTTTTAGGAGAATTTAGAAAACTTACTATAGACTTTTTTGAGGTTTACAAAGAAACAGAATTTTTCTATTTTACCAAAATTGAACAGGAATTAACAAACCATATTAAAGGTGAATTTCTGTTTGAGGATTTACTTTCTAATAAAGTAGACCTAACCAGATGGCCGGATAATATGAGAAAATTAGCAGACCACATAATAAATATGCAGCACATTAAATTAGAATACAGAAAAGTAATGAACGACCTTGCTTTAGGAAAAAATGCCCTATTATCTAAGATTGTAGAACAGATGGTTATAAAAAGCAGAAGAGAAGATGCGACTTCCATGACTTTTGAGGAGTTTATATCCTGCTTTATAGGAGAAGAAATTCCAGATGTATCGGACAGGCATGTTTATTCTTATATAACTTGGAATAAAGAGAATAATAAGCTTGAAGTTGCTGCTGGAAAAGATGCTTACAGGAAGATAAGGGAACTTGATAAGTTTATCCCGCAAAATGAGGTAATAGGAACCCCCGCATGTAAGGGGATAGCCAAAGGAAAAGTAAAGATAATCCCTTTTTCTATAACTCCTGAAAAATATCTCTCTAAAATGGAAAAAGGAGATATCCTTGTTTCAGACACAACCGGTCCTGAGATGATGGTTGCAATAGAAAAAGCAGCAGCCATAGTGACTGATGAAGGCGGGATGATGAGCCATGCTGCAGTTATAAGCAGAGAATTTAATATCCCGTGCGTTGTAGGAACAAGATATGCCACCAAAACATTCAAAGATGGAGATTTAGTGGAAGTTGACGCCAATATAGGAATTGCCAGGAAAATATAATATTCCAATTGAATCCCCTTTTTTTTAATATATTATCAGCCACAACAAACATTTTTAAGCCCTTTCTCTATGCTTTTTCATGGGAAAAGCAATGAAAATTTTAATGCTTAATTATGAATTTCCTCCTTTGGGCGGAGGCGCCTCACCAGTCTCCTACGAAATAGCCAAAGAAAACGAAAGGTTTAAATACTAACTTTTAGTTATTATATAATAACTGGGAGTTATTATGATAGAGCTGACAAAAAAAGAACAAGAAGCACTGCTAATAATCTATAAAGATATTTCTAGCTTTTACAATTCTAATTCTCTAAGCAAGGAGCTTAAGATAACGCAGGTAGGCGCCATGAAGATTTTAAAAAGGTTTGAAAAAAATGGCATACTACTAAGCAGGAGGATTGGAAAATCAATTGTTTATAAGGTGAATATAAAAGAGGAGTTTGTGCAAAAGCTAATTGCATTTGCATTGATAAATGAAGCAGGCAAATACCAAAGGTGGAAAGATGAATTTAAGCCTTTAAATAAAAAGGGCAGAATTTTGCTATTTTATGGCTCTGCTTCAAGGGATTATTCGCATGCAAAAGATATAGATATATTTATTATTCTTGATAAGAAGGATTTTCAGGAAGCAAGCAGGGAGCTTGCAAAGATTCAAAGCATGCTGCCAAAAAAGCTCCATGCAATTAAGGCAACAAAGGAAGATTTAGCAAGAAATATAAAAGAAAATAATAAGTCCATGCTCGAAATAATTAAAACAGCAATTGTCTTATATGGGTATGATGAGTATATGGAGGTTTTAGATGGCTTCGCAGGCTTCTAGGCAGGTTGACTGGTGTCTGAAAAAGGCAATAAAAGAGATAGAGGAATGCAGAAATCAAAAAAAGAAGGCTCGCCATAGAGGATTATTAAAGATAGAGCCAGATAAGAATCTTGCCTTGAGGCATCTGCAGAAAGCAAGGCATAATTTAGAAGTGTTCAGGCTATTGAGAAAAAACAATTTTTCAGACTGGTCTGTAACTGCAGGATTCTATGTAATTTATCATTGTTTCTTGGCAATCGCAGTAAAGCATGGTTACGAGTCTAAAAATCAATCCTGCACCATATCCTTAATTGAAGCTTTGCAAGAGCAAGGCAAAATATCTATTAATAAGGATATTATCGATTTTATGAAATACGAAGAAGAGGAAAACAACCATGAAAATAGCATTATTGAGCTAAGGGAAGATTATACTTATGGCGTTGACCTTCAGGTTAGGGACAACAAGCATCTTGACAAAATAGAAAAATTGTGCATTGAGTTTATTGATTCTGCCAAGGGCATTATTTACGGAGAAAAATAATTTTTTCAACTATATTTTTAATCACAACAAACATTTTTAAGGCATTTTTCTATATTTTATAATGCCTTCAAAAGAGAATTATCCTAAAGATAGAAGCAATAAAAACATCCTTATTTTAAACCTCAAAAACCTGCTGGTTTTTGAAGGCCCTAAAATTCCTCTGAAGGAATTTTTTGGCTATGAATTCCCGCCGTTGGGAAAAGCTTAAATACATGCTAGTATTAACACTTCTAACCTTTAAGGGAAAACAAGAGGTTTGATTTAAATTTAAATAAGATAATATAGAAATCAAAACTCTTGGCAGAGTTCTTGATTAAAATAAGTACTAAAATGGCAAATATTATTGGAATAATGATATTATTGGGATTGTATATGCTTCCTTTTATAATTGGAGCCATAAGAAAAGTTAAAGGAATAACACTCCTTTTTTGTATAGACTTCTTTTTGGGCTGGACGATTGTAGGCTGGATTATAGCTTTAGTTTGGGCGATATTTGAGAGGAAAAGCAGCTACCTTGAAGTGGAGCATAAAGTCAAGAAAAAGAAATAATTTTTAGTATAAATCACCTCTTTTTTAAAATAATAAGGTTTATATTATCTAGTTCATTAATTAAATTAACAAAAATGAGGGAAGATGGTTCAGTTCTTGAAGAAAAGGAGTTTTGGGGAGATAATAAATCAGGGTTTAGGAGACATTGGATTTTAACTGTTATTTTTGTATTAGTTATTTTGGGGCTTATCGGTGCATTGATAGGTGACGAGCCAGAGATTACTGGAAATGCTGTAAATGTGCCTGATTCTTCATCAAAAGAAGAATCTGAAGAAGTAAATGAAAATCCTAAAGAAGATACATCAGACAAGAGTATCTATTCTATGAATGAAAATGTGCCCGTAGATTATCTTAATTATCAGGTAGAAAAAGTTGAAACATTCACTAAAATGGGTTCAACTGTCTACAATAAAGAAACAAACGGAAAATTCATAAAAGTTTATTTAGAAATAACAAATAATGCTAAAGAAACTAGGGAAATATTTACTCCGAGGTTTAAGATAATGGATAGTAAAGGAAGGCAGTATGAGAGAGTATATGATGATATGCTCTATATCTCAGATTATTTGGAGTTTGGAAAGCAGTTACAGCCTTCTTTAACAGCTTATGGAGCAATTGTTTTTGAACTCCCAAAAGATGCCGAAGACTTGCGATTAATTATAACTGGGGACTGGCTTTCATATAGTGGAGAGGTTGTAAAATTATCAAATGTAGAGGATATAGGAAAAGATACTACTCAGCAAGAAGAGATTAACGAGATGTGGGAAGAAGCCCAAAATACATGTTCTTCTCCTTTTAAATGTTCTTCAACATGTGTAGAATACATGGATGTAGGCCAAAAAGATTGTCCAGATGGAGAGGTTTGTTGTATGGAAGATGATTAAGATAATCTTCCTAAACTATCCTTCTTTTCCATTACAACTATCTTTAAAAGTTGCATATTTCTTATGCATCTATGACTAAGAGAAAAAGAATCTTAATCGATTTAGAAAAGCACAGCTTTATAGAGTGCATAAATCCCGAAGATAAAAGCTTCAGGCATTATGTGAGAAGATGAAGAGAATGACCCAAATAATAATAAAAAGGACATTACAAGTAATTGGCTCCCTATACTTAGCTGTAGGTCTTAATAATCTTACTAGGCAAGTTGGAGAATTAGATAGTTCTACTGTGACTTTATTTTTAGCTTTTGCTTCAATAGGATTTGTTCTAGGAACTCTAATATACACCTTAACCTTAAAAGAAAAAAAGATTAGTTCAGTTCCAGGATTTTTCTTTATAGTGTCTGGAATATTGATTATCTTTGCACTTAGCTTCACTGGATTCCTTTCAAGTGAGAAAACCCTTTTTCCTATGTGGAGTTGTGAAGTTTCCAGTCTTTGTGGAGTAATTATTATATGGGTAAGTTCGCTTACTAATATTGCAGGTTTATCCCTCTTTTTTTACGCTTCTTTTGACATCGCTTACTTACTGGTTGGGATTACAAAATAAACAATAAAAACCCTTAAAAACTCCATATTTCTAATATTTTTATCCTAAGGGGAATAGGATTCTTCTATATTTTGTTATACTAAACTAGCATTGCAGTCTTTTTTAATAGCCTTCGTATTATCATCTATATCTTTATCATCAACACAGAGGGAGATATTTTGACTAATTAAAATTCCTTGTTCAAGACAATTTGGGCAGTTAATAATTAAAGTTATGTTATGCCATCCAACAATATCGGTAGAATTTGAAGAAGAAAATTTTAACCAAAAGGCATAGTTGCTTTTACTTGGTATATCTGGGACTGATGTAGATTCTGCTTTAATGGAATCATATTCACTCTGCCATAAAGATATATCTCCTGTATTCAACTGGCCAGTATTGACAATATTAACACCAAGATGGCTAGTTCCTTGTTCAAATTCAGACACATCTATTACTCCTGTATTGTTTAAATATTGAGTAAGAGTTACATCTATATGAGCATATTTTGAAGGTGTCAATTCTATTACTCTTTGTGACAATTCCTTTGTAGTATTCGTAGAGTAGATAGAAACACCTATAGCTATAATTGCAATAATTGCTAAAATAATATTTACTATTCGGTTTATGTCTTCATTTCTAATTTTTTCTAAATCTCTTAATTGTTGAAGCCCACTCTGAGTAATAACTCTTGATATCTTTGGATTAAATTGAATATAACCCATTGAATGTAATGTATTTTCAACATCTTCGGAAACTTTGCTTTTATAATTTAGAGGCCTCTCCTTTTTAATCTTTTTAACTTGTTCCGTAGTTAACGCTGACAAAAAGCTTAATGTATTGTACCAAATTTTATCTGTCTTATTCATTTTGTTCTCTTCATTAATTATATAATCTTAATTATATAAAAAAGTTTAGGTTTATTAGTTTATACATAAGGATGGATTTAGCATTAGTTAAAGAGCATATTTATTTAATTTGGCAGGCTTTTATTGTTAGAGTTTATTTAATGAGTTAATGAAGAGTAGCAAAAAATATCCTTCTTTTCCAACACAACTATCTTTAAAAGTTCTGCAATTCTAGTGTTTTCATGGCAAAAGGGAAAAACATACTAATGCTTAACTATGAATTCCTCGC
>Ga0172362_10001663_pt1 | contig 19101 bp, 17 predicted proteins | sample LakKivs1_kivu2a2_FD_114534 | JGI IMG/M metagenome (GOLD analysis project Ga0172362, IMG submission 114534) | Sediment microbial communities from Lake Kivu, Rwanda - Sediment s1_kivu2a2 | ecosystem: Environmental > Aquatic > Freshwater > Lake > Sediment | place: Rwanda: Western Province, Lake... | reverse complement strand
AAGGGCAAAAAGAAAGATATGAAAGATTGGGAAAATTTTGTCAGGAATATTAAAAATTTGAAAAAAGAAGTAAAAATAGGAATTATTGGCAAATATTTCGGCAGCGGCGATTTTATTTTGACCGACTCTTATATCTCGGTCATTGAGGCGGTAAAACACGCGGCTTTTTTTTGGAAAAGAAAGCCAGTTATAGAATGGATTAGCGCGGAAGATTTTGAGAAAAATAAAAAAGCGTTAAATGTTCTAAAAGAATACAATGGCATAATCGTTCCGGGCGGCTTTGGCGCAAGGGGCATAGAAGGCAAAATTAAAGCAATTCAATTCTGCCGAGAAAATAAAATACCTTTTTTAGGTCTTTGTTTAGGAATGCAATTATCAGTAATTGAATTTGCCAGAAATATTTGCGGGATTAAAAATGCCTTTTCTACCGAGTTTTCTAAGTATAAAGAGCCGGTAATTGATGTTATGCCGGAACAAAAAGTTCTTTTAAAAGAAAAAAGATACGGAGGCACAATGAGGCTTGGTGCTTATAACTGCGAAATAAAACCGGGCACAATCAGTGCTCGGGCTTATCAGAAGCTTTTAATTTCAGAACGGCATCGCCATCGATATGAACTAAACAACAAATACCGCGATATTTTGGAAAAAAAGGGATTAATAATGGCTGGAGTTAACCCAGAAAAAGATTTAGTGGAAATAATAGAGGTCAGAAACCATCCATTTTTTGTCGCCACCCAGTTTCATCCGGAATTTAAATCAAGGCCTTTAAATCCTCATCCTTTATTTAAAGGATTTATTAAAGCCAGTATCAAAGCCTAATATTAAACCACATTAACAACCTTAATAATCCTTTGAGAATTGTCAAATCTTCTTTTTTTCTTGGTAGTAAATTTAACCACGCCTTGTTTTAAAGCGTAAAGCGTATCATCAGATGCTCTTTTGACATTTTTTCCAGGATAAAACCTTGTCCCTCTTTGACGAATAATTGTCATCCCCGGTTTAGCTTCCTGGCCTTCAAAAAGCTTAATGCCAAGATATTTCGGTCTGGAATCTCTTCCTAATTTTGTTGCGCCCGTGGCTTTTGTTTTAGACATATATAGTCATATGTTAGCAAAAATAAAAAACATTGTCAAACGTTATAAAAACGATATAATTCTATTTATCTCGGTGTTTTTAATATCGTTAATATCGTTCGCCGTTGGTTATATATTATGAAAATAGCTATTGTGGGCGGGGGAATAAACGGATTATATTTGGCTTGGAAGCTTTCGGAAAAAAATCATGATGTTTCGGTTTTTGAAAGAAAAAATCAAATAGGAGATAATATTGTTTGCTCCGGGCTTTTTTCCGAAAGAATCCTTAATTTTATACCCCGAAGCCAGAATCTGGTCAAAAATAGAATAAATTACGTTTTAATTCATTTCCCTAAAAAAACAATTAGGGTTCATTTTTCAAAAGATTTTTTCCTAATAGAGCATAGTCGATTAGACCAATTGGTTGCTGAATTAGCTCAAAAATCAGGAGCTAAAATTTTTTTAGGCCAGAATATCAGTCAGATACCCGAAAATTTTGATAGAATTATTGGTTGTGATGGCGCTAATTCTTTTGTAAGAAGAAGCTTAGGCCTTAAGGAGCCGAAGTACAAATTGGGATTTTTAAGCTTGACAGAAGCCCGTCCTCTGCAAAATTGCAGAGGACGGGCTTCTAATTTTGTAGAGGTTTGGCCCGATAAAACCGGCTTTTCCTGGAAAATACCTAAGGGGGGAGAAAATACAGAATATGGAGCAATTAAGGAACTCGGTTCCTTTGATTTCAAAGGAACCGAGTTCCTTAAAGTCAATAAGGCAAAAATTATTCCTCAGGGATTAATAATTCCCAATCATTCTTCAATTACGCTTTGCGGAGACGCGGCCGGTTTGACCAAACCCTGGTCGGGCGGGGGAGTGATCTGGGGTCTGTTTGCCGCTGACATTCTTTTGAAAACATTTCCCGATTTTAAAAAATATAGAAAATTAATTATAAAATTTTTTCTTCCTAAAATTATTATTTCTAAATTAGGAAGAAAATCTATTTATTTTATTGGTTTTAAAATTCCTTGGTTATTACCTAAGAATAGTAGAATAGAATCAGATTTTCTGCTATAATATTAATAGTTATGAAAAAAATAAAAATTCCGAATCATTTAGCAATTATAATAGATGGGAATAGAAGATGGGCAAAAAGAAGAGGCCTTTCTTCTTTTCAGGGCCATAAAAAAGGCTTAGAAAATGTGGAAAGAATAGGGGAATCCTGTTGGGAAAAAGGAATAAAGGTTTTAACTTTCTATGTTTTTTCCACTGAGAATTGGAAAAGGTCTAAAAAAGAAATAAATTATTTAATGAAGCTTTTTCTTGATAGTTTAACTAAAAGGAATATCAAAAAGTTAAATGATAAAGGAATAAAATTTCAGACAATAGGCCAGAAAAAAAAATTACCTCAACTGCTTCAAAATAAAATAGAAGAAGCGGAAGAATCAACCAAGAATAATAAAAAAGGCATTTTGAATTTGGCTATTTCTTATGGCGGGAGAGCGGAAATTATCCAGGCGGTTAAAAATATTATTAGAAAGAAAATTGCTGTTAATAAAATTAACGAAGAAATAATTAATCAAAATCTTTGGACCGCTGGTTTGTCTTACCCGGATTTTATCATTAGGACCGGGGGAGAATTGAGATTATCTAATTTTTTGGTCTGGCAATCAGCTTATTCAGAGCTTTATTTTATTAAAAAGTACTGGCCCGAGTTTAATGAAGAAGATTTAAATAAAGCTCTTAACGAGTATAACAGAAGAGAGAGACGGTTCGGATGTTAATAACTTTATCTTGACAATGTTATTGGCTGATGTATATTATTTTTAAAAGGTTGGTATTTTTTTCTAATTTTGCAAATTAACAACAAATTCCAACGCTTTTCCAAAAAACACTGGAAAGGTGCTGGATAAAATAAAATGTTGCAAAAGAAAAAAGACTTTATCAATTACGATAAACTAGAAGAAAATGAACCGGATGATTTAGAAGAATACGAATGTGACGAAGTTTCGGAAGGAGGAATAGAGGAATTGGAATATGACGAAGAAGAATATTAAAGGAATATTAAAGGAATATTAAAAGAGCGTTGTAAAACGCCCTTTTATATTGTGCGACATTATATTGATGCGACATTATTCTAACAGTTATATTTTAATTTTCCGACCGCCGTGGAATTCACGATGAATATCGCGAAGTCTCTTATTAGTAACGTGAGTATATATTTGGGTGCTGGTAATACTTCTGTGGCCAAGAAATTCCTGAATAGTTCTCAAATCAACTCCTTGAGTTAAAAAATCAGTAGCCAAGCTATGTCTAAGAGTATGGGGGGTTGTAAAGGTTGGAATTCCGGCTAAAATAGCGTATTTTTTAACAATTCTTTCAATAGAACGGCTTGTTAAACGAAGAGTCGCATCTTTTCTGCCTCTATAATTAATGAATAAAGCTTTTTCTGCGTCGTTACGAACACCCAAGTATTTTCTTAACCAAGATAGGGCTCTTTCTGAAAAATAAACAGTTCTTGGGTAACCACCCTTTCCAATGATACTAAGTTCATAATCTTCTTTATCTTTTATATTTCCAAATTGTTCACGATTTAGGGCTACCAATTCAGCTATTCTCAAACCAGTAGAAAATAAAGCTTCTAAAATAGCCCTATCTCTTAATCCTTGGTTATTGCTAATATCAGGAGCCGAGAAAAGTTTTTCAATCTGTTCTAAATTAAGAAATTTTATTGCCTTTTCTTTTTTAATGTCTTTAGGAAGCTTTATTTTGTCTGAAGGGATAGAAAGTATGTCTTGAGCCGAAAAATAGCTTAAAAGACCCCTGAGGGCGATTAAATAGTAATTCTGAGTGCTTTTCTCTAAAGATTTGCCTGTTTTTGGGTTTATATTGCGGGACAAGAATAGGCGATAGCTTCTAATGTCTTTCGAGCTTAATTCATGAGGTTTTATATCTTCTTTATTTATTTGTTTTAACCAATTAGTAAATCTATTTAAATAACGCTGATAATTTTTTTGAGTATTATCTGATAAACCTTGTTCAACTTCGCAATAATCTAAAAAGTCGGGAATATGTTTGATAATGCTTAAATTTGATTTATTCATGATTTAAAATTTAGAAATATTTTTAAAATCATCATTGTTTCGTCGATTTACCGCTATTGTCCGACATTTCTTATATTTATAATACCATCCTTCCCCGAGTCTCTGTCAAGCCCTTTTTTAAAAGGAACTTAGTTCCTTAATAGATAAGATCTTTAAAACGTTGCCAGAGAGATTGAGTGGTTTCTGGAATATCCTGTTTCATCTCTTCCGTTTCTTTTTTAAATTCCTGTTCTATTTCCGGTCTTCTTTGTTCTACTTCTTTTCCTAAAAAATAAACCAAATTCTCCCAAATAATCTTAAGCCAATTAGAAAAATATGAATTCCAAAAAGTTTTAAGCCAGCCAAAAACCATTTTAAAAGCCATTAAACTGTCCTGCCAGGGTTTTTTTATCATTTTAGGTAATTCTGTCTTAATATTCTGCCAAAAGGTCTCCCCTATTGGTTTTGATTTTTGCCCCAAATCTTCAAAAATATCTTCCGGCAATTGTTCGGTTTGAGCTAAAATTAAAAAAGGAGAGATTAAAACAATCGTTATAATAATAAAAATTAAATATTTACTGACCATATCTTTATTTTAGCTTCATTCAAACGTTTTAGAGTTTTTTCTTTACCTAACAATTCCGCTATTTCAAAAGGTCCAGCCGAAGCTTTTTTACCCGATAAAGCCGCTCTGAAAGGCCATAAAACCTTTCCTTTGTCTTTTTCCCCTACCGTTTTTAAATTATTTTCTATGTTTTCTTTATTCCAGATTTTTATTTTTGATAAAATATTTATCAGTTGATCCAAAATGTTTTTGATTTCTTCATCGGTCATATCTTTCCACCTTAAAAGATCCTTATCATAATTTAATTTATCTAGGAAAAAGAAATCAACTAATTCGCCAATTTCTGAAACTTTCTTCAGTCTTTCTTGGTATAAAGAAATAATATTTTCTAATTGATTAAAGCTTATTTTTTCTTTGTTGTTTGTAATAAAGTCTTGGGAAATCACTATTCCTCCGTACGCTGGAGGATATTGCTCTGATTTCAAAAAAGGTTCAATTAAGTTTTGTTTTATTAAGTAAGGAATACATAACTCAGTAAGTTTATCCAGAGATTTTTGGCGAAGGTAAAAACCGTTTAAATAATCTAATTTTTTAATATTAAAAATCGCGCCCGATTTTTGAACCTTTTCCAATGAGAATTCTTTTATCAAAGAAGCTAAAGAAAAGATTTCTCTTTCTGTGCCCGGATTCCAGCCTAAAAAAGCTAAAAAATTAATCAAAGTCTCGGGCAAATAACCCTGATCTAAATACTCTTTTACTGATACTGCTCCGTGCCTTTTGCTCATCTTGCTCCTATCCGGACCCAAAATTAAAGGAAGATGAGCGTATTTTATTTTGGGGAAACCTAAAGCCTCTTGAATAAGGATTTGTTTCGGCGTATTGGGTAAAAGATCTTCCCCTCTGATTAAATGGCTAATTTTCATTTCAAAATCATCTACTACAACAGAAAAATTATATAAGGGCGTGTTTAAATCCTTAGCAAGGCTAAAATCACCGATTAAATCGCTGTCAAATTCTATTTTTCCCCTGATTAAATCGTCAAAAGAAATTTTTTTTGAGAGGGTTTTAAAACGGATAATATATTTTTCTCCTTTAGCTAAACGTTCTTTAATTCCCTTGGAAGAAAGACCGGCGCATTTTCCATTATATTTAGGCGCCACTCCCCTGCTCATTTGTTCTTGTCTCTTAGCTTCTAATTCTTCTTGGGAGCAGAAACAACGATAAGCTTTGCCGTTTTCTAAAAGCTTCTCTAAATATTTAGCGTAAATACCTTTTCTTTCGCTTTGCCGGTAAGGACCTTCATTCCATTCAATCCCTAATAATTTTAGAGTATTAATAATGTCTTTTTCAAATTTTGGATTTGACCTTTCCCGGTCCGTATCCTCAATCCTTAAAATAAAAGTTCCCTGATTTTTTTTGGCAAATAAATAATTAAAAAGCGCGGTTCGGGCGCTTCCAATATGTAAAAAACCAGTTGGCGAAGGAGCAAAACGGGTTCTAACTTCTCCCGGCTTAATAAAACTGAATTTTTCCCTAATCCCCATCATTAATTTAATATACCACAAAAATTACTCTTTGTAAAAAATGTTCAAAATTTTGTTTTAAACATTTATTTAGAAAAATAATACTCTAAGATTTCTTTGGCCGCCGGGAGAGCGATTGTTTGAACGCCCTCAACATTTTCAAACATAATTGTTAAAACAATTTCCGGTTCTTCATAGGGAGCGAAAACGCTAATCCAATTATGATAATTGCCTTTAATCGGGGTTTGGGCCGTTCCGGTTTTAGCCGCCGCAGTAACGGGTAAAGAATTCAGTAAAACCGACGAGGCCTGAGGGCTTCTTTCTCCGGTCACAGCCATTCTCATCCCTTGCCTTACAATTTCCAGGTTTTCCGGATTAACAAAATTTTTCTTTATAATTTCGGGTTCAATTTCTTCAATAATATTTTTATTGCTGTCAGCGATATATTTTACAATTTTAGGACTGAAAAGAGTTCCTTTGTTGGCTATAGCGGTAAAAGCAACAACCACTTGAAGCGGACTGATTAAGAGATCGCCCTGACCGATAGAAAGATTATAAGTGTCTCCGTCTACCCAGTTTTCTTTTTTAACCTCTTTTTTCCATTCCGGAGAAGGAATGGAACCAGCTGCTTCTCCCGGAAGATCAATTCCAGTTTTGCTCCCCCAGCCGAAAAGCTCAAGGTATTGTTTTATTTTTGACGGCCCCAATCCCTCCTGATTTTTATAGCCCCCGCCAATTGTATAAAAATAAACATTACAAGATTCAGCGATTGCTTTTCTCATATCGGTTGGTCCATGAACTGTCCAGTCCTTATAATAATAAATGATTTCCGGGTCGTATTTATGAGGAACATTGATTTCGCCTTCACAAAAGATTTTTTTATCGGGGGAAATCAATTCTTCTTCTAAGGCGGCTGTTGCAATCAACGGTTTGATAGTTGAACCGGTTGAATAGAGGCCGGAAATAGCTCTATTAAAAAGCGGCTCTTCGGGATTATTCAAAAGATCTTTAAGGGTTTGGACATCCGCGCCTTTAGTAAATAAATTATTATCATAACTGGGAATACTGACTAAAGCTAAAACTCCTCCCGTTTTAGGGTCTAAAGCTATGGCCACTGCTTTTTTAGCCCCGGTTCTTTTAAGTGTTTCTTCAAGAACTTGATAAGTTTTTTCCTGTAGTTTTGAATTAAGCCACAAAATCAAGCTTTCGCCCGATTGAGGTAAAGAAATTATTTCTTTGGAAATTATATTTCCATAAGCGTCTCTTTCTATCTGAACTTTTCCTGGATTTTTCTTCAGGACATCTTGATAAGATTTTTCTAATCCTTCTTTTCCAACATATTTTTCCTCAGTTTCTTTCCCAAGGTAGCCGATAATATGAGAAAAAATTGGAGCTTTTTCATAATACCTGGTTGAATTATAAGAAACATAAAAACCCTTCAGTTCATTAATTCTTATTTCAATTAAAATCAATGTTTGATGGTCAAGATTTTCTGAAATTAAAATTGATCTGTTTGATTCTTCAATAAAAGAATTTAAAGAATCGTAGTCCTGATTAATAATTTTAGAAACTTTTGTCAAAACTTCTTTTTTTTTCTGGTCGTCTTCTGGAAGTTCGTTTTTATTCAAAATTAAATCAAAACTGGGCCTGTTAAAAACCAATTGTTCTCCCGAGTTATCATAAATTACACCTCTTTCCGAACCGATAGAATAAATTATAAATTTATTTTCGTTAGCCAAAGCCAGATATTTATCATTTTCTAAAACCTGAAAATAAAAAGTTCGGGCAAAAAGAGAAAAAATCGCTAATAAAATAAAAAAGAACAATCCTTTAATTGTTTTTCGAGAAAGAGGAACTTCAAATTTTTTTTCTGAAACGCCAAACTCTCTTTCTTTTTCTTGGGCTAATTTGTCTAAAAAAACCTCTTGAGGCTCTAAATAATGTTTATTATATCTATTTTTCCAAAAATGGAATTCGAACATACGATTTCAAAAATAATTTTATTATAATAACGGAAAAAACTAAAATTATAACGTTGAATCCGATTAATCTGTTTGAAAAAATATCTAAAAAAAATCCGCCTGCCGCAGCTTGGTAAATCCCAAAATTATTTTTTGATTTTTCGAGAATATTCCAGATAATAACTAAAAACAAAATTAAATTAGGAACCAACCCCCAAATACTGAAATGGACCATAAAACTGGTCTGAATCAAAGCCAAAAAATAAAAAATTACAATAAAAATTAAGGTATTCCTAATCATGAATTTTTGGGATAACGTGGGATTAGCTAAGCTAATCCCAGATTAAAACTCTAAAATTATGAAAACGTTACTTGATTTAGAAATATTAAAAATAGGTTCAATTTCGGCTTGTTGAAATGATTCGAGATCGCTTTTTTTTACTTTTTTAACTTCGCCCACCAAAAGATTCTCCGGGAAAATACCGCCTAAACAACTGGTGAGAATAATATCTCCCGGATGAACTTCGTTTTCTAAAGAAATAAAATCAAACAAAAGATTAAAATTACCAAGACCCCTTATCACTCCCGAACATTGTTCCTGATTTAATATTTTAGCGTCAAAAGAGCTTTCTTTATGGGAAATAAGCATTACTTTAGAGAAATTCTTATACGTTTCGCTGATTCTGCCTATCAGAACTTTCTGTTCTGTTATTACGGGCATATTTTCTAAAATTCCATCCTGGTTACCTTTATTAATTAAAATAAAATCTTGAGAAATATCCTTGCTAATTATTTGAGCGAAAGCCAATTTAAAATCTTTGTCCAACTCAAGATTTAATGCTTGCTTTAAACTCTTATTTTCTTCCTTTAATTTATTCAATTCTGCCACCCGAATTATTAATTCTTGATTTTCAAATTCTAATTCATCTTTTTCTTTTTTTAAATCTGTTGCTTTAAAAATAGCGCTTAAAAAATTAGAACTTTTCTCCCCTATCCGCCAGAAGAATTTTTGGATTGGCGCGGAAAAAGAATAAAAAAAACTTCTTGCTTCTTTTTTAAAAAAATTCAAAAGAGAAAAAATCAAAATAATAATAACGATAAAAAATAAAATCTTTCGCATGCTTTATTTTTATTTTAAACTTTCTTTAATATTTTAGCAACAATAAAAGGAACCGAGTTCCTTTAGATTAAAGGAACTCGGTTCCCGGTATTATGAATAGGATAAGAGAGTTACCTACTTTCGCGTAAAAACACTATCATCGGCCTTGAGAGATTTCACTTCCGAGTTCGAGATGGGATCGGGTGGAGCACTCTCAGTATAACTCCCTTATGCTATTCACAATTTACCATGTTAAATAATTTCGCCCTCAGCAGAATTGCCGTAAAACGGCATTTAACAGAGGAATTACAATCATTAATTGTTAGCCAACTTGTATGATTTATTAGTACTGCTCAGCTAAACCCGTTGCCGGGCTTACACTTGCAGCCTATCGCCTCGTCGTCTTCGAGGAATCTATGAATCCTAATCTTGTGGGGGGCTTCGCGCTTAGATGCTTTCAGCGCTTATCCCTTCCCGACATAGCTACTCAGCGCTGCTCTTGGCAGAACAACTGATACACCAGAGGTCGGTTCGATCCAGTCCTCTCGTACTAAGACCAACTCCACTCAAGATTCTCCGCCTACGGCAGATAGGGACCAACCTGTCTCACGACGGTCTGAACCCAGCTCACGTAACGCTTTAATTGGCGAACAGCCAAACCCTTGGGAGCGGTTCCACCCCCAGGATGCGTTGAGCCGACATCGAGGTGCCGAACAGAGCCGTTGATATGGACTCGCGGGCTCTACTAGCCTGTTCATGTTTTACAACATAGACTATATCTTCACCCGCCCCAACTTCTTAGATGTTGGCGGGGGCGGCGTCTGAACTAATTTTTTTTATTTAGTTCTCACTCAATTAAGAGATCAGTCGTTACGGGGTCAAAAAGAAATTTTATAATTGAACAATGGCAATATATATGAACTTATTTTTTTGTGTAATTCAATTGTTTCTTTAGGAGAGAAATAGAGGGCAAAACCCTTTTGTTTTTTATCAAGCACTTTGCTGAAAATATTAAAATTTTTTTTAATAGTTGTTTTAACATTTTCAGCTTCTTTTTTTTCTATTTTTCCTAAATACAAATAACTTACTTTATCGCGGGCATAATAATATCCATCGTCCATATACCACACTGCTAAAGTTAAAGGATCTTTCATTAATTTTGTTAAATCTCCCGGTATATGTTTTTTCCCTTCTTTGTAAAATATTGCCCGCCATTTCCCTAATTCCGGAGTGGAATTTGATTGATGGCGCCAATATCTATACGTTCTATTACTTATTGGATGTCTTCGTTTAAGATATTTCGGTTTTCCCTGGAATAATTTTGGAAATTTGCTTATTTTCCATAAAAGATAATCTTTTTGTTTGTTTCCGTGTTCAAAACGCAAACGAGCATTATTTCTACCAGTTTTTTGTAAATAAGCATCGCCTAAAATTGTCCCGATAAGAATTGATATTTGTTCTTTATTAAATTTCACAATTTCTTTTGACTTCCCACGGTGTTGAAAGAACTTAAAACCTTTATTAAAGGAAGACCTGTTCTTGTTTCACCGTTATAAGCCGCTTTAAACTATACCTTATTACTAAGATATAGAGACAACAACCTCTATGATAATTATATCATGAGGTCTATCCCCGGGGTAACTTTTAGCTGATAATCTTCGGATTTTCTATTAAAATCCGTCGGTTCACTAAGTTCTAGTTTCCTAACTGCGCACAAATCACTGTTTGCAGTAAAGCCAGCTTACGGCTTTATCCGACCTTTCCGATTTCCATCCGGAAATAGCTGACCTTTAAGCTTCTCCATTACTTTTTAGGAGAAAAGTGCCCCACTTAAACTACCCATTAGACACTGTTTCCTTTGATAAACTCAGGATTAGAATTAAGATTTTAAAAGAAGGGTGTTTCATTGACGACTCCATTCTGTCCGAAAACAGAATATCAAAGTCTGCCCTCTACGCTACGCATCTAAAATCAAAACACAATATCTAACTATAGTAAAGCTCCCGGGGTCTTTCCGTCTAACCGCAGGTAACCGGCGTCTTTACCGGTATTGTATTTTCACCGAGCTGCTCCTGGAGACAGTTCCCAAGTCGTGAAGCCTTTCATGCGGGCCAGAACTTACCTGGCAAGAGATTACGCTACCTTTGGACGATTATAGTTATCGCCGACGTTCACTGGCGCTTCGAGCAGTCAGCCATTCTGCTAATAAAAGCAGAGAGACCGCCGCTGTTAACGTTCCAGCACTGGTCAGGCCTCAACCCCTATACATCCTCTTACGAGTTAGCAGGGATCTGTGTTTTTGATAAACAGTCGCCAGGGAATCTTTTGCTGAGGCCCCCGCTATTGCGGAGGCGAGGCATATTCCGAAGTTACGCCTGCTTTTTTGCCGAGTTCCTTCAGGAGCTTTCACTCGTTCACCTTAGTACACTTATACCAACCCACCTGTGTCGGTTTACGGTACGGACCCAACGTTCTTAACTCTCCAGATTTTTCTAGGTAGTTTATTTAATAAATTTATCCTGCCCGAAGGCAAAATTCAACTGTAAATCCAGTAATACACCTTATTATCTAAACTACGTCATCTTTTGAAAAACGCTGAGGGGCCGGAATATTAACCGGCTATCCATCTCTCGTTCGCCGTTCGGCGAACGGATAAGGACCGCCTAACCCTTGGCTGACAACCATTGCCAAGGAAACCTTGGGTTTTCGGTGTCCCGCATACGCTGCGGGATTGTGGTTACTTATGCCAACATTCTCACTCCCTAACGCTCCACCCTGCCTTACGGAAAGGCTTCACTGCATTAGAGACGCTCCCCTACCAACCGCTGCGTAGCAACGGTTTCTTATCTTCGGCATTTAGCTTGAGTCCCGTAAATTTTTGGCGCAAAATTCCTTAGCTAGTAAGCTGTTACGCACTTTTTGAAGGATAGCTGCTTCTAAGCTAACCTCCTAGCTATCAAAGGAATTTTACTTCCTTAAAAACACTAAGCTAAAATTTAGGGGCCTTAGATGAAGATCTGGGCTGTTTCCCTTTTGACCATGGAGCTTAGCCCCCACGGTCTTACTGCCCTGTCTAAATTTTCAGTATTCGGAGTTTGGTAGGAAAATCCGAGCGAAGCTCAAGAAATTCCTTCCAGTGCTCTACCCCTGAAAATATTAACAGACGCTAGCCCTAAAGCTATTTCGGGGAGAACCAGCTATTACCAAGCTCGTTTAGCTTTTCACTTCTTACCACAGCTCATCCCAGAGTATTGCACGGCTCACGGGTTCGGGCCTCCTCCCGCATTTCTGCGGGATTCACCCTGGCCATGGCAAGCTCGCTTGGCTTCGGGTCTTCCGCATTTAGCAAAAACGCGCTTTTAACACTCGCTTTCGCTCCGCCTCCGCTCTAAAAGAGCTTAGACAAGCTAAATACGGAAACTCGTTGGTTCATTCTTCAATAGGTACGCCATCACCCCGCCAAAGGCGGAGCTCTGACTCCTTGTGAGCAAAATGGTTTCAGGTTCTATTTCACCGGGGTCACCCCCCTGCTTTTCACCTTTCCCTCACGGTACTAGTTCACTATCGGGGATATTGGAGTATTTAGCCTTAGCCGATTAGTCCGGCTTGCTTCCTACGGGGATTTCGTTTCCCATAGTACTTAAGTAAGATAACAAGGAGCACGAAGAAGTTTTCGATTACAGGGCTATTACCTTCTTTGGCCGCCCTTTCCAGGGTCGTTTTTCTAACTAACCTCCGTCTAAATGTTCTCCTTCGAAAGTATTCCAGTGCACCCGGAATACTCCCGACATTATCTCCTTACAACCCCATATTAAAAATATGGTTTGGGCTCTTCCCTTTTCGCTCGCCGCTACTAAGGGAATAAAAATTTTTTTCTTTTCCTCTGGGTACTGAAATGTTTTACTTCCCCAGGTTCGCTCCCGGTCGTTAAACCAGGTGATGTGAGTTTATCACATCGCGTTTACGCATTCGGAAACCCCCGGGTCAAAGGTTGCTAGACACCTCTCCGAGGATTATCGCAGTCACGCCACGTCCTTCATCGCCTCAATATCCCAAGGCATCCACCATCTGCTCTTAAAAATTAAGTTGGCTAACAATTAATAATTGTAATTTTACCCCTGTTAAATTTACTCTGCGGTACATATTTTTTTAATTATTTAACGGGGCGATTTATTTTTCAAAGTTCTTGCTGTTCAGAGAAACAAAAAAACCGCTTCGGAAGCGGTTTTTTCAGATATAATCTAAAATTTCAGAATGTTTTATCCGCTTCCTTTTAGTTTTTTGTTATTTACTGTATTGTTCATATCTTTAATAATTTTAGCAGAACCAAAGGGTTTGTCAAGTCTGATAAAAAAGCCAAACTCTAAAAGCTTAGCTTTTTTAAAATCTAATATAAATTTAATCAGATTTATCTGCCCAGTTTATTCTTTAAATTTTCTAAAATATCGGCTGCCACTTCCTTCCCTCCTAAACCAAAAGCAATTCCGCCGGCAATCACTACCAGAGCCACTGTTCCTTGAATTATGGTCTTTACTAAATCCGGAGCTATTCCTAATTGAAGCAAAATCGATAAAATGGCGAAAATCCAAATAGACCATTTTATTATAGCCCCGATTAACTGGCCGTATCCTACTTTTACTCCCTCCACGGTCGCCCTGACGATCTTTTCTAAAATATCAGCAATAATTATCGCCACAACTAAAATAAATGAAGCCGCCACTACGTTGGGAAGATAATTTAAAACATCCACAAAAAAATCCTTTAATTGATTCAGGCCTAAAATCTGAAGAGCAGCAATTAAAAAAGCAATTAACAAAACCCATTTTATTATTGCTCCGATGAACGCGGCTGCGTCTACTTTAATCTCCGCTCTTTCTAAGGCTGTTTTCCAGGCTCCTTTTTCAAAAACCTGATTAAGTCTGATTTTCTTTAAAATCTCGGCTATTAATTTACCAACCGCTACGGCAATGACCCAACCAATAACAAAAACTAAAAGCGCGCCAATTAAATTAGGAATAAAATCAATAAATCCTACCCAAAGACCCTTTAACGCGATAACAGTTGTATCAAACCAATTTGTTACAACCATAGTATTTATAATTAATTATTTATATTTATTTCTTTTAATTACTCTACGACCTTTACCCTGTTAAAAATTCGTTTCGCGACTTTTTAACAAAGCGAACCATATTGTTTAATTATATCACAGCAGTAAGTATTAAAAACCCTCCCCTGTGGAAAACTAAAAGGTCGGGTCTATACCCGACCTTTTATTAACTGTATGATACAGCTAATAAATGTTAAACCTCCCAATATGCCCAAGCTTGTAACCCACCAGAGGAGGATTGTTGAACCTGTAAAAATCATTGCAACCAGGATAAAAATCCCTGAAAATACAATCCCGAGCAAGTAATCTGTCGGAACAGGTCCTGTCCATTTTTTATGCCACTGAATAGATTGAGAATTAAATTTCTTTAAGCCATAGAAGGGATTCCAGATAAACCAGGTAAAATCCTGAAAAGTCCAGAACAGAGGCAGGCAAGAAAATATCTGCAATTCTCTTACTATATTCCAACTTACTCCTGCGAAAAAGGGAAAGTGGAAAATAGCAAACTCTAATGTGTTTAAAGCAAGGTGATAACCAGTTACTTCTTTTCCGCCCTGGAACCAAGAGTAAATCTTAGTAGCCAGCCGTTCTTTATTAGCCCGCCAGCAAGGGAGATTCTTTGCCCAACCATTCTTTCCCTCAATTTGAATTTCAAGGAAACTTATAATAGTGGCAAATACAAATACATTCACAGCATACCAAATGGGAAACATCGTTCTATCCTTTCAAATATCTATTCTTCTATTTAAATTACTACCTATATTATACACCTATTTTATAAATTTGTCAACAAAAAACCGCCTTTTTTGGCGATAAATGTGGTGTTTGTTGGAAAAAGTCAGAACTCATTTTGAACAAAATCCCGAATGATCGGCTCGCTTCGCTCGCCAGACGCTCGGGCGAGGCGGGCAGAAAAGGGGGTGTGGGGGAAATGAATGCCCGCCTCGCCCTCGCTTTCCGCCGCCGCCGAATTTCGTGCCAGTAAAACTGGCGCGCCGCTAAAATTACGCCTGTTTATAGTAAACTTATCAGATATTACAACTTTTGTAAATCTTCTTCTTGACATCAATTTAGCCATTTGATACACTTAACTTACCACTCGGTAAGTAATATTTAATAATATAAAAATATGGATACAACCGCAAAACAACCTGAAAATGTAATTCAAGACACCAAAAACTATATTATTAATACAGCTCGCAAATTTTTTTCTGAATATAGTTATCTGGGCGTTTCAATGAGCGATATAGCTAAAAAACTTAAAATCACAAAAGCTGCTCTTTACTATCATTTTTCGGGCAAATCTGAAATTTACCAGAAAGTGCTCGATGAGGTCTTTAATGACTTAAGTCTGTCCATAGCTAGGGCACTAGGCGAGTCTACGATTGATCGAAAACTGCACAAATTGATAAAAAATTATTTAGATTTTGGTTTTGAGGAAAAAAACATTATCAAAGCATTAGTGCTGAAGTTATCGTCAACCGATAATCAGGTAGCAAAACACATAGCAAAATTGAGAGAGCAAATTGCAGATCTTATCCGACCGGTAATTGAGGAAGTAATGATTAGTAAAAAATTAGCTCAAAAAATTGATAGCCGACTTTTGACGTCTATGCTTACTGGCATGATGGATGGATTGCTTTTGGAGTACTCGTTTCTTGATAAAAAAACAGATTCGGTAAAAATATCAAATCAAATTATTACTGTTTTATTTTAATATGCTAAGCATCATCATTCCAACTTTTAATGAAGCCAAATTACTCCCCAGGTTATTGATGTCTCTGCAAAAACAGTCGTTCAGAGATTTTGAGATCATAATAGCAGATAATCATTCGACTGACGCTACTAGATTGATATCACAAAAAGTCGGAGCAAAAATAGTTGATGGTGGTTTGCCGGCTATCGGGCGTAATAATGGTGCAAGGTTGGCTCATGGAGAATGGCTTCTTTTTTTGGATGCTGATGTAGTTTTGCCACTCAACTTTTTGAAAGAAGCTATGAAAGAAATAAATAATTCCAGGTTTTCGGCCGCTTCTTGCCTAATTAAACCATTAAGCGAAAGAAGGATTGATAAATTTTTACATAGCATAGTGAATATTTACTTTAAGGCGACCGAAACAATTTTTCCGCATGCCCCAGGTTTTTGTATCTTTGCAAAGAGAGAAATTCATGAGTCAATCGGCGGTTTTAATGAAAAAATTAAATTAGCGGAAGATCACGACTATGTTTTTAGAATAAATAAAGTTGGAAAATTCGGTTTTTTGCATAGAGTCCAGATACCAGTATCAGTCAGAAGACTGGATAAAGATGGTCGTTTCAATATTTCGGTAAAATACCTCGCAGTTGAGATGCACTTAATTATTCTGGGTCCGATATATTCCAATATATTTAATTACAAATTCGGACATTTTACATAATATTGCAAACAACACCTTAATTTAATTAATTTAACAATTATATTATATGGCAAAAACAAAATCGTCAAAACAAAAAAATTTATTGGATGAAATACTGATCATCTTCAAAGGTAAATCTCTGGAGTTATTAATATCCAACAGGGTTATCAGGAAAAGATTAATAAGGTTCGTTGACAAAAAAATATATCAGTCGCTTTTGGAAAACAAAAATTATCCGAAAAAGGTTCAAGAGGACAAGTACTATATGGCAAGAAGCATAATACTGGCTTTAAACAAGGCGTTTGAAGGAGCTGAAAAGGCGCCTGTGGTCCGAAAAGCATTGGTTAATTCGTTGATCCAAAATATATTTTTAAATCGCAATCTGCAGGCTGAAAAATTTAAAAAAGACTTCGGAAGAAATCCACCTGTTTTTTTAACCATCAGTCCCGGCAAATTCTGCAATTTGCATTGCATCGGCTGTTATGCCAACAGCTCATCCGTCTCTTCGGAGAAATTGGATTGGGATGTTTTAGACAGAATTGTAATGGAAAAAACCAATCTATGGGGGTCGCGTTTCACAGTTATATCCGGCGGAGAGCCATTGCTGTATAAAAGCCATGGTAAGACTATTATAGATTTAGCCAAAAAGTATCCTGACAATTATTTTCTAATGTATACAAACAGTACCTTGGTTGACGAGGAGATGGCTAAAAAAATAGCTGAGGCCGGCAATATTACCCCGGCAATTTCAATAGAGGGTTTGGGAAAGGAAACCGATGAAAGGCGTGGCAAGGGCGTCCATCAAAAGATTTTGAAAGCAATGGAAAACTTGAGAAATGCAGGAGTTCCTTTTGGTGTTTCTTTTACTGCCACCAAAAATAATGCACACCTGTTAATGAACGATGAATTCATTGATTTCTGGTTCAATAAGCAGGGCGCGGTTTACGGCTGGATTTTCCAGTTAATGCCGATTGGCCGTGCATCATTTGATTTAATGGTAACTCCGCAGCAGAGGCTGGAGATGTTCAGAAGGACTCAATATTTAATTAAAGACAGAAAAATTTTTATTGCAGACTTCTGGAATTGCGGATCAGTGGCCAACGGTTGCATTTCAGCAGGGTGCGAAAATGGATATTTATACATTGAGTGGGACGGCAACATAACTCCCTGTGTTTTCAATCCATATGCGGTGGCGAACATCAATGAAGTCTACAAAAACGGCGGCACCCTGAATGATATTTTAGACAAGCCATTTTTGCAGAGAATCAGGAGGTGGCAGGACGACTACGCTTTAAAACAAAAACCAGAGGATATGGGAAATTGGATAATGCCTTGTCCTATCAGGGACCATTACAAAGAGATGAGGCAATTTATCGAGGAGGATAAACCTCAGCCTATTGATTCAGCGGCAGAACAGGCATTGCATGACGAGGAATACAAGAAAAAAATGATAAATTACGATAAATCCTTGGCCGAAGTTTTTGATCCAATTTGGGAGAATGAATATAAGAAGCCAAAAAAAGATCGAGAATCGCATTCATAATAAAATTAATGCACAAAACATATAAACCAATAAAATTTCCTCAAGACGAGTCAGCTCATGATTACATCGTTGAGTGGTGGTATTTCAATGGTCACCTTAGAGATAAAAAAGGCGATGAATATTCGTTTATGAATTGCCTGTTCCGTGTGGACGTAAAAAGAGTTAAAATACCGTTTTTGAGTAAAGTGCCGCTTAAAATATCGTATTTTTCCCATTCACTCATCACCGATTTGGCAAGCAGGAAATTCTATCACCGAATCGCCCCTTTCTCAGTGATTTCCGATGATAGTTTTTCCAAACCGTTATTGTATATCAATTATCTTAATCCAGAATTCAAAAATGGCTATGTTAATTGTGCCATCGAAAAAATAAATGAATCAAAATATCACCTCAAAAACGAGGATATCGATTTGATTTTAATTTCAACCAAAGAGCCGATGCTTGAAGGAGGAAACGGCTATTTAGACTTGAATTCCAAAACCACCTATTATTATTCGTTGACCAATTTAAAAACCGAGGGGCGAATAAAAATCAAGGGGGAATGGATAGACGTTACTGGAAAATCGTGGATGGACCACCAATGGGCTAATACGGAATATTCTAAAGACAGGTGGGATTGGTTTTCTGTCCAGCTTGATAATAACACCGAAATAGTTTGCTATGTTTATGATGACGGCAAGGTTAAAACTTACGGAGCCGACATCTCTTACGCTAATGGCAAACAGGATCATTTTAAAAATATAGAAATAATCGCTTT
>Ga0172362_10001662_pt1 | contig 19104 bp, 18 predicted proteins | sample LakKivs1_kivu2a2_FD_114534 | JGI IMG/M metagenome (GOLD analysis project Ga0172362, IMG submission 114534) | Sediment microbial communities from Lake Kivu, Rwanda - Sediment s1_kivu2a2 | ecosystem: Environmental > Aquatic > Freshwater > Lake > Sediment | place: Rwanda: Western Province, Lake... | reverse complement strand
GCCTTCAGGAAACCTGTACTGTTCGGGATTCATAACTGGCAATTCAAGGAGGAATGGGACAGGATAAAGGATGGGGGAGGCGGCATAGAGGTGGAAAGTTTCGGACGACTTCACAGGGAGATGATACGTCTGCTGAGGAACCCGGAAATCTGCCGCCAGATGGGTGAAAACGGGTACAAGGTCCTTCTTGAAAACACCGGCGCCACCGAAAGGAACCTGCAGGTCATCTCCCGTTTCCTGCAGCCCGCCGACCACTCATGATCTATCTTTTTTTCTGTAAATATCTTTTCTGTGCCCGACTGCCTCTATAAAAATTCCGTCTCTTTCAATGTAATAGACAATACGGTAATCCCCTGCCCTGTATGAAAAATCTCCCTGCAGGTTACCGGTGAGTTTTTTACCCATAAAAGGGTTGCTTCTTAAAAGAAGTATCTTTTCTTTTACTCTGTTTTGAATTTCTTCAGGAAGTTTTTTATAATTCTTAAGGAAGGTTTGTGTCAGAAAAAGATTATATTTCACGCTTTGTCTCCAAAGTATTTCTCGTATGAAATATACCGTTTGTTCTTTATGTCTTCCTTTGCAGCAATCATATCTCTCAGCAATCTTTTGTCAGCAAGTATTTCAAGGGTCTCAATTTCTTCAAGGCTTACTATCACCGCCTTTGCCTTTGACCTTTGCGTTATAATGTATCTCTCGCCCAGCGAAATATCCTTAAGGATTTTCGGCAGGTTTTCTCTGGTCGCAACCACGCCTATTACTTTATCCATTTATACCACCTCCTGCAATAGTTGTACCGTTAACCGTACACATTGTCAACGGGACAGAAAATTCATCTGGAAAGAAAAACAGGGGAGCCGGCTTTGAGATCCACAAGAATACTGCTGCCCTCCGCCACTTCGCCTCCGAGGACTTTCAGCGCGAGAGGGTTCTCTATCTCTCTCTGTATGAGCCGCCTAAGAGGTCTTGCGCCGTAAACCTCATCGTATCCCTTTTCCGCAAGGTACCCCCGGACATCGTCCGAGAAACTGACCCTTATCTTCCTGTCATCAAGGCGTTTCTGCAGATATGCCGTCTGTATGTCCACTATCTTCAGAAGGTCTTCCTTTTTGAGTTTGTTGAAGGTTATAATCTCGTCCACCCTGTTAAGGAACTCCGGCCTGAAGGTGCTTTTGAGAATATCGGCTATCTTCTCCTTCATCGCTTTTTCGTCCTTGAACATCGTGATATACTGGCTGCCTATATTGGAAGTCATTATGACAACGGTATTCCTGAAATCCACGGTTCTCCCCTGGCCGTCGGTCATCCTGCCCTCGTCAAGCAGCTGCAGGAGGACATTGAAAACCTCGGCGTGCGCCTTTTCTATCTCGTCCAGCAGAATGACACTGTAAGGTCTCCTCCTCACCTTTTCCGTCAACTGCCCGCCTTCCTCGTACCCGACGTACCCCGGAGGAGCGCCAATGAGTCGCGAGACCGAGAATTTTTCCATGTACTCGCTCATGTCAATCCTCAGCAGGGCGTTTTCATCGTTGAAGAGCATCTCGGCCAGCGCCTTTGCCAGTTCCGTCTTCCCCACTCCTGTGGGTCCGAGGAAGATGAAAGAGCCAATGGGTCTGTTCGGGTCGGAGAGCCCTGCCCTGTTTCTTCTTATCGCATTTGAGACGGCCGCTATCGCTTCCTTCTGGCCCACAACCCTTGCGGAAAGACGTTCCTCCATCTTCACGAGTTTCTCAACCTCTCCCTCAAGCATCCTTGAAACAGGGATACCTGTCCACTTGGAGACTATCTCGGCTATGTCTTCCTCCGTTGCCTCGTCTTTCAGCAGGGACCCTTCCCTTGCCTGCGCCTTTTTCAGCTTTGCCGTCTCCTCCTCCAGCCCCTTCTGCAACTCTATGAGTTTTCCATATTTATATTCGGCCGCCCTGCCGAGATTCCCCTCTCGTTCCGCCTTCTCTATGATGTTCTTTGCCGATTCCATGTCGCCCTTTATCTTCCTCATTTTTTCAACAATCTTCTTCTCGGCAAGCCACTTTGAGTGCATTTTTTCTTTCTCTTTCTTGAGAACGTCCAGTTCCTTCTCAAGACGGGAAAGCCGCTCCTTCACCTCCGGCATTGATTCCTTCTTCAGCGCCTGCCTCTCTATCTCCATCTGCCTTATCTTCCTTTCGGTCTCGTCAAGTTCCACCGGCATGCTGTCTATCTCTATCCTGAGGCGGCTTGCTGCTTCGTCAATCAGGTCTATCGCCTTGTCCGGCAGGAACCTACCCGATATGTACCTGTGGGAGAGGACGGCAGCTGCAACAAGCGCGCTGTCGGTTATCTTGACGCCGTGGTGAACCTCATACCTTTCCTTGAGTCCCCTCAGAATGGAAATGGTTTCTTCCACAGAGGGTTCCTTAACATATACCACCTGGAATCTTCTTTCCAGAGCCCTGTCCTTCTCTATGTGCTTCCTGTATTCATCCAGGGTCGTCGCGCCTATACACTTCAAAGCACCCCTTGCAAGGGCCGGCTTGAGCATGTTGGAGGCATCTATGGCCCCCTCCGCAGCCCCGGCTCCGACAAGGGTATGCAGTTCATCTATGAAGAGAATAACCGCCCCTTCCTTCTTCTCAAGTTCCTTCAGCAGGGATTTCAGGCGGTCTTCAAACTCACCCCTGTATTTTGTGCCGGCCACAAGCGCACCGAGGTCAAGAACAAGAACACTCTTGTTTTTCAGCCCTTCCGGGACGTCCCCGGAAACAACCCTTCTTGCGAGCCCTTCCACGATGGCGGTCTTGCCAACCCCGGCCTCGCCTATGAGGACAGGGTTATTCTTGGTTCTCCGGGAGAGCACCTGTATGACTCTCCTGATTTCCTCATCCCTTCCTATGACGGGGTCCAGTTTCCCCTTGCGGGCGAGGTCGGTAAAATCCCTCGTATATTTTTCAAGCACCTTGTATTTCGCCTCTGCATCTTTGTCGGTTACCTTATCGCCGTTTCTTATCTGCTGTATTATTTTCAGGACGCGTTCCCTGAAAATATCATATTTCTTCAGGAGTTCCTGAATCCCGGATTCGGCGGCGGTCAGTCCGAGAAGAAGGTGTTCAACGCTGACGTACTGGTCCCCCATGCTTTTTGATTCCCTGAGTGCGGCGTTCAATGCCTGGTTCAAGGCAGGCGTGATAGACAGGCTTCCCGCGCCCGGCCCGGTAACCTGCGGAATTCTTTCCAGCGCCGTGGCTACATCCTTCTTCAGCCCTTCTGTCTTTATATCCATCTGCGCCAGGATATCAGCCGTCGTTTCATCGTCGGCAACAAGGGAATGAAGCAGGTGGATACTGTCCACGGACTGGTGGCTCCTTTCCCGGGCCGCAGACTGCGCCCCCATCAATGCCTCCTGCGCCTTGACCGTGAGTTTTTCGCCAATATTTTCCATATCTCTTTAGATGGGCTCTTTTGTGAAAAGTTACATGTTGTAGCGGTGCGATTTATCGCACAAAAAACCGTGGCATAAACATGTCCTGATATGTAGTAAATCAGGATGCCACCGCTACACAAATAGGTTTGCAACGGTACAGTTCAACCCTTAAAACGGGATAAGTCGCACTAATCAGCAAGATGGGAACTATTCTTCAAGAAAGACGCATTCAATCGGACCGAACTTAATCCTGTCGTTATTATGCAATACGTATGGTTTTTTGACCTCAAGCCGCAGGTCGTTAACGAACGTTCCGTAGTTGCTCCCGAGTCCCTTGCTGCCAATATCTTCCATATACCAGTTGTTGTCTTCATGCCTGGTCATCCTGGCATGAAAACGCGAGACCTTCGTGAGGTCGTTGACCATCGCTCTCTGCGAATCCTTGGCAAGTTTTATGAACAGCGAGTAGTTTGGTATTACGAGGTCGTTCGTATTGGTCCTGCCTATGGTTATGCTATCTTTACCTTCAAGGTTATACTCGGGCTCCATGAAGATATAATTGAACAGAAGTTTTGCCATTCAGCCGCTCTCCCGTTTAGGTTTTACCCTTCTTTTTGACAAGTATAAAGAAAAACCATGCAGCCCCTGTCATGAATATCAACACGGCTATGACCTGGGTCATGTACAGACCCAGGAAGGTGGGACGCAAATCCCCCCTCAGCATATCAACCGTGTATCTTATGACGGCAAATCCCATCATGTACGAACCGAACACAACGCCAGGTTTCAATTTTCTGGCGCTGACGGAACTGAGAAAAAGGAACAGGAGGACATCAAGCAGCACATAATAGAGTTGAGTGGGATGTACCCTGCCGGACAGGAAGGGAAATCTCACGCCCGTGAACAGTTCCGTATGCCTCCCGTAGCAGCAGCCGTTCAGGAAACAACCTGTCCTGCCGAGCGCCTGCCCCAGGGGAATGGGCAATGCCATGAGGTCAAGTACCTCGGGCAGGTTAAATCTTCTTATCTTTGAGTAAATGGAAATAAAGGCCAGTGCGGAGATAACAGCCCCTTCAACAGCAAGACCTCCATTCCTTATGCTCAGTATCTGCAAAGGATTCGCATAGTAATAGGGCGCATGCACCAGCACATGCAACAACCTTCCGCCCGTGATTCCCCATACGACACTCCACAGGATGAGCCTGGAGACCAGTTCCGGCGAATATCCCCGGCTGTAGGCATTCCTTTGAAAAATCCAGCTGCCCAGGAAGACCCCCGCAGCAACCATGACGCCGTACCAGTAGATGACGAAACTGCCCAGCTTGATGAACTCGGGATGCATTTTTCCCCTTTTCTCCTCTCACCCCCTGCCGCCGCATTCAGTTTCTGACGGACATAATTCCTTTCCGGAATTGACAGGAACGGATGATGGGGCATGTTTTTTCTTCGCCATGTGTTCAAGCAGAATAAGAGTTATGCCGGAAACAATTGAAACGTCTGCGAGATTGAAGACCGGCCAGAAATGGAAATCAAGGAAGTCAATCACGGCGCCGGTGGCTATCCTGTCTATCAGGTTGCCGGCTATCCCGCCCTCTATGAAACCCAGGGCCATTTCAGTACGCTTGCTCTTCTCCCCGGACCGGAGCAGATACAGTATTATCATGATCCCTATGAGGAAGGATGCGATGATTATGGCAATTCTCAGGTTTATTCCTGTCAGCATTCCGAAGCAGATACCCCTGTTCTTCACGAGCGTCAGGGAAAAATATCTGAAGATTTTTAAAGGAGGGGCACCACCGGACAGGAAATGCAGTACCAGGTATTTGGAAAGCCTGTCAAGAAATATCACCGAAAGTGCTGTACGGTAGAACAGACCGGGATTTCTATTCGCCACTTTTTTCCTTCTCTTTCTGGCATTTGATACAGAATTCCGCATACGGGAGCGCTTTCAGCCGGTATTTGGGTATGTTCCTGCCGCAGCCGTCACATACCCCGTATTTACCTTTGGTCACCTTTTCCATCGCCCAGTCGAGCTTTTCAAGAATTTTTCTCTCGGCATCGGAGATATCTATGCCCAGTCCCTTCTCAAATTCGTCCGTGCCGTGGTCGGCTATGTGGGTCGGTATCCCTTTCTCCCCGGACCCTATCCCTTCCCTGAGATACCCCAGATTCCTGAAGATTCTCTCCTTCTCCTTGTTCAATAAATCCAGGTAATATGCCTTTTCCTTTTTATTCATCCGGACTTCCTCCTGTTAGATTCACCCGAAGCCATTAACATGAACTTCCCCTCCGCCTGTGAGCATCAGATGTCAAATATTACCGACGCTGTCAAAACTCCTTTTTTCTTCTCAACCCTGAGTCCGTGATAGGTTGCCGCCTTTATCTCTCTCCCCTGTCTTTTTATCCTGCGGCTTTTCATTCTGCATTCCAGGAAAAGCCGCCCTTCCCTGCAGCCGATCCTGAACCGGAGAACGCTTCCCGCGGTCTTCTTCACCTCGGCATAGTATATCAGCTCATTCAGGAATCTTACAAGCAGGTTCTCCGTGTTGTCCCCGGACAACCCTATTCTTGTTTCGGCCGCCCTGCCGGCGCAGAATTCAGGAGACATGAGGGAATAGAGCAGTTCGGAAGCATTCACGAACAACTCTCTCCGGTTCCTGCCGTAAACCCTGCCCGCAACATCTGCGGTATGATTCAATGTTTCAAACTTCTTCATCTTCCTTTGATACCAGGGCCATATCCATTATCGTATCGCCGGACGAAAGGTTTATAAGCTTGACGCCGGCCGTATTCCTTCCCACAGCCCTTGCGTCATCCACGTTCATCCTTATGACCACTCCTGCCCTGGTAATCAGGATTATCTCATCGCCGGGCTTCACGGCCTTGACTCCGACAACATGGCCGTTGCGTCCGCCTGTCTGTATATCTATTATCCCCTTGCCGCCCCTGTGCTGCTTCCTGTAGCGGTATATCATTGTCCTCTTTCCAAAACCCCTGGACGTTGACGTGAAGAGAGACTTCTCTTTTTCGTCGGGCTGGGAAATCTCGCCGCCGACAACCTCGTCGTCCTTCTTCTTGAACCGTATCCCTATGACTCCTATCGCGCCCCTTCCGACGGCGGTGACCTCTTTTTCCGCAAACCTTATGCTCAGCCCGTATCTCGTGCTCAGAATGACATCCTGGCTGCCGTCAGTCATCCTCACCTCTATGAGCTTGTCCTTTTCCCTGAGCCCTATGCCTATGATTCCGCCCTTCCTGGGCCTGCTGTACGCGCTCAACTGCGTTTTCTTTACTATCCCGTTTTTCGTAATCATCAGGAGGAACTTGTCCTCTGAGAATTCCCTCACCGGGATAACCGCGGATATCCGTTCACCAGCGTCTATTCTCAAAAGATTCACTATGGGCTTGCCCTTTGCGTTCCTGCCGGCCTCGGGAATAAGGTAACCCCTCAGCCAGTGGACAATGCCCTGTTCCGTAAAGAAGAGTATCGTATCTGTCGTGGAGCATACAAAGAGGTGTTTGACATAATCCTCCTCCTTGGTTTTCACTCCCACCAGTCCCTTTCCGCCCCTGCGCTGTCTCCTGTAGAGGTCAAGGGGGCTCCTTTTTATGTATCCTTCGGAAGAGACTATGACCATGATGTCTTCCTGGCGCACGAGGTCCAGCTCATCAAAGTCCTCCACCGAGGCGGATATCTCCGTTCTCCTCTTGTCGCCGAATCTCTTCTGGACATCATGGAGTTCTTCTTTTATGATCGCCTTCACCTTCTCGGGGTTGGAGAGTATCTCCTTGAGTTCCTTTATTCTCTTCTTGAGTTCTTCCTTCTCCTTCAGTATCTTTTCCCTTTCAAGCCCGGTCAGCCTGGACAGGGGCATCGCCAGGACAGCCTGTGCCTGTTTCTCGCTCATCTTGAACTTCGCCATCAAGGAATTGCGCGCATCTTCCACGGTCTTGGAATCCCTGATGAGTTTTATGACCCTGTCGAGGTTATCAAGCGCAATAATAAGTCCGGAAACGATGTGGTCTCTCTCTTCCGCTTTCCGAAGTTCGTACCCGGCCCTCCTGAGTACAATCTCCTTCCTGTGGGTCAGGAAAAGGTCCAGCATCTGCTTTATGTTAAGGAGTTTCGGCTGCTGGTTTGACAGGGCAAGGTTGATTATCCCGAAGGAACTCTGGAGAGCGGTATATTTATAAAGCTGGTTTATTATGATATCTACGTTCTCCCCTTTTTTGACCTCAAGCACTACCCTCATGCCTTCCTTGTCGGATTCGTCCCTTATCTCGCTTATCCCGTTTATCTTGTCCTCGTCTATGAGGTTTGCGATGTCCTCCACAAGGCGTGCCTTGTTAACCTCGTAGGGTATCTCCTTTACGACTATGATTTCCTTTTTCTTGTCATCTTCCACCTCTATCCTGCCTCTTATCGTGATTATCCCTTTGCCTGTAGTGTATGCGCTCTTGATGCCTTCCCTTCCGCAGATGGTTGCTCCGGTGGGGAAATCCGGACCCGGCATGATTTTCATGATTTCCTCTATCGTCATATCCGGGTTGCCAATGAGCGCTATCAGGGCGTCAACCACCTCGCTCAGGTTATGAGGGGGGATATTGGTCGCCATGCCGACGGCGATGCCCGAAGAACCGTTGATAAGAAGGTTGGGAATCTTGCTCGGCAGAACCAGCGGCTCCTGCAGCGACTCGTCAAAATTGGGGACGAAATCCACCGTTTCCTTTTCTATGTCCGCGAGCATCTCCATTGCAAGGGGGGTAAGACGCGCCTCGGTATACCTCATGGCAGCCGGCGGGTCACCATCAATTGAACCGAAATTCCCCTGCCCCTCAATAAGCGGGTATCTCAGCGAGAATTCCTGGGTCATCCTTGCTATGGATTCGTATATCGCCGCATCGCCGTGAGGGTGGTATTTACCCATGACCTCGCCGACTATCCTTGCGGATTTCTTGAACGGCTTGCCGGGCTCAACGCCCAGTTCCTGCATGCCGAAAAGGATTCTCCTGTGGACAGGCTTGAGTCCGTCCCTTACATCGGGCAATGCCCTGCCCACGATAACGCTCATTGCATAATCAATGTAGGAGCCCTTCATCTCCTCTTCAACGCCAACCGGAATGATCTTTCCTTCTTCTCCCATTCTTTCTTCTCCTTGAACTCGGATATTTTATTTATCCGCCAAAATTCAACAATAGCAATTTTCAGTTTACACGACTCTGTTTTGAAAATAAAGTTACTTGGTCCTGCAAGAACTTTTTTGTCCTCTGTTCCGCCAAGTTGCAATATTTCTTATCAATGTCGTAAGCAACATATCTTCTGTTTGTCTTCAATGCGGCAATACACGTAGAACCGCTGCCTGCAAAGGGATCAAGCACAATCTCGTCTTTGAACGTATAAATCTGAATTAGCCGATAAGGCAATTCTATCGGGAAAGGAGCAGGATGTCCTACTTTTGTAGCCCGCTCTGCGCTGAATTTCCAAACACTCTTTGTAAACTCCAAGAACTCTTCCTTGCTTATGGTGCTTTCTCGCCGATAAGGATTATAACGCGTAAAAGTCTCTTTGCAAAAGATAAGGATATATTCGTGTACATCCCGCAATACCGGATTATTTGCCTGCAGGTATGTTCCCCATGCAGTTGAAGAACTGGCGCTGCTTCCCTTGTCCCACAGAATTTCTCCCCGCATTAAGAAACCAATAGTACTCATATCTTCAATAATATAACTATGTAAAGGAATGTACGGTTTTCTCCCTAAATTCGCTATATTCACGCACGCCCTGCCCCCAGGAACCAATACTCTGTATGTCTCTTGAAATACCCGTTTCAGTAATGACCTATATTCCTGAAGAGACAGATTGTTATCATATGCTTTTCCAACATTGTAAGGGGGGGAGGTAATCATTAAGTGAACGCTGTTGTCCGGCAACTCCGACATGTCTTCACTGCTTTTGCAAAAAATTTTATTTACGCAGGATTCGTCAATTGGGTTTTCCGTGTATTTAATCAAATTATCCTTCTTCAATCCTTCATAAAGTTTGCTGTTATAAAACTTTGATGAGTCGTGATTTATCCTTCCGGGAGAGCCAAAAGCACTTGTCTTGGTGCCATTTATCCTGTGATGAAGCATTTAATCTTCCCTCCATAAATCAACCCATCTCTTGAATGAATTGAACTCTACTTCCCTTTTTTGCCAGTTTATCACAATGCTCTTGGTTTCTTTATCCTCCACTAATTCTACCAACGCTTCTCTGGTAATTTCAACGCCTCTCGGATTTGTTCCTGGTTTGGGAAGTTTAATATATCTTTGTCTCCCCATTTCATCATAGACCCGTTCTTGAACCGATAACGGAATCCAATAGAATCCTCCTCTGTCACTCCAGTTTATTTGAGCGAGCAAAATATCGCAATGTGGACGAAATTGCTCAAGGAATTTCTTTGCCTTTTTAGCATCTACCGTCCAAACAAGCTTCACTCCTCCAAAAGTTTTACCAGTTATTGTCTTTATTGATACCGGTTTTTCGAACAATATTACGTCTACTTCCGGCTCTGTGATTGGAATTTCAGTTTGCACATTTGCCGCACCAAATTTATAAATTAACAGAGCAACTATTATTCTCTCTCTAACAGAGCCTACTTCCATTCCTGTTTTGCCCGCTCTTGAGCTTTCCAATTCCGCGAGTTGAAATAAATAGGGTAATCGCTTCTGTATCCTTTCTACGAGATTGATATCATCAAACATCTCTCTTAGATGGTCTGACATTTTTCAATTCCTTCCCTTTTGTTGCACGAAATCCTCTCGCTCTCTAAACCAGTCTCTTCAAATATCCAGATTCTTGACTTCCCTGGCAAATCTTTCTATGAATCCCCTTCTCGGCTCAACGGCATCGCCCATGAGAACCGTGAAAACCTCCTCCGCCTTTGCGGCATCCTCAAGGGTAACCACCTTCATCCTTCTCGTGTTCGGATCCATCGTCGTTTCCCACAATTGCAGCGGGTTCATCTCTCCCAGCCCCTTGTATCTCTGCACGGACAACCCTCTCTTGCCCTTGTTCTTCAGCACCTCGTAGAGTTCAAGGAAATTGCACGTTTCCTTCTTATCCTCCCCGTCTTCCACAACGAAAATCCTCTCCGAAGGGGATTTCATCTCTATGCCGTTTTCCTCAAGTCTTTTAATTATCTTTTCAATATCCCTGGATTCATAGATATCAAGCAGTTTGTAGTTCTTGTCTTCCCCGGAGAAGAGGTCAACCTGGTCCTTGTTCTGCTTCTGCATGAAAGCGGATAACTCCTTATCCGTTGCAAAAAACTCTTCATGCTCGCCGCATCTCACCCAGTAAAGGGGTATATTCTTTTTTGCCTTCCGGTATTTGAAGATATCCTCCAGTTCAATGCCTTTGTTCTCAAGACTCTTGCTGATTTCGTTCATCCTCTTGCTCAGAGTGGCCGTCTTCACCGCGCTCTCGTTTCCCGGCAACTCTTCCCCGCCTTTCTTTTTTATCAGCAGGGAAACGTTTTCCTTTGCCATCTGTATGAGTATCCTGTCCATCTCGTTTTCCGTATCCACGTAGGATTCTTTCTTTCCCTTCTTGACCTTGTAAAGGGGTGGCTGGGCGATATAGATATATCCCTGTCTTATGAGGTCTGTCATCTGCCTGTAAAAAAATGTCAGCAGCAGGGTTCTTATGTGAGCGCCGTCAACATCGGCATCGGTCATTATGATAATCTTCCTGTAACGTGTTTTCGCCACGTCAAAATCCTCTCCGACGCCCCCGCCGATGGCGCCTATCATCATCCTCACTTCCTCGTTGCTGAGAACCTTGTCAAGCGGTGCCTTCTCCGCATTTATGATCTTGCCCTTCAGGGGCAGTATCGCCTGGAAGAATCTATCCCTGCCCTGTTTTGCGCTGCCTCCCGCGGAATCACCCTCAACGATGAAGATCTCTCTCTTGTCAGGTTCCTTGACCGTGCAGTCGGCAAGTTTCCCGGGCAGGGCGCCTGTCTCGGAAAGTTTTTTGCGGGTCAGTTCCCTTGCCTTCCTTGCTGCTTCCCTGGCTTTCGCGGTCATGACGCATTTGTTGATAATTTCCCTTGCCGGTTCGGGATTCTCTTCCAGGAAAGTCACCACCTGCTGCGAGGTTATACCCTCCACGAGAAAGCGTATCTTGGAATTGCCCAGCTTGGTCTTTGTCTGTCCCTCAAACTGAGGCTCGGCTATCTTGACGCTCACCACGGCAACAAGTCCTTCCCTTATGTCTTCTCCCGCCAGCGGGTTCTCGGTCAGAAACCCGTTGTTTTTCCCGTATTCGTTTATCGCCCGCGTCAGCCCGCCCCTGAAACCCGCAATGTGGGTTCCTCCTTCCTTGGTGTTGACGTTGTTCGCGAAAGACAGAACCGTTTCGCTGTAACCGTCGTTATACTGGAAAGCCACCTCAACCTCGCCGTCTTCCTCCTCCTTTTTGAAATAAAGAGGCCTGGGGAAGAGCACCTTCTTGTTCTTGTTGAGATATTCCACGAAGGAAATGAGTCCGCCCTCAAACTTGTGCTCTTCCTTCAGATTCTTCCTCTCGTCCTCAAAGGTTATCTTGACTCCGGCATTAAGGAAGGCGAGTTCCTTCACCCTTCCGGATAGTATGCTGTCGTCAAAATCAATCGTTTCAAAGATCTCCTCGTCCGGCATGAATGTGACCTTTGTGCCGGTCGTTTTCGTCTTGCCTATCTCGCTTACCGAGGTCGCCGGCTTGCCTTTTTCGTATCTCTGGTGATAGACCTTTCCGTTCCTCTTGACTTCCACCTCCAGCCATTCCGAAAGTGCATTGACGACCGAGACACCCACACCGTGCAGTCCCCCGGATACGCGGTACGCTTTTTTGTCAAACTTACCGCCGGCATGCAGAACGGTCATGACAACCTCCACGGCCGGTCTTTTTTCAGTCTTGTGTATGTCAACGGGGATACCCCTTCCGTTGTCCGACACCGTAACGCTGTTATCCGCATGGACCACGACGTCAATCTCGCTGCAAAATCCTGCCATTGCTTCGTCTATGCTGTTGTCTATAACTTCGTACGCAAGGTGGTGAAGTCCTGATACGGCGGTATCGCCTATGTACATGGCGGGTCTTTTTCTCACCGCTTCAATGCCGCCCAGTACCTGTATCGTGGTGGCATCATACTTCTGTGCGCTTCTGTCCATTTTATTGCTCTCCCGATGTGTTCAAACAAAAAAAATAAACCAGAACTCCTCACTCTGCCCGGGATGCGGGACGTGTTCGGAGTAAACGCTATATGATATACCTTTTTGCCGTCTGCTGTCAATATCTTTTTTTTCGCATTTGACTTGCGGCGGCGCCCCGAATGGTATAAAATAAAAAATATGGAAGACGAGGCGAAAAAGACCTACGATTCTATACACTATTTCAGGGATATCAAGTCACATTCATACCAGCTGCTCGGGTACCTGGGATACAACATGGAATCGGAATTTGACGCCTGCGCTGGCAGGTGGAATGTATACACGAAGAGAAATTTTTCCTTCCCGTATTTCAACAGCGGTTTCTCATCCCCTGTAAGCAAATTCGCCGCGGTATACAGGAGCGCCGGGAAAAACATGTTTGTTTACGGCTCCTTTGATGCGGAGAACCCGGAAGAAATACAACGCAACCTCATGATGCTCACCAGGACAATGCTCATCCCCGTACAAAAATTTCTCGGCATACCGAGAACTCTGACGGAAGAAAACGCCCGGGATTACGGATACATGCGGGGGATAATCCTTGGTATCCTCCTCATTATTCTTGACTTCGTGTATTCATGGACATTTAAACTCCAGGAAGGCATCCTTACCGGGTTCATTGAATACATCAAGAGGGTGTACGACGGCAATCCATCCCTGGGAAATTTCATAGGGTTTGCGTGGACAGGCATGTATTTCGGCCTTCCGTTAATCGCCATGCCCATTATATACGGCAATATCTGTGTGGCGAGGGCTGAGAAGTTCAGACAGAAAAAACTCAAAAAGATGGAGGATACTTTTTCGGGCTATGAATTCGGCGTAAATGCCGAAAAAGCGCTGGAAGAGGAGTTTACCACGATCGTGGAAGAAAAAAGGAAAGAGGTTATATACAGCGAGATAATAAAGATAAACGACAGGCTGTCCAAAGAGGATTTTGAGACGCTGTACAGAGAGGTTCGGGAGGGTTTCCTTTCCCCCGACTCTCTGCTCAATTTCATGGCGGAACTGAAAGAACTCGCGGGCGAAGAACTCACCTTTGAGAAGTTCCTGGAGATCATAGCAAAGTACCAGAAAGCAAACCTGGTGACCGAAATCGGAATCAAGCCAGTCTAAGATTTCTCAAAAACCCCCATACTCTCCAGGTGCGTGGTGTGGGGGAAGAAATCAGCGCAGTATAATTTCCTCATCCTGTATCCTGCCTTCCGCAGTTCAGCCGCATCCCTCGCAAAAGCCGGAGGATTGCAGGAAACGTAGATCAGCACGGGTGAATTTACAGCCAGGATATTTTTCAGCGCCCGGGCTCCGAGACCTGGCCTGGGAGGGTCAACAATCACAGCGTCCGCAGACCTGACATCGCCGGATTTCAGAAGGTCTTCAACATATCCCTGATGGAACCGGCAATTCTTTATATCGTTCAACCTGCAGTTTTCCCTGGCATTGTTGATATTTGCTGATTCCGAGTCTACCCCCTCTATCTCCACTGCCGCCGCCGACAGGGAAATCTCTATCGCACCGCTTCCGCAGTAGAGTCCCAGAATTCTCTTTGCACCGGCTCCCTGCACATTCTCCCTTATCATGCCGTACATCAACTGCGCCGCCCTGGTGTTCGGCTGGAAAAAAGTCTGTGGATATATCCTGAACACGCGGTCGTCCATCTTTTCTTCTATGTACTGGCTTCCGTAGAGATGGTGCTTTTTTTCAAATGAAACCACATCCGATATGCGGTTGTTTTCCACCCACCACAGACTCTTCACCTGCCCTGCAAGACTATCAGCCAGCCCGGTCATGTCAGGGACCGGGCCGCTTCGCGTCACCATGACCGCCATCAATTCGCCGGTATTCTTTCCTTCGCGCAGGACGAGATGCCTCAGGAACCCTTTTCCCGAGCGCGGGTCATAGGCATCCAGTCCGTTTTTACCTGCAAAGTTGAGGAATGCAGGGAAAATCTTTTCCACCGCATGGCTGAAGATAGGACACTCATTAATGGAAACGCAGTTCTTCCTGTACGCACCAAGAGGGGAAACTCTCTCCCTCAGCCCGAGAGAGATGTCGCCCTCTTCCGTGCCGAACGCAAACTCCATCTTGTTCCTGTAATAAAAGGTATCGGGCGAAGGTATGATGGGATGCAATTCAAACTCTTCTCTGTCGTGCATCCCCCCTATCCTCCGCAATGTTGACAGAAGATACTTCTCCTTGAGATGGAGCTGTTGTTCATAGGCAAGGTTCTGGAAGGCACATCCCCCGCATGTCCCGAAATGGGGACATCTCGGCTCGGTTCTGTGGGGAGACGGCTTCACCACCGTTGCAACCTCGCCGTACGAAAAATTCCTTGCTTTCCTGACAATCCTTGCCCTGACCCTGTCACCGTATACCGCGCCATCCACGAAAACAACGAGGTTATCCGCCCTTCCCACCGCCCATTTTTCCGGCAGGGCAACATCAACGATTTCCATCTCAAATTCCGGCATGGAAAATCCCTCCAGAAGTTTCTTCACCCTGTTGACAGGGAGCCCAACCACATTGTCAAAATCTCCCTGGATATCCTCAACGAAGGTATCCCCGACCTCCTGTATCGCGTAAGCGCCCGCCTTGTCCATGTACTCCCTCTTTGCAAGGTATGCTTCCATATCGTTCTCGCTCAACTCCCTGAACCTGACCCGGGTAATCTCGTAGCCGGTAAGAAGCCTGTCATCCCCGGCCCTGTAAACAGCCACCCCGGTTATCACCCTGTGCCTTGTCCCGGAAAGGTATTTCAGTATCCTCTTTGCCTCTTCATAATCCCGGGGCTTGCCTATGATATTCCTGTCAACGGATACCACGGTATCGGCCCCTATGATAATCTCTGAGGGATACCGTTTGCCGACTTCCCGCACCTTCATAACGGCCGCCTCCACGGCAAACCTTACCGGGTCATCCCTGTCGCTGATAACATTTTCGTCAATGCCGCTGGGAACAACGGTGAACTCTTCCACAACCCGCCTCAGGAGTTCCTGACGCCTGGGCGATTTTGAAGCCAGTATGACAGCCATCTATCTCTCCGTATATCAATTTTCCCTGCAATTCGTCCGCAGGATTCTGTGGGATTTTTCATTTTCACGCAGGGGTTTGAAATCAGTGCCCGGGTTTTTCCTTCACATCCTGGCTGGGGAAAAGAATTACCTCTCCGTCCTTGAGGGAATCCATCCTGCTCATCAGCGTACCGGAGACCTGCCGGAAATCCGGCATGTACTTCTCAGGCAGGGGATAGGACGGAGGCAGTTTCAGTGCGAGGTAATTGACAAATTTCCCGTTTCTGCTTATGTGGAAATCCAGATGGGGTCCCGTGGCAGTGCCTGTTGCCCCCACCGCTCCTATGACCTGCCCTTTTCTGACCTTCGTTCCCCTTGCTACGCCTCGGCTTATCCTTGAGAGGTGTCCGTACGATGAACTGTAACCGTTGGGATGCCGTATGACAACGTTTTTCCCGAGTCCGCGATTCCACCCGGCAAGGGTTACGGTCCCGGCTCCTATCGCTGAAACAGGCGTCCCGGATGGCGCCGCGTAATCTATTCCGAGATGGGGCCGGTAGACCTTGTATATCGGATGCAGCCTCCTGTAGGAGAAATAAGACGATATCCGCCTGTAACTGAGGGGCGCCCTGAGAAAAGCCGCCTCAACACTCTTGCCGTTCCTGTCGTAATAACCGCCCTTTCCGTCCGCCGTTTCAAAATAGAAAGCGTTATAGGCATCGTCCTCGGAAGAACTATATGATGCGGCAACTATCCTGACATCCTTGAGGGGATTGTTCCTTCTGTCAAAATATGATTCCCACAGAATGGTAAACCTGTCTCCTGTCCTGCAGTCGGTGAAGAAATCTATCTTTGAGGCAAAGATTTCGGCAAACTGAACTATTATTTCCGGGTTGACCCCTGCGCCGGACATGCTCTCATAAAGGGAACTGCTTATGGCGCCGCGCACCCCGCGCAGCATCCTTTCCGCCTCTATCTGTTTCGCGGAAGCCAGGTAAGAATCTTCCTTCCTGTTATACTCAACAACGTAGAAATCAATAGGGCCGTCGTAGTATATGAATCTTATAAAATCCCCCTTATTCGTTGAATAGGCCTCCCACCTGTCGCCTATCCTGCATTTTCTGACGTTGAATACCTTTCTCAGTTCTTCAATTATGCGGTTTGCCTGCGGGGCAGGTATGTTCTGGTCAAGCAGTATGTCTCCCAGCAGATCGCCCTCGGAGATATATCCCTCCGTAACATGGTACCTGCTTTTGAACCCTAATGAGAATCCTTTGTCTTTTGTCTTGAGGAGAAGGAAGGGCAGGAAAATAATCACGGTGAGAACTGCTGTCAGCAAAATCCTTCTTTTCACCATAGACCCCCTAGTCCCGAATCCTTACAAAACCGTGAAATGTGAAACAACGTTTTTTGTCATTGCGAGGGACGAAGTCCCGTGGCAATCTCAACCTTTTCTCTTCATCTCACTTCTTACGTCTCACAATTCAAGCGAGAGCCTTCGATTTTTGCTCTATTAATACGGAAACGACACAGGCACAGGCATTGCCAGTCCCGATCTCTCCGAGCCCTTCAAGAGTCTTTGCCTTGAGCCCGATTCTGTCCGCTTCAATTCCTCCCATCATATCCGAAAGGCTCTTCTTTACCGCGGGGAAGAAGGGTAGCAGTTTGGGTCTCTCGCATATGACCACGATGTCAAGGTTTTCTACCCGGAACCCGCCGCCTGCGAGCAGTTCCATCGCCTTCTCCAGTATCTTCCTGCTTTCAATCCCCTTTATGCCCCTGTCGTCATCCGGGAAAAAATGCCCTATGTCGGGTTTCCCCATGGCCCCGAGGAGAGCATCGCTCAGGGCATGCAGGAGGACATCGCCGTCGCTATGCCCGAGGAGCCCCTTTTCAAAGGGTATCTGAACACCTCCCAGCATGAACTTCCTGCCTTCCGCGAACCTGTGTATGTCAAAACCCAGTCCTGTCCTCATCCGCCTTATTATAAAGCACCTTTGCCGGAAAATCAATCCCTTGCGCGGGTCCGTGCACCGCACCTTCTCAGATTATTCCGCCCGCATCCCTTATCGCTTTCTGCAGAAGACGGATATTCATTTCTCCCGGGGCAGTCCCTTCTCAATCCTCCTGTCCCTCTCCCAGTCCAACAAACGGTCTCCGTCATCCAGGGGGCCGAAGACTGAAAGAAGACCGGATGTTGCCATACCTCCCAGGCAGAAGGATTTTTCTATAAGGAGAGTGGAAACTCCTGTCCTCGCTGAAGAAACAGCCGCGGCAATACCTGCAGGGCCGCCTCCGCAGACAACCACATCCGCTTTCCTGTGCTCGTGTCCCATTTTATTTAGATGGCTGGTTTTCAGATTCCCCGGATGAAATGAACCCGGTATCAGTTATTTACCATAACAATAACGGGTCCAGTTCGCCGGAGAGCAAGGTCCCGACTGACAAAGGCAGACGGCCTTTGTCGGGATCCCGATTCATCTTATTCGGGGCGGCAAGGAGCAAATAATGAGGCGTATATTCATACGCCGAGGCAGATGACGACGCTGCCAACGATGCTCCCCGGATGAAATGAACCCGGTATCAGTAGTTCTCGGCAAGAACCTCATAATACCCCTGCGGATGCTTACACGCAGGACATTCCTTCGGCGCGGTATCGGACTCTATGACATACCCGCAATTAAGGCAGTGCCACTTCACGGTCTTCTTCTTGCTGAACACCTCACCCGACGAGATATTCGCGATAAGTTTCCTGTACCGGCCCACGTGAAACTTCTCAACCTTCCCTTTCTGTTCAAAGGAATTGCTTATCTCCGGGAATCCTTCCTTCTTTGCCACGCCCGCGAAGTTCTGATACAGCACCGTCCACTCCGTGTTCTCGCCTGCAGCCGCCTCTTCAAGATTGGTCCTCGTATCCTTTATCTCTCCTGCCGGATATGCTGCGGTTATCTCCACGTCCCCGCCTTCAAGATACTTGAAGAAGACCTTTGCATGCTCCTTCTCGTTCTCCGCGGTCTCCAGAAAGATGCGGGATATCTGTTCGTACCCTTCCTTCCTTGCAGCGCCTGCAAAATATGTGTATCTGTTCCTCGCCTGCGATTCTCCGGCAAATGCCTTCAGAAGATTTTTCTCCGTCTCTGTCCCTTTTATGGATTTTGCCATTTTGACCCTCCTTTTTATGGTTTTTAATTATACCATCTTGCCCCCCATCGCAGAAATCTTGTCTGCCGGCATATGCTGTGATATCATTTCCCCTGTTGTTCTGCCATGGGAGATATTCAATGACTTCTGACAGAGGAAAAGGTATCTTTATCGGATGGGCATGCAAGGATATCACGCCTGACAGACCGGTAAACCTGTACGGCCAGTTTCACCAGAGAATCTCGGAGCGCGTGCATGACCCTGTTACGATAACGGCCCTTGCCATGTCCACCGAACAGGACCATGCAGTCATGGTCTCATGCG
>Ga0172362_10001660_pt1 | contig 19120 bp, 23 predicted proteins | sample LakKivs1_kivu2a2_FD_114534 | JGI IMG/M metagenome (GOLD analysis project Ga0172362, IMG submission 114534) | Sediment microbial communities from Lake Kivu, Rwanda - Sediment s1_kivu2a2 | ecosystem: Environmental > Aquatic > Freshwater > Lake > Sediment | place: Rwanda: Western Province, Lake... | reverse complement strand
GAAGAGTTTCATGAAAGTTTATAATGTTTCTATGAAAAACGATGGGTAAACACTTAAATCCTTTTCTCTTCATAAAATAGTAATTCAATACGCTTTGTGATTTTTATGGTAAATAAGAAAGACCCGTTAACATCATATATTGACTCCATTAAAACTGAAGTTGAGCAATTACCCACCTTGGATAAATTATGTGATGAGGGTGAAGTGGGAGTAATAGACCATGATGAGTTAATTTCGCATTTATACAAATTTATGGATACCATTAAGGATTATGTAGAAGAACACGTAGGTGCAGAAATTGTAAAAGAGAGTTCTGATGACCATTCCCTTAGCATAACTTTTATTCGTAAAAGCGGGTGTAAAGTAACTGTAAGAGTCGGCTATGATGGAAAAAGAATGGAAACCTACAGCGGCATCGAAAAACCTGAAATTGTCGTAGAGCATGATGACGAAATAAGCGTATATCCTGCCGAAAACTTTAGAAAAGCTTTAGATGAAATCAATTCCATTTAACCTTTTTAGTATACGACTTTCTTGGGATTTCCCTCCCGATCGGTTTAATGAAGTTTTAATCCTTGCCTATTAACGACCTCAGGAGGACTATGATTGGGATTATTTCCAAGCGGCCTATCCACATGTTGAAAATCAGGACAATCTTTGCAGCGAAGGGCATGGTTGGGCCCGTTACTCCTGTAGAGAGGCCCACATTTCCCTGTGCCGAGCATACGTCAAAGACAATGTCCATGGTTTCGGCGTGGGGCATTAATACGGAAAGGGAAATGACACCGAAAAAAAGGAAGACGAGCCAGAGGAAAGAAATCACGGCCGCTTCATTCACTTCGTCCTTGTATTCCTCGCTGGAAAGAAACCTTCCTCCCAGCTTGTGGCTGAAAATTCTTTTCGTGTATATGGCCTGTTTCGTTCTCCAGAGGACTCCCTTTGACAAAAGGATTGCCCTGAAAAGTTTTATACCGCCGGCCGTTGAGCCTGCCGCGCCTCCGACTACCATGGCCGTCGAAAGAATGAGCTTGGCGGAGTTGCTCCAGCTGGAAACGTTGGTCGAATAAGCGCCTGTGCACGTTATCGCAGACACGAACTGGAAAATTGATTCCTGCAGAGCCTGAAAAAAATCGGGATAATTAAGAGTGAAGTAGTTTATCAGGGAAAGCAAAACAGTCCCAACGAACAACAACAGAAACAATGCCTTGACCTGCGGGTCTGAAATGAATTTTTTTAGTTTGCCTTTCAACAAGTCGTGATGGGTCACGAAAGCTATGGCCCCGAAAATCATCAAAAGTATCAGCACAAGTTGCGTCCAAACCCCGTAGCTAGTCATGCTATCATTTATTACGGAAAAACCTCCAGTGGAGAGGCTCGTCATGCAATGATTTATCGCCTCCCAAAGAGGCATGCCTGTTATGCATAGCAGAATTATTCCAAAAAATGTGTAAATTAAAAATATCCACCATATTGACCTAACAGTTGAAATTACCGAAGGGTGCGTCCTTTCTTCCCTTCCTTCCGCTTTGTAGAGAGTGAAAGAACCCGTGCCGGGTCTCGCGAGAATCGCCAAAGTCAATATAATCACTCCAACTCCGCCAATCCACTGGATTATGGAGCGCCAGAATTGCAAAGTATGGGAAATTCCTTCCACGTTAATAATCATGCTTAACCCAGTTCCGCTCCATCCGGAAAATGATTCAAATACGGCGTCTACAGGTTCCATTCCTTCGTTTATTCCGTATTCCGACATGAACAAGAAAGGTATGGAAGAAATTAAAGAAACGAAAAGCCAGGCCAGAGCCGCCGCTATCATTGCACATTTAAAATCCGTTTCTTCCGCATTTTTGTCCAGTTTGTAGAGTGAACCTCCCAATAAAAAGAAAATTCCTGCCGTGAGAAGTATGGGACCTAAAGCCTCGTATTCGCCAAAAAACAAAGGAACTATAATTACGAAAAAAGTCATTATTCCTACAACAAGAAAAATAGAACCCAAATCCTTTGTTATGATTTTCAAATCTTCATTCAAACCCGCACACCTGATTAAATTTAATCAAATAGGTTTAAAAATCAGAAATATTTATTTGCCAGAAAAGATTTTTTCCACTTTGTCTACGTCTTCCTTTGGAGCCAAAATAGTTATTTTGTCTCCGGGATATATGACCACCTTTTCCGTAGGAATTATGAATTCCCCTTCCCTTTCTATAGCTACTATGAGGCTTCCTTTCGGAAGTTTTATTTTCTTTATGTTTTTTCCAGAAAATTTGGATTTCATGGAGAGCGGGATTGTAAACATTTCCGCTTTTTCCCCGACATGCATGAAGCTATCCATCGTTGGATGCTTTACTGATTTGTAGAGATATTCAGCCATAAGGTTGTCCGGATTTTTGACTATGCTGACGCCCTTTTCCTTGAACATGGGCGTGGCTTCTTCCATGTTGACCACAGAAATCAGCAAAGGAACTTTCAGGTTTTTCGCAAGGGAAACGACCATAAGGTTTATAGCATCGTCCCCTGTAGTTGCTATAAGCGCGTCGGCTTTTTTTATCTCGGCTTCTTCCAACGTTTCCTCCTGCGTAGCGTCGGCGTTTATTATCGTAACGTCATACTTCCTGGCCAGTTCTTCGCATTTTTCCTCATCCCTTTCTATGACCACGACGTCGTGCTTGTCTTCCAGAGCCAGTTCCACCAACGCTTTCCCTATGCCACCGGCACCTATAATCACTATGTACATTTAATCACTTTTAGGTTCTTTCTTTTCTTTTGGCTTTTCATCCTTTTTCTTTTCTTCAGGTTTCTTTTCCTCCGTTTTTTCTTCTTCCACTGCAACTTCTTTAGTTTTTTCGGTTTTCTTTTCCTCAAGGACAGGAACTTCCTTGTTCTTCCATATGAATGCCACCAGTTTTGCCTCCTCCCTTCCGGAAGCCGAAAATATCTTTCTGATGTCAATGTACTTTTCATTAATTCCCTTTTCCTTTGCAAGATACTTCTGGACGGAGGCCCTTGAAGGCGTGGGTATTCCGTCATGCTCTATGATTCCCGTCAGCTCTTCCCTCTTCATGAGAGGATTTTCTTTCACGTCCACTATTTTTATCTTCATTATCTCACCTAAGCTTTGGAAACAGAAATCGCGTATTTTCCCGGTGCGGTTATTCCCATGGATTTGGCTATCTCACAATCCGGGTCTATCACAATTAAAGAACCCTGCCAATTTCTCGTCAGTTTTGAAATCTTGCAGGCCGGGCAGTCGTTTCCCTCAACAAACCTTTTGCATTTTGAGCATACCTTTTCCCTAACCATTACGTCACCTTTTCTTCATCTTTCTTCGGCTGGACTAGTTTCTCCTTTTTCTCCTTTTCTTCCAGCCACCTCAGTGCTCCCAAGCCGGGCTGCCTCATCGTCAGGCCGATTCTATTGTCTTTCGTGAAGGATATTGCTATAACTCTCGTCCTCACGACGTCCCCCTCCTTGAGCGTTTTTTTACTGTCTCTTCCCACGAGGATTGAATTTTTCTTGTCGTAGCTTACGTAATCATTCATTATCTGTGAAATATGGGCCATGGCGTCAACGGGTCCTATTCTCACGAAGGCTCCGAATTCAGTTATGTCTACGACTTCCCCTAGGGTTACTTCATGTTCCTCGGGCATGTAAATGAGAAGCTTGAATCTTGCGGGATAATAAACCCCACCATCTTCAGGCAAAACCCTTCCTTCTCCTATTTCTTCAACGCTTTCGAGGTTCAAAACTATTCCCAGTTCCGGGCTGAAAACTCCTTCAAATGTCTCCTGAATGCTTTCTCCTATGGATTCTTCTAGTTCCTTTTCGAATTTTTCGGGAGGGACCCTTACAGAATCCTCTACCTCTATGATTTTGAACATTCTTTTAAACCCCCTTTAAGAAAATTTTCTGTCATATAAACTTGCGCTGTGCTCTATGACTTTCTTTGCCATCACAGCTCCTTTCCAACCTTCTGTCTTTAAAGATTTAAACTCCAAATGCTTATATACGTTAAAAAAGTGCCCTATTTCTTCAAGAACGCGTGAAGGAATGTCTTTCTTGTCTTTAATGTTCTTGTATTTTGGGTCATTTATAGGCACGCATATTATCTTGTCGTCATAGACGCTTTCATCTAGCATCCTTAACAAGGCTACTGGTCTTGCCTTTATAATTATTCCGGGGAAAGTGGCTTCTGTCACGAGGACGAGCGCATCCAGAGCATCTCCATCTTCGCAGTAGGTCTGCGGTATGAAACCGTAATCGCCGGGATAATGAATTGAACTGGATGTTTCGAGCCTTACCAAGTTGTATTTTTTGTCGTATACGAATCTGTTTTTCGAGCCCATGGGCGTTTCTACAACAACCTTCACGACGTCAGGAAAGTTTTTTTCTCTTTCTATTTCATGCCATAAATTCACAGAAACCATAATCAACACAATACTAAGTATTTTTTAGCCCTTAAATAAATTACTTTGCGACCTTTTTTCGCCAGTTTTTTCCTCAGTTCCGAATCAAGCGTAGCAACCACAAAACTTTCGTCTATTTTTTCCATGGCCCTGTCAGTATCCCTTTCCTTTGTTTTCAGAATTTTTATTTTCTTTTTTTCCAGTAGTTCAAGTCCGAACCTGGCAGCCCTTGCGTCCCTGCTGTTTTCCCTAGTCAGTCCGCGCAGTTCCCTGACCACCTGTTCTATTGTGAACACTTCGTATTTTTCTTCGATAATCCTGTCCAGTTCAGCGAAAACGTCAATCTTGAACTTGACGGGTATAAGGAAAAAATTTGTGTCAAAAACTATCTTCATAGCTATTTATTAGAAAAAGAAGTTTTTATAATTTAAATTTGATTATATTGTTGTTTCGTTTTCTAAATTTTTTTCATCTTCAATATCGCAGCAGATGATGCTGTTTTTTATTTTACAGTTGTTTCCTATCTTGCAATTGCCCATCACATAGGAATTTTCCAAAATCGAATTTTTTCCTATTTTTGTGTTACTGTTTACGAAAGAGTTTTTTATTTCAGAGCACTCTCCAAACGAAACATTTTTCCCGATATAAAAATTTCCGCAGGATAGCTTAGAAGCCAAAAGTTTTGAAGCGCTTATTATATCAGCGGGATTTCCCATGTCAACCCTTTTACCGGAGAAAATCCAGCCCCTTACCTTACCACCTTTTTTTATTATATACTCTGCTGGAAATTCCATCTTTTCATATTCAAATTTTATTCCTTCTATGGAATCAAAAAAGGATTTTGTTTTCAGGATGAAAACTCCCATCATGACCATATTGCTGGGTTCTTTTCCTTTCTCTGGCTTTTCCACTATCTCTGCGATATTTTTACCTTCAAATCTTGCCACCCCGTATCTTGAAGTATTTTCTTCCTTTCTCATGGTAAGGTATGTGTCTAGGTCACTTTCTTTCTTGAAGTTTTTCAAAAGTTTCAGGGGAAGGTTTGTTTCCGTCAGGCTGTCGCCATAATGAACCAAGAAATATTCTGTATCAAGATACTTCTTGGCTTTTGATATGGCATCCGTAGTGCCGTTCCTCTGTTCCTGAAGTACGTAATTTATGTTCAAACCCAATTTTTTTCCGTCCTGAAAATAGTCTTTTATTTTATCCCCGTTTTTGGGCGATATAACAATAACAATATCCTTTATGCCTGCTTTCTTTATTTCCATCAGAACGTATTCGAGAAAAGGTTTGTCGAGAATGGGTATCATCATTTTCGGGATTTTGTCGCTTATGGGTTTCATCCTCTTGCCTTCACCCGCAGCCAGAACTACCGCTTTCATATTAAATACAACTGTTAAAAAAAGAATATAAATGCTATAAATAAATTTTTAACAAAAACAAAACATTTTCAACAATTTTCAACAAAAATTTTTGTAAAGCTAAGGAAAAAATTTTAGGAGTTCTTAAGTAGGTTTTTGGTCCTTTATTCTTAGGTGATTATACGATGGACGATTATCTGGACATAAAAGACCGGGACACAAGAATTTTGGAAATCGAGATAAGAAATCGTTTGACTGATGAGGCAATTGAGGAATATTTTGAAAAATACAAAATGAACGATATTTACGATTCATTTGAAAGAACTTATAGGTCAGCAGTGTCTGCCTTTTCTAAAGAGTTGCTGGAGTCTGTGACAGATTACAAGAAAATCGATGAGAAAAGGAAAAAGGAAATAAACAAAAAAATAAACAAAAAAGCGGATGAAATTATCTCCAAGACTTTGGAAGAATTCAAAAAGCCTGAAAAATTGGTGAGAACGATTCGTGAAAATTTTAAATATCTTTACACATCTTCGGAAGAAATTGAGGCCCAGCTTAACCTGATGTCCCAGGAAATGAAATTGGATATGGGAGAGAATGTTTTTAAAAATTTTCTGGAAGCCTTCAAGCCCGTCATAGACTATGCAAAGAAAAAGGATGAAATGGTCTCAAAATTGGCTGAAATAGCCAAAGAAAAGGGAATAGACGAAGCCATGAAAAAAGAAGTTAGATACAAGCTTATAAGGGAAGAGTATCCGACAAAGGAAGACTATATTGAAGGCATAAAGTCTTCATATAGAAGTGCCAAGGAAACTACCAATAGATTAAAGTCCTCTTTAATGGGAGGCGGGGAAAAAAGCCAGATGGCTTACGAAATAAAAGCGGCTGAAATATTTGCGGATTTCTCACAGAAGGAACGGGAAAAGTTTTTAATAGAAACTGCGGATGAAATCTACAAATCCTAAGGTGATTAAATGACAGCTGTAATTGCTTTACACGGATATGGTCAAACGATTCCCCAAGGGTTTAGGCCATGGGAGCCTGTTGTTAGAGACAGGACAAAAATTGTTTATGAAACAGCAAAATTTTTTAACAAATACGGGATTGAAACTGAGGTTATAATTTCCGGTGGAACCGTCACAAACGGAGTTTTGGAAGTGGATGCAATGTGCGAAAAGATGAATCAGGATTTTCCGGACTTGTATAATATAGTTGATGTAATATTGGAAAAAGAATCCAGAAACACTAAGGAAAACGTTATAGAGACTTTCAAATATGCGAGAAAAATAGGTGCAGAAATACTCTGCCCATCCAGTAGCAAGGACCACATATCCAGAGTGGCACGTGATTGGGCTTACGAGAAGAAGGAAGGAGACCCTATGCTGGCTTTCGTCCCGTCACAAGAGCCTTACAGCATAAGAGGAGCGCCACCAATCATAGCAGAATCGCCTTTCTGGGGGTATGATTTGTTATCAGACGTTTTCAAGATACAAAATAAAGATGAAAAGATAAACAGGGAAAACTTCAAGAAAGATTTTTTAGCACTTCTGAAGGAATATGTCCAATAACTATCCAAGATGAAATAGAAATTATAATCCTGATAAACTGAGAAATCTTACAAAATCAGTTACTGTAGCTTAGACGCCAATTCTTTTATATTCTTTATCCAGTAGTCCGGTTCACCTTCCTTTTCTTCCTTAACCAAGACGGTTTTCAATCCAATTTCCTTTGCTGTTCTCAATTCCCTCTCCCATGAATCGCCAACGAAAATTACTTCTTCGGGTTTAAATCCAAACTTCTTGAGAGAAATTTCGCAGAACTTTTTTGACGGCTTTAGCTCCTTCGTGTCTTCCGCGGTCACGAGAAATTCAAAATATTCTTTCCAGTCGCCGAAAACTTTGCTCAGTTTCATTTCCAAACTTTTCTTAAATTCATCACTGGCCACACACAGCCTATATTTTTTCTCAAGATTTTTTATCGTTTGTTTTATTTTCGGGTCAAATTCAAGGTTTTCCACAACAGATTCCCAGAATATTTTCAAGGCCTCTTCCGCGAACTTTTCTGCTCTTTTTTCTTCAATTCCGAAAAAAACAAGGGTTTCCTTCGTGCTGTATTCCCTGCTCCTTTTTTTGTAGTCTCGTACTCCTTTATCTAAAAGTTCCTTTATCATGGATTTCCATTTGCTTTTCAATTCTTCTGCCTTTATTCCTGTTTTTTTCTCTAGATAAAGGAATTTTTTTTCTTCCGCTGTTTTGAGGTTTGAAATTTTGTATAAAGTGTAATCAGCATCAAAAATTATTGCTTTCATTCTGTTTTCCTCTTTTTGATTATGTTCTTGAATTCTGTGTAGAAAATCATGTTTGACTCCAAGTTTCGGCTGATCACTGTGTTAGGTCCTATTATGCAGTTGGAGCCGACCAGAACTCCTGGCATGAACTTCACTGCAATTCCTGTTCTCGTATTATCACCCATTATCACACCCAAGGATTTAAGACCTGTCTCAATATTTTTGCCTTTCACGGTTGACTTTACTATTCCCCTATCAATCCTTACATTCGCGGTTATGGTTCCAGCTCCTATTCTGCAGTTTTCTCCGATTATAGAGTCACCGAAGAAACCGGAATGTGTGTGAACTCCCTTTTGAAAAACTGACCTAGTAACTTCGCATCCCATTCCGATTACTACATCATTTTCTAGGTTTGTGTAGTCCCTTACGAGAGAATTGTTTCCTATTACGCAGTTGTTTCCTATGTAACACGGGCCATTTATCGTAGCGTTCCTAAAAATCCTGACATTTTCCCCGACGTAGACATTTCCATTAATTTTCGCTGAAGAATCTATTTTTGCAGAATCTGATACGTGAGTTTCTATTTTTTCCATTAATTTTTTAGTAACGTCAAATAAGTGCCAAGGATATTTCAGTGACGTGATTTCTTTTTCCGTTAGGAAAACAGGCACGTCATTTTTTTTCATGTAAAGTCCCAGCGCTTCTTCATAGTTATACTGGTGTTGTGGAACCTTTTCCAAGTAATCAAAGAATTCTGGGCTAAGCATGTAAATGGAAACAGCCTTTATGTTTGACGGCTCCTTTCCCATTTCTGGTTTCTCAACTATTCCCTTGGCAAGTTCGTCCTTCATGTCTAGAATTCCATAAAGCCAAGGCGTTTCTGTTTTCTTCCCAAGAAGGGTTATGCCTGCGCTGCTTTTCTTTGCCATTTTAAGCATAGGATTCAAGAATTCTGAAGCATCAAAATGGTCAGGTCCAAGGACAAAGAACCTGTCTTTCAAAAAATCTCTGGCCTGGGAAATGGCATCTCCCATTCCCTTAGGTTCATTTTGAACCACGAATTTTACCTTAGAATCTTCTATTATTTTTTCTATCTCTTTTCCAGGGCCTTGTACAACTATTATGTCCTTTATTCCCACGGACTTTATGTTTTCTATCGTATGTTTTATCAAAGGTTTTCCCATCAGTTGATTCAAGGACTTGTGTTTTCCTTCTGAAAGAGGCCAAAACCTTGAAGACTCCCCTGCGGCAAGTATAACTGCCTGCGTCATTCAATCACCTTCATAATCGCCTTAGCGAGTTTTTCTGAATCGTGGAAATCGGAGCGAGTTTCATCAGACAAGTCAAAAACAAAAGTCTTTATTCCCATCGTTTGCAGCTCTTCCTTGTCACATTCCACAAAAGACAAGTGTAGTTCTTCCACATTTTTTCTATTAATTTTTTTCTTTTTGTTTGATATGACGTAGTCCAGACTGCAACCGATGTATTTTTGAATTTCCTTTACAAAATCTGAAACCTTGAAGTTTTCAGTTTCTCCCTTCTTTGTCATGATATTTGAAATTAAAATTTTCTTTGCCTTAGACCTTTTTATTGCATCTGGAATCCCCTTAGGAAGAAAATTTGGTATTATGCTACTGTACAAATCCCCAGGACCTATTACTATCATATCCGCACTTTCTATTTCTTTTATTGTCTTTTCATAGGCCTTGGCCTCAGGTTTGAGAAAAACTCTTTTTATCTTCAGTTTGGTATCATGCTTAGGTATGTCAATATTTGTTTCTCCTTCTATTATGCTTCCATCTTCTAGCTCTGCACAAACATGCGAATCGTCAAAACTGGGAGGAAGAATATGATAATTATCCTTCAGACCAAATATTTTCTTTGCTTTCTCAAATGAGTTTGGGTTTTTCTGCATTTCCAAAGAAAGAAGTAAAAGGTTTCCTAGATTGTGACCGCTTAGGCTGGAATTCTTTTCAAATCTTTTCGTTAGAAATTCTTTCATTATTTTAAAATTCTCCTCATCAGAGCCGAGAGCCAAGAAACCTCTTCGGATATCTCCTAATGCTATTCCACCAAACTCCTTTCTTAGATTTCCCGTACTTCCTCCTGAATCAAAACAACTTATTATGGCTGTTATATCAACATCGTACTTTTTGAGTCCTGAAAGTAAAATATAACCTCCGTTTCCTCCGCTGAAAGTAACGATTTTCATTTTTTCTACCCTTTATTTAACAGTCACGCTCTTAGCCAAATTTCTTGGTTTGTCAGGGTCGCAGCCCCTCAGAACCGCTAGTTGGTACGCCAGAATTTGTGCGGGAATAACATGGGTTATCGGGCTGGCGAATGAGGAATCGGGAACCTTTATGAAATAGTCAAAAATCTCGTTTTTCTCTGGTCCAATTCCTATTATGTAGCCTCCCCTGCTCTTTATCTCGGCTGCGTTTGAGATTACGTCTTTTTCCGTGTCCTTTGAAACAAAAACTATGCACGGAGTTCCTTTTTCTATGAGAGCTATGGGCCCGTGCTTCAAGTCCCCTCCGGCGAAGCCTTCCGTATGTATGTAAGATACTTCTTTCAGTTTGAGGGCCGCCTCAAGAGCGGTAGGATACATCAATCCCCTTCCTATCGTGAACATATGCTCCTTTTCCTTCAGTTTTTCGGCCAGTTTCTTCAAATGCTCCCTTGTGCTTAGTGCCGTTAAATCGTAAACGAGATTGTAAAGGTTTTTCAGTTCGTTTTTCCCTTCTTCCAGTTTTCCTGCTGTTGCATAAGCTAAAAGCAGAAACAAAGCAAGCTGCGCGGTGTAAGCTTTCGTTGACAAGACGCATATCTCAGGGCCCGACTGCGTAAGCAAGACCTTGTCTGAATTTCTCGTGAGGGATGAACCCATCACGTTGACCAAAGACAGAACTTTGCTTCCTTTTTTTCTGGCTGATTTCACCGCGTCTAAAACGTCTGCTGTCTCTCCAGACTGGGAAACGGCAATAACGAGAGTTTTGTTCGTCAGAAAATGCTCGAAGTGCGGGAACTCCGAACCTGAAACCACGTTAACGTGTTTCCTTGCAATTTTTGAAAAGATGTAGCTTCCCGTGAGGCATGCGTGGTAGGCTGTCCCGCATCCAACGAAAAAAATTCCCCTGGAATCATTTATATCTTTCACAACTTCCTTTATTATTTCCTCCCTCTGGTTTATTGCTTTCTGTATGGTTTCGGTTTGTTCAATTATTTCTTTGAGCATAAAGTGCTCGAATTCCCCTTTCCTGGCCTGCTCTGCATCCCAGTCCACGGTGGATATTTCCCTTACGATAGAATGACCGTTTTTCAGGTTGAAGAACCGGGGGCCGCTTTTTTCCAGTATCACGAAGTCGTCGTCGTGGAGATAAATCACGTTTTTCGTATAGTCCAAGAAAGCCGGGATGTCCGAGGCAGGGAAATATTCTCCGTCACCGACTCCTATCACCAAAGGAGAGCCTCTCCTGGCCGCGACCATTTTTCCATCGCTTCGATTCAAGGCAAGAATGGCGTAGTGACCTTCGATTTTTTTCAGAGCCGATTTGGTGGCCTCGACAAAGTCCTTACCGTTCATCTCCTCTTCTATCAGGTGCGCTATTATCTCAGTATCCGTTTCAGAAGAAAAATTATGGTTTTTCAAGCCTCTTTTCAGTTCCTGGAAATTTTCTATAATCCCGTTGTGGACAAGTACAATGTTACCGGAGCAGTCGGTGTGTGGGTGAGCGTTCTCTTTCGTAACGGAGCCATGAGTTGCCCATCTGGTATGACCCACTCCCACAGATCCGGGTAAGTCCGTTAAGTCCAGCTTGGAATGGACTTCATCTATCTTTCCCTTGTCCTTCTTTATATAAATCTTTCCCTCATACAAGGTCGCGATTCCGCAGGAGTCGTAACCCCTGTATTCCAATTTTTTCAGGCCGGAAAAAATTATCTGGGCCACTTCGCGTTCACCTATATAACCGATTATCCCGCACATCACAACCAAATAAAAAATCTGTTTTTCTATTTAAAAGAATAATTAAAACAGTTCTCATATTATTACAAAAATTTTTTAATGGTAAGTTTTCTAAAAAAACGGTTCAATAAGACGTATAACGAAATAATTTGCAAAATAACAAAAAACGATAGAAATGAAACGACCAGAAAGTTGCAAACAAAAAATAATTAAAAAGGAATAATCTCATTGGCCGAAGCCTCGATTGGGTGTGGTGTTTGGGTATGTTTGGAACAAAGTTCCAAACTTGCAACTGTTGTTGCAATGTAATATGTTACTACCGTTAAGTATTTAAATATTATTTCTTCAGAAAACTGTAGGAAAAGGCGACTCCGATTAAAACCACGATGCTATTCAGCAGGAACAAAGTCTTTATGTCAAAATAGGTCACTACCAAACCGCTCAACAAAAAGCTGAAGAAAGCCCCTATAGTGGCTATGGACAAATAAGAGGTGATTATTCCTCCTTCTCTTTTTCGTTTTTCGCCGATGTCAGACATCAGGGCCCACGCAGATACGTTCCACATGCTGTTTCCGATTCCGCGGATAAAAAGGAACAAGGCCAGCAGAGCGAAAGAGGTGGAAAAGGACATGAAAATCATTCCCACCGCTGAAATCACGCAACCCATGAGAACGATTTTCCAGGAGCCGTATTTGTCTGAGACCTTCCCGAACCAGAACTGGAAAATGTGCATGAAACCGAGAAAGAACAGCGCGTAGCCGACGAAACTGATGCTCAGCCCCAGTTCGTAGATTATGAACAAGGGGAGAAAGAGGTTTATGGCCGGTGTGGTGGCGTGCATGGCTATTCCCAAGATTCCCATACCTTTCAGTTCTCTGTAAGAAAGAAACTTTTTTATCTCTTTCAGCGGATTTAATTTTTTACCATCCACCTTTGGAATTTTGTCCCCTTTGAAAAGTGAGAAAAACAGGATTGAAAGCAAAGTAATTGAAACGAAAAACGGAGCTTTGATGAAAAATCTGTCTGCCAGGATTGCGCCTATCACCGGTGCCACAAAACCCCCCAGATAATTCAAACTTTCAGTCCAGCCGGTATATTCGCCCCTTTTCTTTGAACCTATCGTATCTTGCACCTTCGCTAAGGTTATCATGGATACGGTCGTGGCAGCTATGGCGTCCAAAACTCTGGCAAAACTTATCATCAAAAAAGAATTGCCGAATGCATAAAGGGCTATGGCCAGAATTTCCAGGATAATCCCTACCTCTATAACTATTTTTCTGTTTGTTACGTCAGAAAGTTTTCCGACAACAGGAGAGAAAAATATAATGGAAAGAGGCAAGAAAGAAAAAATGATACCGAGTTGAAAATCAGAAAATCCCAGTCCCTTCAAATAAGGCGCAAGCACGGGACTCAGAAGGGCCGTGGAAAATGCGAAAAATGCTGAAACTTTCGTGAACCTTATATACTCCTTGAATTGCATGATTATCATTTAATCAATTGAATATAAAATTCTTTTTCATTTTTCTTTATTAAAAAATTACAAGCTCATCGGCTTGACCTCGCTTGAGTTGTGATGTTTGGTATGATATGTTACTACCATTAAGTATTTAAATATTATTTATAATGGTTATATTACCATTATAAAAATATTTATATATGTATTTTCATATAGAATGTATAAAGTGGGAGGATAAGAATGAAAAAAACGCTTCTTTATGAAAAGGGTGGAAAACACTATTCCAAAGGTATTGAAATGTTTGACAATCCGGAAAACCTTTCTTCCGTGTCCAGCGACATGGCATGGAAAATCCTTCAGATACTCAACGAGAGACCCATGTATCCGAACGAGCTGGCAAAGAAACTGAAAATTCACGAACAGAAGATTTACTATCACGTAAACAGAATGCTTGAGTCAGGTCTCATAGAAGTGGTGAGGGAGGAAAGCAGGCATGGTGCAATCTGCAAGTTTTTCGCGCCTTCATCGAATGCTTTCGGATTCGAATTACCAAACGGGGAAACGGAAGCAAGAATGGGGAACGTGGAAACCCATACGCAACTGAGGGATTTCCTTTTTGAATTCATAAAAGACGGAGTTTTCAACGGTTCCATAGTCGTCGGCTCGCCGACACAGCATGGCCCATTTTTGACGACAGCAAGGGACGGACACTATGCCGCGCAGCTGGGCGTCTTTCTGGGAAATTTTTGCTCCGCAGGCAAACGTTTCGTTATAAAACTGGATACGGAACTGAAGGCCGAAGAGTCGCATAACAGAAATCTAATAATAATGGGAGGTCCCGTGGCCAACATGGTATGCAGCGACTTGAACGAAAAACTGAAAATAAAATTCAACTGGGACAAATCCTGGGTTATAGTTTCCGAAAAAAAAGAATATACTGGGGACGCAGACGGGCTGATAGCGAAAATCAGGAATCCCTGGGACGAGAGCAAGAAAATAATACTACTTTCTGGCATAAAGTTTGAAGGAACAAAGGCTTGCATTCTCGCGCTGACCCAACAGTATGAAAAACTTCTCAAAGGCTTCAACAATAACAAAGATTTTTACAGAGTTATAAGAGGACTGGACAAAGACGGAGATGGAAAAGTGGACGACATAGAAATTCTGGAATGAAATTTATTTTATAGTGCCGTAGCCTATTAATCTCCATCTTCCTTCAATCTGCCTGAATATCGCTATTTTGTCTTTCTTTTCGGCACATAGAGGACTCTTTAAGCTTATTTCAACTGTGTTTCCTTTTGAAGAGGTTACTAAGCCTATGGTTCTTCCGGTTCCTGAAGTCACCATCAAAGGCTCCTTTATGTTTATCCTGGAAACCTTTACGTTTTCTTTTGTTCCGACCACGCTTTCCAGCAGTTTTGTTTCCAAAACAAGTTTTTCCCAGCTTGGAGGAAGCTTTCCCTCTTTTCCCGCTATGTTGCCTGTCAAGAAATCACTTTTGGTCAGGGAAGGGTCCAGTTTGGTTCCAACTCCTATCAGTCCTCCGGGCCCGGCTTCGTCAATTCTCTTCCCGAATTTTTGCAGTGTGGTTATCTCCGTTTTCAGCGAGACATACTTACCCTTCAGGTTTATTCCTGGCCTTATTTCTATTTTGTCCCCAGTTCTGAAAATTCCCTTTATCAGGGAGCCTCCTATTACGCCACCCACGATTTTTCCCAGCTCGGTCCCCGGTTTGTTCACGTCAAAACTCCTTGCTATGAACATCTTCGGGTCTGAGCTCAGGTCTCTTTCCGGTGTTTTTATGTGTTCTTCTATTGCCTGGAGCAGCGCGTCTATGTTCACCCTTTGCAAGGCGGATATGGGAACGACAGGCGCATTTTCAGCCACCGTTCCCTTAACGAAATTTTTTATTTGTTCGTAACTTTCCAAAACTTTTTCCGGGCTCACGGCATCTATCTTGTTCTGGACTATGATTATTTTTTTGATTCCAACTATGTCTAGCGTCATCAGATGTTCCGCAGTCTGCGGTTGCGGGCATTTCTCATCCGCGGCTATTATTAGCAAAGCGCCGTCTATGAGGGAAGCTCCGGAAAGAACTGTAGCCATCAGTGCGTTGTGCCCTGGCGCGTCAACGAAGGATATGACTCTCTCAGGCTCAGCGTCTTCGAAACACGTGGGACATTTTTTCGTAGTGCAATAGCAGTTCGGTTCGCTGCATTTTTTGCATTTGTAGACCGTGGCCTCCGCATAGCCGAGTCTTATGGTTATGCCTCTCTTTATCTCCTCGCTGTGGTCGTCGGCCCATTTTCCCGTAATGGCTTCGACTATCGTGGTCTTTCCATGGTCCACATGCCCGAAAAGTCCTATGTTCACTCCTCCAATATCTTTCAAAGAAACACCTTTTTGGCAATACTACTATTTTTATGCAGAAGCTTTTATAAGTTTGCATGAGAAGAAAATTTTATCACAATTTGTTTTCATTCACGAATTTTTGATTTTCTTTTGTGATTTCTGCTTCTTCTTTTCTTCCGATTTTTTAACGATTTCATCCCTGTTCAGGCCGAGCAAATCCCAAACCGGTTTTGCGTCAGACTTTTTCTCAGCTATTTTGACATTTATCTGGGCGATGTCCTCTCCAATCCTGTTTCCCCTGATACTTTTTTTGACCCTTATTCCCTTACCCTTGTATTTGCAGCCCAGTCCACCAGCCAGAAGCGTCCTCTTCCTTCCCGTTCCGGGCATGTCCTTCCTCATCGGGAAGCCTTCCTTATCGCTTCCTCCGGTTATCTGAAGGGTGTAGCCCGTGAGCCCCAGCATTGAGCCGTCGAACTTGTCCCCTATCTGCATGCCTACCAGAACAGGCAAGTCCTTGCTCACCTGAACGGCCCTTTTCTCTTCGGGTATCGGGATTATAATTTTGAACATTTTATCGCCCTGTTTGCACCTTCAATCTTGTAAAATATTCTTAGATTAAAGGAGTTATATATTTAAAGGTTTTTTAAAGAAAGCTCATACTTCAATTGGAGCTGCGAATGTTTTTAAAGGATTTAAACGCTTAGAAACAAATTCTATTTATGTCAGTGCTTATAAACTTCAAGATTTGCGACAATGCCAAGGAATGCAACGGGCCTTCTGTATGCCCGACCGAAGCCATTTACTGGGATGAAAAGGCACGAACCTTGAAGACGGACAATTCCAAGTGCATAAGCTGTGGGGCATGCGAAAAATCATGTCCGGTGAATGCCATAAGGGTCGCCAAGACGGAAGAAGAATACAAAAGGATAAAGAAAGAAATAGACAAAGACCCTAGGAAAATTTCAGACCTGTTCGTGGACAGATACGGCGCGGCACCTGTGGCAGAGACAACCTCCCATGACAGTTTTGACACGGAGATACTTGAATCAAACAAGCCGACGGTTCTGGAAGTTTTCAGCGACAATTCAATAAAATGTCTGCTTTATTCCATTCCTATAAAGGAGCTCTTCAAAGGTTTGGATCTGAAATACAGAAAAATGAAAGCGGAAGACAAGACCCTTCTTGGGAAATACGGCGTAAAAGAACTACCGGCCCTACTGTTTTTCAGAGACGGGAAACTTTTGGGAAAGATAGAGGGCTATTATGACAAGGACAGGAAAAATGAAATAATGGAAAAAACTAAGAAAATTACTTTAAAGATTTACACATAGAAAGTGTCTGGCGGCTCATTTCTTAACTCTTTAATTTTGCTCCTTATTATCTCATCTCCTTCCAGAGAGCTTAAGTCAAGAATCACTTCGTTTCTGACCGATGAGAAATTTTTGGAAGAACGTTTTTCAGTTTTCCATCCGTATTTCTTGTAAAATTCGATAAGGTCCTTTTCAATAATGTCTCTGCCGCTGTAATCCTGTATAAAAAGGACTTCGCCGCAAGGTGAACGGTCTTCAAACGTGTAAACAGCGCTGTCAAGAATCGAATTTTTGGCCGGGATTCCCCTGTTTTCCATTCCGTTCCAAACATCGATAAACAAGTCTTTGTAAACTTTTTTATTCAACATTCCCGGTATAAGTGGAACTGTCTCTGATTCCTCAGGCTCCTTTTTGGCTATAAATTGGGAGTCAAAGTCTTCTACGGACATCTTTTGATACTCATCCACTGTCATCAAACCTGGTATGGCTGCTGCAATTAAAATAGACTTTTTAGATTTCATAATAGCTAAATAACAGTCAATCTATTTAAAACTGCTTGATTTAACCACTTTTTAGTGACAATAATCTTTATATACCACCCTGACCTATATTGTTACTATGAGGTGGTGATTTGATGAATGAAATTTATTTTACAAAAAAATTGAACGAACATGGGGAAGAATTTGACCCAAAACCCGAAGATGCAGTATATAACGGGGAAGCAGAACTTTTGAGTTATGCTGGTGAATCTTGTAAAAAACTTTGCGAAATAACAGCAGAGGAATTTGGGGTTTTTGCTGGTCCAGTAAACGGTGCAGTGAAGTTTGCCAAATAACCGAGCTCTTTTTCTCTTATTTATAATTTTGTAATAATCGATAATACTTTTATATACTTGGAGAAACACAAACTTTCTAATTTTGCTTCAAAAAATGTTGATTTCAATGTTCACGAAAATCATAAATGTTAAAAAAATCGGGGACAGTCATAAGGTAAAGGTAGATGCATATACATGGGATACTTTTCAGGAGTATTATAATGAAATGCAAAAAAAGAGGGATTTGTATATCTTAAACAGGGGAGAGGATTATAACCTCAGGTCAAAAGAGAAGAAATTTCTACAAGAATTCAATGAAAACAACAGAGGTTTGGACAAAATAAATTATTTAAAAAATATTCATGGAGATAAAAATCTGGGATCCATGGATATCGATAAGCTGATGAATGTCATCAGAGAAGAATACCTGATATGGCCATCAAACTAGTATTTTGTCAAGCTTTTTATCTCTTCAAGAACGTCAACTTCCGTTTTCGTGAGCAGTTCTTTCATCTCCTCAAGCTTCTTTATGTTCTCCTTGCTTAAGGCAGTGTAAAGTTCGTCGCCCTCCCTTATCTGGCGGCCCACCGTGGGCCCGTCTATGGAGATGGCCAGTTTGTCTCCGTACTTTGCTTCTGCCACATTCGTTCCTTCTTTTTGTATCTGCTCTATCTTTCCTATTATCCTTCCCTCTTTGACCAAGGAATAACCTGGTTTTACGATTCCTCCCAGAACTTCCACACCGACTATCGCCGGATGCGAAGCGCGGAAAATATAACCGGGCAGAATTTTAAGTTTTCCCGGCCTGACAACCGCAGATAGTTTTTCCATCTTCAATTCCTTTTCCTTTTCCTCTTTCCACTTCTCATAATCCTCTATCAGTTTGTAAATAATCGGGCTCTCCAAGATTTTCACTCCTTCCACTTCTCTGGCTTCGGGCAAAACAGGAACGTTAAAAGCAAAAATGACCCTGTTCACGATTTCCTTTATTGAGCTCATTTCAATGGTGTCGCACCTGTTCACGCAACCTATCTTCGCCTTCCTTATGGGAATTCTGCTGTCGCTTAGTATTTTGATGAGACCTTCCAGCGAACCCAGCGTATCTGCTTTTAACATAACTCCCTCGTTTTCCGTTTCTATTTCCACCGATTCCGTCTCTTTTTTCAG